>Ga0302319_10006826_pt1 | contig 22577 bp, 18 predicted proteins | sample Bog_T0_2_FD_203319 | JGI IMG/M metagenome (GOLD analysis project Ga0302319, IMG submission 203319) | Peat permafrost microbial communities from Stordalen Mire near Abisko, Sweden - Bog_T0_2 | ecosystem: Environmental > Terrestrial > Soil > Wetlands > Peat | place: Sweden: Abisko, Stordalen Mire... | reverse complement strand
ATCGAGGGCAGCAAAGGGGGTGGTATCGGCGAGCTCGAACTTCTGGTCGAGCGGAAGACCGATGGCGCGGGCAAGGGCCAGCTTATCCTTGGCGAGCTGATTGGTGGAAGAGATCAGGGTCTGCTGTTCACTCTGGTAGTCGACCTGGGCACGGAGGACGTCAAGACGGGGGCTGGTCCCGGCTTCGTGGTTATCGGTGGCCTGGTCGAAGGAGAGTTTGGAGTTGTCGAGTTCAGCTTGTACCGCCTTGATCCGTGCTTCGTCCGCTATACAGAGAAGGTAGGCATTGCCCACGGTGAGAACGACCAGATCGCGGGCGTCCTGCGCGGTGAGCTTGGCTGCCTCGAAGTTGTGCTTGGAAGCCATGTACTGCTCAAAGGCGTTGAGATTGACAAGGTTCTGGGTGAGATACGCGCGGAAATCCTCAACTTGAAAGGGTCCGATGACGGGATTGATCCCGGGGAACTTAAGTCCGTAGGCCGCAAGATCAAGCTGCTGGACCGTAATGGAGGCGCTGCCGGTCACCGTGGGCAAAAGAGCCTGTAGGCTTTCGAGGCGAGATCCTCCGGCCTGGCGCTGGTTCGAGCTTTGCAGGATGAGGCCGAGATTGTTCTGCAGACCGCGCTGGATGGCGTCGTCGATGGTAAGGGGGAGGACGTCCGCTGTGGCTTTGCCTCGAACCAGGCTGCCATGGAAGCTGGGATCGATGCCATTCTGCGAGGTACTGGAGGTGGGACTGATGGCCGGACCAGGAGTAGCGAGTTGCTGCTGCGCCTGGATGGCGACACCGAGCTCTGGATTTCCGCCGTTAGTGTTGGTCGTGCTGGTGCCGCTGGGAGCTCCGGGCGCTTGCGCGGGGGCTATCCGAGTGGCCGCAGCCAGGATCAGCAACGGGATCAGCAGCGCAATCGCGCCCCTTGTCGCGTCACGGGACGCGCGTCTTTGGAATGGAGTCATAAGTTTCATGCTAAATCGTCGGCTGAACCCGCCGGTCATTTTGTGGGTTATGCCTGTCATTCAACAGATGCTTATCGGCCAGGGATGTATGCAAAACTTCCGAAGAATATCCACAGGCACTCATCTTACCTGCCCAATCCGTGGCGCAGATAGTAGTTCGGAAGCCCCGGGTGGCTATCAAAACGGGCTTATTAAATCGCTGTAACACAAGATGGCTTGAACGCTTTACACTCTTGGTTGCAGCCAGGTTGCGGGTTTAGAGGAGTCCTAATGTTTCTAGGTATTGATGTTGGTACGGGTGGTACTCGCGCGATTTTGATTGACCGCGCAGGAAAAGTCCTGGCATCCCACTCGGCAGAACACGCGGCGATCCGCTCCGAGCATGTGGGATGGGCCGAGCAAGACCCGGAAGACTGGTGGCGGGCGGCGAAGGAGGCGATTGCCGGGGCGCTGAAGGCGGCTGTCGAAGGGGGTCACACGGGGGCGGTCGAGGCTGTGGGGCTCACCGGCCAGATGCATGGTTGCGTGATGCTTGATGAGGACGGCCAGGTGTTGCGGCCGGCGTTGATCTGGTGCGACCAGCGGACGCAGCCGCAGTGCGACTGGCTGACGGAAACCATTGGCCGCGAGCGCCTGATTGAGCTGACGGCAAATCCTGCGCTGCCCAACTTTACCCTGACCAAGCTGCTGTGGGTCCGCGAGGAGCAGCCGGAGATCTTCGCCAGGATTGCTCATGTTCTGTGCCCGAAGGATTTTGTCCGGCTGCGGCTGACGGGAACGTATGCGATGGACATGCAAGAGGCGTCGGGAACATTGCTGCTGGATGTGGTGCATCGGCGCTGGTCGACGGAGATGGCCGAGCTAACGGGAATTCCGATGAGCTGGCTTCCGCCGCTGTTCGAGGGGCCGGAGATCTGCGCGCGGATTTCGGATGTGGGTGCGGCAGCTACGGGACTCAAGCCGGGAACTCCGGTCGCGGCTGGAGCGGGTGACCAGGGAGCAGGCGCCGTAGGAATGGGGATCCTGGCACCGGGTTCGGTGTCGGCGACGATCGGGACGTCGGGCGTGGTGTTTGCGGCGACCGCGAAGCCGACGCTTGATCCCAAGGGACGCCTACATACGTTCTGCCACGCCGCTCCGGGGGTTTGGCATGTGATGGGGGTGACGAATGGAGCGGGGCTGAGTTTTCGGTATCTGCGGGACACATTTTTCCCGGGCCGGTCGTATGACGACCTGACGGCGCTGGCAGAGCAGGTTCCGCCGGGAAGCGATGGGCTATTGTGGGCTCCTTATCTGTTTGGGGAACGCACTCCGCACTTGGATCCCGAGGCGCGCGCGGCGTTTGTGGGCATCACGGCGTCGACCAGCAATGCGCACTTTGTCCGGGCGGTGCTGGAAGGCGTTGCGTTCTCGTTAAAGGATACGTTCACTCTGTTTGCGGAGCTCGGCATCCCCGTAGAGAAGATTCGACTGGGCGGTGGCGGCGCTCGGGGGCCGTTGTGGAGGCAGATCCAGGCCGATGTATATGGTCATGCGGTGGAGCTGCTGGAGGCCGAAGAGGGTGGAGCGTTTGGTGCTGCCCTGCTGGCTGGAACCGGTGTCGGTGCTTGGCCGTCGGTGGAGAGGGCCTGCGAGGCGACGGTGCGGCCCGCGCAAGTGATTGAACCGAAACATGCCGAAACGATGGCCGCATCGTATGCGAGATATCGCAGGATGTACCCGGCGCTGAAGGCGATTGGGTAGCTAACGGAGGGGGCGGCTGGATCGTCTAGGATGGAAGCCATGAGCATCCTGCCAAAGCCGTCACCCTGCCTTGCGCCGCTTCTTGTTGCCCTGTCCCTGATGTCGGCGGGCGTGGTGCGCGCGCAGGCTCCGGTTGATGCGCCGGGGTCGGCAATCATGCCGACAGATCGGCTATCCGTGGGTTGGTGGGCGGCGCGTCATAAGGCGATCCTGGCGGACCTTCCGAAACATAGCGATGCGCAGCTGTTGCTGGTCGGCGATTCGATTACGAATAACTACGATAAAGCGGAGCCTCCCAACCAGGACTTCCAGCCGATCTGGCAGCAATATTATGCTCCGCGCAAGGCGTTGAACCTGGGATTCAGTGGCGACACGACCGCCAACGTGCTTTGGCGGCTTGACCACGGGGAGGTAAACGGGCTTCATCCTAAGCTAGCGATGGTGCTGATCGGGACCAACAATACGGCCTATGGGCAGTCGGCGGAGGAGACGGAAACTGGGATCGATGCGGTGGTGAAGGACATTGAACATCGCCTGCCGACGACCAAAATTCTGTTAGTGGGGATTTTGCCTTCAAAACTGCCGTCGCGGGAGCAGAACTTCGATGTGAATGCGTACCTGGGAATGCATTATGCCGGGGGAGAAGATCCGCGAGTCTCGTACATCGATATCAGCGTCATCTTTTATCCGCATGGAGAGCTGGATACCAGCCTCTTTTACGATCCGACGCTGACTCCGCCCCGACCGGCGGCTCATCCGAACACGGTGGGACAACGGCTAATGGCATCGGCCCTGGAGCCTGCCGTAGCGAGGCTTATGGAAGACACTCCGGTGAAGTCTCTGGAGACGCCGTCACGGACGGTCGCGAAACGCTGAATGAGCGTGGGTTGCGGAGAGGTGCTACGGGCGGGTTAAGATAGAGCCATGGCACTGCCGATTCGCACCGCTGTTCTGGGCTATGGTTTCGCTGGACGCATCTTTCACTCACCCTTTGTGCACGCGGTTCCCGGCCTAGAACTGTCGGCGATTGTGCAGCGCCATGGCGACAACGCGGCGGCCGATTATCCGGGAGTGCAGATTCTGCGATCGACACATGAGGCGTTCGAGGATCCGACAATCGACTTGATCGTAGTGGCAACGCCCAACGACTCACATGTAGAGATGGCGCGGCTGGCACTGCAGGCTGGAAAGCATGTCGTGGTCGACAAACCGATTGCGGGAACGTCGGCTGAGGCGATGGAATTGATTGTTCTGGCAAGGCGGCAGGGGAAGCTTCTGGCACCATTCCACAATCGTCGGTTTGACGGGGACTTTCTCACGGTTCGAAAGCTGATGAGCGAGGGCCGCCTGGGTCGGATCACGCTGGTGAACGCTCACTTTGATCGCTTCCGGCCGATTCGGCGGGGGAATACGTGGAAAGAGGCTGGCGGCCACGCGAATGGCTTGTTATTTGACCTTGGGCCGCATCTGCTGGACCAGGCGCTGGCCCTGTTTGGCGCTCCCTCGTCGATCACGGCCAGTGTTCGACATGAGCGCGACGTGACATCGATCGATGATGCGTTCGATATTGCGCTGGAGTTTGCTCGGCCGGCATTCGGCGGAGAAGCCGCTCGCGGGATTCGGTATGAGTGCCACGCGACGATGATTGCGGCTGAGCCCGCACCGCGCTTTCGGGTGAATGGGACGCTGGGAAGTTATGTGAAGATGGGACTCGATCCACAAGAAGCGGCATTGCTGGCGGGAGCGCGACCGGAAGAGCCGGGCTCGCCTGCGGCGTGGCTGCCCGAACCGGAGGCGGCTTGGGGAACGCTGACGACCGCTGCTGATCCGGCAGAGCCGTCTAAGCTGGAGCGCGGCAAGCTCCCTACCGAGGTGGGCGACTACCGGCGGTTCTATGAGAATGTGCGGGATGCGATTCGGGGTGAAGCTCCCCTGATCGTTTCGGCGGAGGATGGATACCGGACCATTCGTTTACTGGAATTGGCGCTGCAGTCGAGTGACCAGAATCACACACTACCTGTGGACTTTGCGGCGTAAACTAGGGGAGTATGGCAAAGCAAACATCGAATTCGATCACGAAGTTTATCGTCGCGGGAGCCATTGTGGTCGCAGCCGTTGTGTGGCTGGCGTTTTCCGCATCGGGTAACGCGAAGAGCTACTACGTTACCATCGCGGAGCTGCAGGGGATGGGCAACAAGGCCTACAAGGTGAACCTGCGCGTGGCGGGCAATGTGAAGCCGGGGAGCATCTCGCGCTTTGGGCCGAATGCCAATTTCACGCTGGTGGAGCGGGATAAGACGCTGCGCGTGGTGTACGACGGCGCAGAGCCTCCGCCAGATGAGTTCAAGGACGATGCCCAGACTCTGGCGATCGGAACCTATGGTCGCGATGGAACGTTCCACGCGACGCAACTGCAGGCTAAGTGCGCAAGTAAGTATGCACCCGCCAAGCCGGGTGAGGCCCCTACGGGGAACACTGCACCTGCGGGTAATGTAGCATCGCTAGGCCCCAAGCCTTAGGCTCGGGGGACGCTGCTGAAAGCGCTATCTCGTGAGCGCTTTCAGGTACAAGTAAAAGAACTCCACACTGTTATAGAAGGACTCGACACCGAGGCGCTCATCGCGGCCGTGCATGCGGTTTCCGGTGTCTTCGATGGCGGCCCCGCCGATGCCGTAGCTGGGAAGACCGGCTTCCATCGTGTAAATCGAGTCGCTGGCGCCGATGACCATGCTGGGGATGACGACCATGCCTGGCCACATCTCGCTGGTCACCTGCTTGAGGGGATCAAAGACGGCGGGAAGCAGGGGTGGTGGCGGGAGGCTTTCGCGGCTGGGAGCGGTGGGCGAAACAGTACCGTCGTCTGCCATGTATTCGACAGTAAGCTTGGGGTCGTCGAAGATGCCGACAAGGGTCTTGCGAGTCTCCTCCTGCGAGTGGCCGGGGAGGATCCGGCAGTTGACGTTGGCGGTGGCTTCGGCGGGGAGTGCGTTGGGCGCGCGGCCACCCTGCAGCATGGTGGCGACGCAGGTGGTGCGGAGGGTTGCGTTGGCTTCGGGAAGCTTGGAGAAGTCGGCGATGGCGGTTTGATCGGGAGGGGTCTTGAGGATTCCCTCGATGTCCGCAGCGGTTGCTGGAGGGCTGACCTTGACCATGGCTTCGAGCTCAGAGCGGCTTACGTTGTTGAGCTCTACCGGGAAGGGTGAGGCCTCGAGCTTGAGTAGCGCGTGCATGAGTTCGTAGATGGCGTTGTCCGGGCGTGGCTCTGAGCTGTGGCCGCCCGGGTTGGTGGCCGTAATGCGGTAGTCGGCGTAGGTCTTCTCGGTGGCTTCGACGAGCAACTCGGTGGCTTTGCCGTCGTGAAGGGTGGGCCCTTCGCCGTCGGGGTTGATGACGAAGGCTGCTTGCATCAGTTCCGGGCGATTCTTCAGCAGCCAGCTAACGCCGTTGGACTTGCCTCCTTCTTCGTCGGCGGTGAGGGCAAGGGTGATGTCGCGGTTGGGAACGTAGCCTTCGCGCTTAAGTCGGATGAAGCTTTCGACTACGTCAGCGTCGCCATCTTTCATGTCCTGGGTGCCGCGGCCGTAGAAGTAGCCATCCTTTTCGACCAAGGTGTAGGGGTCGGTGGACCAGTCGGCGCGACGGGCTTCGACGACGTCGACGTGACCGATGATGAGGATGGGCTTGAGCTTGGAGCCGGATGCGCCGTGATAGCGGACGACCAGGTTCTGTTTGCGGTCATTTGGGCCCGCGAGGATGAGATCGGAGGGGGCGAAGCCAGCTTGCAGAAATTGCTTGCGCGCAGCGATGCAGACGGCGGTGACGCTGCCATCGGAGTCTTCGGAGTTGGTCTCGACGAACTCCTTGAAGATCTGGCGTGAAAGCACTCGATCTTGTTCGGGCAACTGCGGTGCTACAGGGGCGGTCGGGACTTGCACGATGGCCGTTCCGCACGTGACGGCGGCGACGGCGATGACTCTACAAACGTTCATGCACACTCCAGCGAAATTCAAGGTTAGGCGATTCCCTATCCTAAACCGCTGGCCGCTCGAGCGCCTTGCGATCCCAGTGCGCGAGGTCGGCGCCGGCATCATAGGTGCTCTGGAGAAAGGCCGAGAGCGAATCTTCAGGTGAGGCAGAAATGCGGAGATCGTCGTAGGGAAGGATGAACTCGCCGAGGCCACGGTCCCAGAAGGCTCCCAGTGGATGAATGGATGCGGCCTCGAGACCATTGGGCGAGGGCGCGGCATAGCAGTAGAAGGCAGCCTTGCCATAGCCACCGTTACCCGGCCAGAAACCGGCGCTGATGACCTCGTGCGAGTAGGCCTCGCGGGTGATGGGATCGGCACCAGGGCGCGGCATGGCAGGACGCCCGGAGAAGCGCGTGACGGCTAGATCGAAGCTGCCCCAGAAGAAATGGACGGGGCTGATCTTGCCGAGGAAGCGCGAGGAAAACTTCTGGAAGATCTGGTCGGTCTGGATGAGGACTCGCCAGAAACGGTGCGCAAATTCGGGATCGTAGGAGGCGTGTTCTGTGTCTTCGGCGAACGGGATGGGATTCGCTAACTCGACCGGCGTGGCATAAATCTGGACGTACACGCCGAGATCGGAGAGGGTTTTCTGGAACTCGGTGTAGAAGTCGGCGACCGATTGCGCGCGCAGCGGCTGGTACGCGCTGAGGCCGGTGCTGGTGCGGAAGAGCAATTGATGGTTGACGAAGTCGAACTCAATCTCAAGGAAGTCTGCGCCGTAGGGCATGGCCGAGGTGCTGAGGCCGCGCGCGCTGACGTAGAGCGGAACGTTCCACCAGTGGGCCTGGAGCGGGCTGAGCGCGAGGCGGACTTTGCCGACGATCTGCGTCCACATGTGCAGGGTGTCGGCAGTGGCGGACCAGTCTTCCCATCGAAGTTCGGGCCAGAGTGTGGATGCGAGTGGCTTGGTTTCCATGACGACCTCGGGAGGTGGTTAGGATGCTGGATCGTAGTTGAGGTTCGGGCCGAGCCAGCGTTCGACTTCGGCGATACTCAGTTGTTTGCGAGCTGCATAGTCGGCTACCTGGTCGCGGCCGATTTTGCCGAGGGCGAAGTAGCGCGCCTGCGGATGCGCAAAGTATAGACCGCTGACGCTCGAGCCCGGCCACATGGCGAAGGACTCGGTAATCTTGATGCCGGTGTTGGCTTCGACGTCGAGCAGGCTCCAGATCGTGCCCTTCTCGGTGTGGTCGGGGCAGCCGGGGTAACCGGGTGCGGGGCGGATGCCGCGATATTTTTCCTGGATGAGCTCGGCCGGGGTAAAGGTCTCCGCGCGGCCGTAGCCCCACTCATCGCGGACGCGCTTGTGGAGGCACTCGGCGAAGGCTTCGGCGAGGCGGTCGGCGATGGCTTCGGCCATGATCGCGTTGTAGTCGTCGTTGTCAGCGCGGAAGGTGTCGCAGAGTTGCTTGAGGCCGATGCCGGTGGTGACGGCGAAGGCGCCGAGGTGGTCGGGTAGCCCGGTGGATTCGGGCGCGATGAAGTCTACGAGCGAGCGGCAGGGTTCGCTGCCTTCGCGGTTGGCTTGCTGGCGGAGGAAGTGGAAGCGCTCGCGGGTTTCGGTGCGTGACTCGTCGGTGAAGAGCTGGACGTCGTCGCCGATGGCTGTCGCCGGGAAGAGGCCGTAGACGCCGCGCGCGCAGATGAGGTTCTCGGCGATGATGCGATCGAGGAGGGTGTTGGCGTCGTTGAAGATTTTGCGAGCTTCGATTCCCTGCTCAGCGTGGTCGCCTTCCTCGCTCAGGATTCGGGGGTAGATGCCCTTCAGTCCCCAGGTGTGGAAGAAGGGCGACCAGTCGATGTAGTCGCGGAGGGTGGCGAGTGGGAAGTTATCGAGCACCTGGATGCCGAGCGTGGCCGGGGTGGGAATGTCTTCGGCGCGCCACTCGATGGGGGTGCGGCGTTTGCGGGCTTCTTTGATCGGCACGATGGGGGCGCGAGGTGTGGCGTGCGACTTGCGGAGGGCTTCGTACTCGGCTTGGTGGGTGGCGACGAAGGCCTCTTTGCCGTCATCGCTGAGAAGGCTGGTGGTGACGGGGACGGCTCGGCTGGCGTCGAGGACGTGGACGACGGGCTGGTTGTAGTGTGGCGCGATCTTGATGGCGGTGTGCGCGCGGCTGGTGGTGGCTCCGCCGATGAGCAGCGGAACCGTGAAGCCTTGGCGCTGCATCTCTTTGGCGACGTGCACCATCTCGTCGAGCGACGGCGTGATGAGTCCGCTGAGGCCGATGAGATCGGCTTTTTCGGTGCGCGCGCGTTCGAGGATTTTTTCGGACGCGACCATCACGCCCATGTCGATGACCTCGTAGTTATTGCACGCGAGTACAACGCCGACGATATTCTTGCCGATGTCGTGGACGTCGCCCTTGACCGTGGCGAGGACGATTTTCCCCTGCGCTTTGACCACCTGACCGGAGGCTTCGAGCGCGGCCTTTTCGGCCTCCATGTAGGGCGTGAGGTGGGCTACGGCTTTCTTCATCACGCGCGCGGATTTTACGACCTGCGGAAGAAACATTTTGCCGGAGCCGAAGAGGTCTCCCACTACGCTCATGCCGGCCATCAGTGGGCCTTCGATGACGAGGAGTGGGCGACCGAGCTTGACGCGGGCTTCTTCGGTGTCGATCTCGATGAAGGCATCGATGCCACGGACGAGCGCGTGCGAGAGGCGTTCTTCGACGGTGCCGGAGCGCCATTCTTCAGCCTTCTTTTCGGTGACGGCGGTGTCCGCGCCCTTGAGGGACTCGCCGTAGTCGACGAGGCGCTCGGTGGCATCGGGGCGGCGGTTGAGTAGAACGTCTTCGACCAGCACTTTAAGTTCCGGCTCGATCTCTTCGTAGACTTCGAGCATGCCGGCATTGACGATGCCCATGTCCATACCCGCGGCGATAGCGTGGTAAAGGAAGGCCGAGTGCATGGCCTCGCGCACCTTGTTGTTGCCGCGGAAGCTGAAGGAGATGTTCGAGACGCCTCCGGAGACTTTCGCGTGCGGAAGATTGGCCTTGATCCAGCGCGTCGCGTTGATGAAGTCTACGGCGTAGTTGTTGTGCTCCTCCATGCCGGTGGCGACCGTGAGGATGTTGGGGTCGAAGATGATGTCTTCTGGCGGGAAGCCGATTTCATCGACGAGCATGCGATAGGCGCGTTCGCAGATGCGAATTTTCTCTTCGTAAGTGGCGGCCTGACCCTGTTCATCGAAGGCCATGACGACAACTGCGGCACCGTACTTGAGGACCGTTGCGGCGTTCTGGCGGAACTTCGCTTCGCCTTCCTTGAGCGAGATGGAGTTGACGATTCCCTTGCCTTGCAGGCACTTCAGGCCAGCCTCGATGACCTCCCACTTGGAGGAGTCGACCATGAAGGGGACCTTGGCGACTTCAGGCTCGGAGGCTAAGAGTTGGAGGTAGCGGGACATGGCGGCGACGCCATCGATCATGCCTTCGTCCATGCAGATATCGATGACGTTTGCGCCATTCTCAACCTGCTGACGCGCGACGCTTACTGCCTCTTCGTACTTGCCCTCTTTGACGAGGCGCGCGAATTTGGGCGAGCCGGCGACATTGGTGCGCTCGCCGATCATGATGTAGACGCCCGGCTGCTGGGTGAAGGGCTGGCTGCCGGAGAGGCGCAGCGGTTTTGTCTCGCGCGGGATTGCTAGGCTAGCTTCGATCAAGCGGCCACCTCGCGGTGTCTTCGCTCGGCCAGCTCGCGCGGGTGCATGCCGTCGAGCGCCTTCGCGATGGCGGCGATGTGCTCTGGCGTATTGCCGCAGCAGCCGCCCGCGATGTTGATCAGGCCGCTGCTGGCGAAGTCGCCGAGGAAGCGCGCCATGTCTTCGGGGCCGAGATCGAAGCCGGTTTCAGAGAGCGGGTTGGGCAGGCCAGCGTTCGGATAGCAGGAGATCGCGACGTCCGCTTTCTCAGAGAGTTCCGAGAGGAAGGGGTACATGAGGTCTGGGCCGAGCGAGCAGTTGAGGCCTATGGATAGCGGCTTGACGTGCTTGACGGCGTTCCAGAAGGCTTCGGTGGTCTGGGCGGAGATGAGGGTTTCTCCGCCGCGACCGACCGCTGCGGAGATCATTACCGGCAGCTCTTTGCCGGAGGCGGCGAGCCCGTCCTCGTCGAAGACTTCGCGGATCGCGACCAGGGCGGCCTTCGCGTTGAGCGAGTCGAAGATGGTTTCGACCAGCAGCAGATCCACACCGCCGGCGATGAGGGCGCGGATTTGATGTGCGTACGCGGACTTCACCTGATCGAAGGTGACGACGCGGAAGCCTGCATCGTCGGCGTCGGGCGAGTTGGAGAGTGAGACGGTGAGCGGGCCGATGGCTCCGGCGACGAAACGCTGGCGTCCGTCGGCGGTTCCAACACGGTCGCCCCACTCTCGGCATTGTTGCGCGGAGGTGTAGTTGATGTCCCAGGCGAGGTCGTTGAGGTGGGTGTCCTCGATGATCTTCTGGTAGAACTCGGGATCTTTGCGGCCTCCAGTCTCGCGCGGATCGTCGACGAAGAACTCGCTCTGGGTGATGCTGGTGGCGCCGAAGGTGTTGGTCTCGAGGATGTCCGCACCGGCCTCGAGGAAGCGGCGGTGGATGTCGCCGATCATCTTTGGCTGGGTGAGCGAGAAGAGATCGCCGTTGTTGAGCAGGTCTTTGGTGGAATCCTTGAAGCGATCTCCGCGGATGTCGGCTTCTTTCATGCCGTAGGTGCGGATGGTCGTACCCATGGCGCCATCAATGATGGCGATCCGCTGCTCCATGATTGTTTCCAGCGGATGTTGCTTCGATGTTTTCATTTTTGTCACCCATTCCGGCGCGAATGCCCAGCGCTTTACCGAAAGACGGCGAGCCATTGTGGCTCGCCGCATGTGAAACCAAAGCTTTAAGTCCTATGCGAGCACTTCATCCTCTTCTTTAGCTGATTTCGGAAGACCCGTCGATACTGCCACTAACAGGTCTTCCTTGCGCATGACCAGGGTGGTGGCGTTGAGGCTGGCGAGCTCGAAACCGTGGCCGTGGGTGATGGCGTCCGTCGGGCAGGCCTCCACGCAATAGCCGCAGAAGATGCAGCGATTGTAGTCGATGTTGTAGACCTTGGCGTAACGGTCGGCCGAGGAGATGCGGGTTTCGCTGGTATTGTCAGCGGCCTCAATGTAGATGCAATTCGAAGGGCAGGCAGCGGCGCAGAGGAAGCAGGCAACGCATTTTTCGAGGCCGTTTTCATCGCGTTGCAACTGGTGCTTGCCGCGGAAGCGTTGCTCAAATTGCGCGCCACGCATGGGCCCCTTGCCGTCTGGATAGTTCTCCACCTGAGTGGGCTGGAACGCCTCTCCCAGCGTGATGCTCATTCCCTTGGCGATGGCGGCAACATTGCGAATGATCGACATAAAACTCCCGTGACCGATCTCCAGTATACGTCGGTTTGAGAAAGTTCTATACGCCCCCCGCCGACGGAGTTACCTTTGGAGCATGAAGATCTCGAATGCTGTTGCCTTGGCTCTTGTCCTTTCGCCTTTCGCCCTCCGCGCCCAGACGGACGCGATGCCACCGGAGACGAAGGCTCCCTCGCAGATGGAGGCCGCCAAGCCGCCCGTTCCGCCGTCGAAGAACGTGAATCTCAGCTTTGAAGGCAAGACGGTGACGCTGTCTCTGACCGACTTGGTGAACATGCCCAACCAAGTGACAGTGAATGTGCATAATGCGCATCGCGGAGGTGCGGAAGAGACGTACAGCGGCCCTCTGCTCTCGGATGTGCTGGCGAAGATCGGCCTGACCGCCACGCGCGAAAATCAGCCGATCATTCTGCACAGCGTGATCGTCGCTACCGGGACGGACCACTACTACGTGCTGTACTCGGGGGGCGAGGTGGAGTTTTCAACGGGCAAGGTTATCGTCGCGGTGATGAAGTCTGGCCTTCCGGACACGGAGGGTGGCCTGATCCAGCTGATCAACACGGACGATGCGAAGCCGGCGCGATGGGTGCATGGGCTGATGGGGATTTCGGTGATGTCACTCGCGGCGCAGAAGTAGCGGCGATCCAAGAAGCTGGAGTCGTTCCCTACCGTACAGCCGCTTTCATTACACCAAACTTACCGATCTGCTCGATTAACCCTCCGACCAGATCGTGATCAACAGGGAGCATACGCGCCTGCAATGATGGGCCCTCGCCGGGCGGCGGGTTGGCTCCATCAACGGAGTCGCGCAACTTGCGAGCCAGCCCCAATTCGAAGCCCTCGCTCACCCAAACCGTGTTGTCCCTGAGCGTAAGCAGAACGTCGCCTTCACCCGTCGTGTACACGCGCTCCGTGGCCTCGGCATCTTCCTTCTCGTCCGCTTCGCGACGCTGCAAATGGTCGTATTGGCGCGGAAGCTCCTGCTCGAAGACGTTGAAGAAGCTACGCGCGGAGTCCTTGTTCTTCCATTGCGAGCTATATAGCAGGGCGAGCGAGGCAGTGGTGTCTTTCTGAGTCGCTGGGGAATTCTTGCGCTGCGCGGCATAGTAGATGCCGCCCGCCCACTCCGGAGCGAGCGCCTTGGCCAGCGGCTCGCCGCCAAACAGCTCGGCGGTCATGCGCACGTCGAGTTCGCCCATCACTCCGACGTCGTAGGGCACGTATCCGGCCCCATTGAGCAGCGGATGGATATCTGGCAGCTTGAGCAAGGGAATCGGCTGATTACGCAAATAAGCGTTCGGATTCAAGATCTGGAAGGTGGTGCTCGGGGGCGCCTCCAGAACACCGGAAAAGGCGCGATCGACGCCTTTCTGGACCAAAACCTGCTGTTCAAAGGCCAGGCCGGAGATGTAAGGAAAGAGCAGCGATTCCTGCAAGACGAGCGGAGCTCGGGCGAGGACGGGCGAATCCGACATGTCGCCGGCGTTGGATTCCAGTTGCTGGGCGAGCTGCGGAGCGTCTTTCAGCGTCTTTTCGGGGTGGCCCGCGTCGGCCAACATGAAGTCGGCGAAGCTGACCATGGCCTGGCCTTCGAGGACGGCTTCCCTCGCGCTGTCGGTGTCATCGTTGGCGATGTGCCGGTTATCCTGCTTGACGTTCTTGGCCGTGCCCTCGATCTCTTGACTGCCCCACTTCTCGAGGCCGACTTTCTGATCCTGCAGAGCGTGGGTGAGTTCGTGGGCCATCACCGGCTTCTGCTCGTCGATTGGCACCCAGTCCAGCAGGTTCATCTGCTTTGTCTTGTCGTCGTAGAAGCCGGCAATCTGCTCGGTAAGCAGGCTCAGGAGAAACGGCCGCATCTTGAAGCTTTGGTCGAGCAGGCCGAACTTCTTCAGAACCAGCTCACTACGCTGCATACGCTTGGCGCCTTTATCCTGATCGAACTTCTTGCGCAGCTCGGCGGCGACTGCGTCGCGGGAGATGAACTTGCACTTAACGGGATCTTTGATGGCGAGATGCGTGTCCTTGCTGACGAAATGCAGGATCTGGTCCTCTGCGTTGAGTAACGTCTTCTCCTGGTCGGGTGTGAGGACGGTGTCGACGCTGACCGTCGAGCTACCCGAGATGCGCACCGGCGGCGTGACTTTGCCATCTCCCGGGTTCGCCTGCGCGAACGCGGTATTTGCGATGAATCCCACCACTGCTCCTGCTACCAATACTCTCTGCCAGGTCAAACAGCCTCCAATTAAGCCGATACTCTCAGAACTTAGTGTACGCAGGGGAGGTCGGGCTATGGAACCTCCGATCCATTTGGGGGCGCATCCTAAGGCTTTCCGGATCATCCAAGAGGTTCCGGGATATCCTTAGCTTAGAGCTACTAAGGAGCCCCACTGGAGCTAGATGCCACATTCTGAACCCAATGAGCTTGCTGTCGTGCTGGAGTCTGCGGGCTACTCCCCAATTACCGACCGCGCCTTCCTCCGGGTCACAGGATCGGACGCTTCGCGCTGGCTGAATGGGATGGCCAGCAATTCCATCCAGGCACTCCAGCCGGGCGAGGGAAACTATAACTTCTTTCTCAACGCGCAAGGACGTATCCAGGGAGATGCGACGATCTATCGCGAGACCACCGCAGAAACGGCCGAATTTCTCCTGGTGACAGGCGGCGCACAGGTTGAAACAATTCAGAAGCATCTCGACCACTTCATCATCATGGACGACGTGGAGCTGACGCCGGCGTATGCGGACGAGGCTGGGCTGCTGGTCGTGGGAAAGGATGCGGGTAAGGCGCTCGCAAAGATCGGCCTGCCGGCAATTGATCCCCTGCGACTGGTGCATGCAGATACAGAGCACGGACCGGTGTTGTTGTTCTCGCCCGCGAGCGGTCAAGTGCCTGCTTATGAGCTGCGCGGTGACACGGCCACTATCAGTGGCGTGCGGAACGGGCTACAGATTCCGGAGATTTCGTCCGAAACGCTGGAGTTTCTTCGGCTGTTGGACGCTCGTCCGCTCTTTGGACAGGACATTCGCAATACCGAAACTGCTCGCGATCTGCCGCAGGAAACGTCGCAGACCCATGCGCTGCACTTTGCCAAGGGCTGCTACCTGGGACAGGAGATTGTCGAGCGCATTCGGTCGCGCGGGCAAGTGCATCGCCGATTTGCGGCGTTCCGGCTTTCGGGCGAGCTTCCCGAATCACTTCCTGCGCCTCTTGTGGCTGGAGGCAAGCCCGCGGGCGAGTTGACCAGCACCGCACTGGTTCCGTCGGCGGAAGGGCCGGTTCTGCTGGCGCTGGGATATGTTCGCCAGGAGGCGGTTGATGCCAAACTGGAGTTCACCTATTCGGGCGGTGTTGCGACCCCACAGCGAGACCCTCGTGCGGCGGGTTAGCATCAAAAGAGACAGAGAGTAGAGATCTGGAAAGACCATGGCAGATATCAAAGAGTTCGTCGTCAACGACCGTCGTAAGTTCACAGCGGAGGGCGACATTCGCCCGGACGCACCGCCTTCAGAGCCAAAACCGCCACGTCCGGAGACCATCAAGCGGCCCGAGGATGAGGACTCCGCGCGACTGGTCGAGCACAAGGGACCGCAATCGGTGCCGGCGGCAGCTCCTCCACCCAGCGAAGCGTATGCCACTGAGGCAGGCTTGGAGCACTCCGAGAATGAAGATTTGCTGCCCCCCGCGCCAACTGCGGAGCAGTCAGAGCAGGCGAAGCGGGCCTTCGACGCTACTGTCGATCGCCTCGACACTGCCATTCGCGCGACAAACCCTGGAATGGAGCGAGCGCCAGAGATCACCTTTGAGCGTGTCATTCAGTCGCTCTACATGCAGGCGATGATGCAACTGGGCGGCGCGGCTGGACCTGGCCAACAGCCGCAGGTGGATATCCTCGGGGCGCGGCAGACCATCGACATGCTGAATATTCTGTCGGGCAAGACCGAAGGAAACCGTACCGAGGCGGAGAGCAAGCTGCTGGGTACTGCGCTGTTCGAGCTGCGGCTTGGCTTCCTCGACGTCACACAGGCCCTCTCCCGCCAGGCAGCGACGCGCCAGCCCGGTGCAGGAATTCCTCACGCACCGAGCGGCCCGAGTATCGTTCGCTAACGGCTGCCGGGATACAAGCACGCATGGATGCAACGCTCACTTTTATGGGAAGTGGGACCTCGATGGCGGTCCCGACGCTCGGCTGCGACTGTGCGGTCTGCACGTCTGCATACGAGCCAGGGTCGCCTAACCGGCGGACGCGGCCGTCGGTGTTGATCCGCTACGAAGACCATAACCTCGCCCGCAATGTTGTCATCGACACCGGCCAGGACTTCTATGTGCAGGCGGTGCGCGAAAACCTGCGCTCCGTCGACGCCGTGCTCTACACTCATGGGCATGCCGACCACGTGCTGGGTATGGACGATCTTCGACCGCTCAGCTTCGCTCATCCCGGAGGCCTTCCGCTCTACGCAGATAACGCGACCGCCGAGGTCATCGAGCGCATCTTTGAATACACCTTCCGGAAGACCGATCGCTATCCCACCAGCGCACGTGTGACGATGCATCGGCTGGCCGCTGAGGCTGGCATTGAGATTCCGCTATTCGGCGCGACGTTCATTCGTGTTCCGGTTACCCATGGATCCAATACGATCGCCGGCTACCGCTTCGGTGACGCTGCCTATCTCACCGACATGAGCGACATACCCGAGGAGAGTTACTCGCTGCTGAAGAATCTTGACATCCTTGTACTGGACGCTCTGCGATTGGAACCGCATCCCAGTCATTCCCACCTCGCGAAGTCGGTTGAGCTGGTGGAGAAGATTGCGCCGAGACGCGCGTTTTTTACACATATCAGCCACGGCCTAGATCATGATAAGACCAACGCCGCGTTGCCACGTCACATACGGCTTGCACACGACGGGCTTACCCTCAAGTTTGATATCTCCCGTAAAGTACCGGAGACAGATATTCCCTGATGCAGATCGCTCGCTCGCTCGCTGAACTCGGCCCAATTAGCTCCTCGGTTGTCACTATCGGGAACTTCGACGGTGTGCACTGCGGACATCGCATGGTGATTGCCTCGGTGCTGGAGAGCGCCCGCGCGCTCAACGCGAGCGCCATCGCCGTGACCTTCGATCCTCATCCAGCCCACGTGCTACATACCTCCTGGCGGCTGCCGTTGATTACACCGGTTGAAGAAAAACTCGAGCTGCTGGCCGAGACCGGCCTGGACTGCGCGCTGGTGCTTCCCTTCACCGACGAACTTCGTCATTGGACGGCGCGGCAGTTCGCTCAGCGCGTTCTGCGCGATTCCCTGCACGCGATTGAGGTGCACGAGGGCGAGACATTTCGATTTGGCTACCAGGCCGAGACCGACATTGCCGGGCTGTCGGAGTTGGGGCGCGAGCTTGGGTTCGGTGTCAAGGCTTATGTGCCGCGGATTGCGAGGGGCGCGGCTATCTCCTCCAGCCGCATCCGCTCGCTTATCGGTGCAGGAAGGCTGCATGAGGCGCGCGCGCTGCTGGGGAGGCCCTTCTCTATTCGCAGTACGCCGGCGCCGGGACGCGGGTATGGATCACGCTACGCGGTGCCTACTATCAACCTCGCACCGTATGCCGAATTGCTCCCAGCTCACGGTGTCTACATCACGACGCTGCGCATCGGAGACACACGGGTCTTTCGAGGCGTAACGAATGTGGGCAACCGGCCGACCTTTGGCGCAGACTCCTTTGCCGTGGAGTCACACCTGTTGGACTTCGAGCCCGTCGATCTGGCCGAGACCACGCCACTTGAGTTGACCTTCCTTCGGAGGGTTCGTGAGGAGCGCCGCTTCGAGTCTACTGGGGCCTTGCGCGATCAGATTCAGCGGGACGTGCTGCAGGCGAAGCGCTTCTTCGCCCTGTCAGACGCCCTCGGGGCTAGCCCTGCGCTCGTCTCGTAGATTGCACCAAGAGGCTTCTCAGCGCGTTGGAGGAGAACTTACCGCAGGACGTTTCTTGACTAGAACCGGCTTCGGCCGTGCAACGGGAGTGGGCGCCGCACGCACGATGGGTGCGGGCGGTTGTTGGCGTACCGGCTGCTTCGGAGTCGCGGGTGCATCATTGGGCAGACGCAGTTCGCCGGGCTCCAGAAATGCCGGCTCCGGAGCCTTCTCCGCAGGAGCTTCTGTATCCGGATCTGGCGGAGGAGGAGTGGGAGCTGCCTCGGTGTCCGAATCCGCTGGAACCTGGATCTGTTTCTTCGGAGCATTCTGCGTGGAGAACGCCTCGTTCGGCTTGTTCGCCAGCGCAACCTTCATGAAGTCGACCCAGATGGGCAGCGCAGCCTTGGCTCCGGTTTCCTTGTCGCCCAGCGATTGCCGGTTGTCGAAACCGATCCAGGTTCCACACGTAACTGACGGAGAAAAGCCGACAAACCAGGCGTCGGTGTAGTTGTTCGTGGTGCCCGTCTTTCCTCCCAGGGCATGATTCATCTGCGCCGCGGCAGCTGCTGTTCCGTGGGTCACTACGGCCTCGAGCAGCACCATCATCTCGCGCGCAATGTTGACTGGGATCGCCTCGCTCACCTGGGTGCGCGGCTGCTGAAGAGGCTGGCCGTCGGCCTCCATTACGCGGCGAATATAGTGTGGCGCTATGCGGATACCGTCGTTTGGGAACACGCTGTAGGCGCCCACCTGCTCGGAGAGCGTAAGGTCTGCGGCACCGATGGCGACGGGCAGAAATGCCGGGATCTGGCTTGTGATGCCAAAGTTGTGTGCGACCTCAATCACTCGCTTGATACCGACCTTATCGGCAAGTCGCAGCGCGGGAATATTACGCGACTCAGCGAAGGCATCAATCAGCGTCATCGAGCCGCGATAGCCGGCCTCGTAGTCGTGCGGGCTGTACGGTCCGCCGGCGGTAAAGAAGGTCGTTGGGGCATCCATCACTGTGTCGTAGGGCTTCATCCCCGCTTCCATCGCAGCGGTGTATACGTAGGGCTTGAAGGACGATCCGACCTGCCGCTCGGCCTGTGTGGCTCGGTTGAACTGGGAGGTCTGGAAGTCGCGGCCGCCCACCATGGCGAGCACCTCGCCGTCAGAGTTGTCGACAGCCATCAGCGCGGCCTGTGCGCCGCTATCCTGCTCCAGAATGACGTGCGGTGTGTCCGTACTCGCGCCGCTCACCACCTTCACGTAGACAATGTCGCCAACCTGCGCGAGATCACTTCCCTTGGCGATGCCGGTCCACATCCAGTCGGCCGGACCCATCGTGGCATCCAGCTTACCGATCCTCACCGTCATGTGTGCGGGAGATACGCTGGTCACGAGCGCGTGGAAGTAAGAGCCGTCAGTCAGTGACTGCGACCAATCCGGGTGTTTGTACTGGTCGAGCAGAACTCCTTCGCGCAGGACGTTCTCGAGACGCCCCTTCCAGCCGTGCCGGCGCTCATAGGTAGCGGTGCCGTCCAGGACGGCTTTCGTCGCCGCTCGCTCCAGGTTGAGGTCCAGCGTGGTATAGACGCGCAGACCGGCGCTGTGAACTTCGTCGGCCCCATACTCTCCCTCGAGCTGCCGCCGTACCTCCTCGACAAAGTAAGGGGCTTCGTTGTTCGGCGGCGACTCCAGGTGCAGCCCCAGTGGCGCAGCCTTTGCTTCATTCGCCTGCTGCTGGGTGATCTTGCGGTCGTTCAGCATCTCCTGAATCACCAGATTTCGGCGCTTCAGGGCGCGCTCAGGATAGCGTACGGGAGAGTAATATTGCGGGCCTTTGGGAAGCGCGGCAAGGAGAGCTGCCTCGGGCAGCGTCAGGTCGCGCGCATGCTTGCTGAAGTAATATTCCGATCCAGCCTCAAAACCGTAGGTTCCACTCCCGAGATAGATTTGGTTGGCATACAGGGTGAAGATCTGCGGCTTGGTGAAGCGGCGCTCAATCTCCAGCGACAGAAAGATCTCCTGCAGCTTGCGGCCGTAGGTTTTTTCGGAGGACAGGAACAGGTTCCGCGCCAGTTGCATGGTGAGCGTCGACGCTCCCTGCACCTTGCCGTGCGTATGGACATCCTGGTAGGCGGCCTCTGCGACGCGCAGGAGGTTGATGCCGCCATTATGCTCGAAATCTTTGTCTTCGATGGAGAAGATCGCTTGCCGCAGTACGCTCGGAAACTCCGAATACGGGACGACGATGCGGCGCTCCTGGGCGAAGGAGCCGAAGATCTGCCCATGGATGTCGTACAAGTCGGTAGTAGTGCTGGGCCGATAGCGCTCCAGCTCCGTCATCTGCGGCAGATTGATGGAATACACCAGCATCAGACCAAACATCACGCCGAAGATCGCAGAGGCGCCCAGCAACGCAAGCACTGCCGCTCGGGCGGCGAGATGACGATTGCGTATGTCCGCGTCTTTGAAGGGAAAGCGACGGACAGCTCTCCACAAAAGCTTGCGGCGATTGGTGGGGACCTTGTCGCGTGTTCTCAGAGGCGTGGGCACGGCAAAACCAACCTTACCATGCGGACCTTTGGATCAGGCTGCCTTGGCCTTGAGCAGGTCAAGAGCTTTGTTGAGCTGGTCGTCTGTCGGTGGCGGAGTCTTCTTGATGGGTTTGTTGATCTGTGGCGAAGGCGCGTCGGGAGAGGTCGGCACAACCGCTTCATCGCTGGCATCGTCGTCCTCGAACAGATCCTTGTTCGAGGCTACAATCGTGCCCGGCGTCACGGCATCGTCCTCAAACTGCTTGCCGGAGGGCGACGCGTACTTCGCGATGGAGAGGATGATCGCTCCCCCGTCTGGGAGGTCGAACGTCTTCTGCATGGAACCTTCGCCGAAGGTCTTCTCCCCGACCAGCTGGCCGCGGCCGTCATCCTGCAAGGCTCCTGCCACCAACTCCCCGGGACCAGACGTTCCGTGGTTGACCAGAACCACCAGAGGCGCTGTGGTGTTAACAGCCTTTGAAGGATCCGCAGAGAAGATCTGCTTGGGGAACTTCTGTCCCTCGAGCGAGGCAATGGTCCCTGTATTCACGAAGAAGTTGGTCAGACGAACGGCCTCATTCATGTCGCCCGCAGAGACATCGCGCAAGTCCAGCAAAATCTTCTTATTGCCATCCTTGTTCATTTCCTTCAATCGAGCTTCGATTTGCTGAACGTGATCGTGATCGAGAATGATGGGTTTGAGATACAAGATGGAGGAGCCCTCGTACAGCGACTCCTTCACGGCCGGTTCGGCCACGACCACGCGGCTGAGGGTCATCTTCTGCGGCTTGGCGCTGTGGGGCCCGATGACAGCCATCTGAAGTTGGCTACCGGGCGCACCCTCAAGCAGCAGATGGATCATCGCCAGCGAAAGATTGCGCGTGTCCTCGGTTCCAATAGCCTCGATAATATCTCCATCAATTAGCCCCGCCTTGTCCGCAGGGGAGCCGGGAACCACGGAAACAACGGTCGCATACCCGTAACGCTTGGAGACGTTAATGCCTACCTGCGCCTTTCCGCCATGGTCTTCCTTATAGGCCTTGTAGTCGGTCGGGGTCAGATAACTGGAGTCGGCATCGAGTGACTCCAGCAGACCGCGCAACGCGCCGTTGGTCACCTTGGGTATATTCGGAACCTCGACATAATCCGACTGGATGTGTTGCAGGACTTCGCCGTACACATTGATCTGGTTATAGGCGTCCTGCGGCGCGGGGTCGTCCGCCGCCGCCACGCTGTGCGTATTGACGCCAACGAAGATACAGAGAATGAGGGCTACCGAGACGGCGAGCAGAGAGATCTTGAGGCTCTTGGGCATAGTGCGGTGACGGGCTCCAGAATCGGTTTGGACATCAGCAACAAGCGCTGGGGGTTAGACGCAACGCTCTAGCGGAATGATACTCTCTACAGCAGAAGTTGCGATTCAACCTGCTGCAGGTCGCAGCAGGCAAATGGTGGCGGTGATTGGAATCGAACCAATGACCTACGGGTTATGAGTCCGTCGCTCTAACCATCTGAGCTACACCGCCGGGTGGGAGACTGGATCCAGCGGCCACAGAAACCCAGCCGCGACGACAGCCGCTACACCATCATAAGTTTCGCCACTTCGCAGGTCAAACGTGTTGAACCGCTTTCCAACCCGCACATCGCTCCGAAGCCGGCTCTACTGGCTTCCCATCCTTGCTTTCGCCGCCGGCGCCAATCCCCTTGCGCAGGGTTCTATGCTTGTGGCCGCGCCGGATTGCGGAGCGACCGGGAGCGGTTGGGGGTGTTACCTGCCCGGGATCCTACACTTTCTGGTGGTGATCGCGATCATCCTGGGGTTGATCCTGCTTGCCGTCATAGCCGTGGCCGTGAGGAGCTATTTTAGAATCAAGCACGACGAGAAAGTTGGCTCATGAGCAGCACGCATCCACGGATCATCGGTATTATCCCGGCACGCCTCGCCTCCACACGTCTTCCCCGCAAAGTTCTTCGAGAGATCGCAGGCGAGCCCATGCTGGCATGGGTCTATCAGGCCGCCAAAGCTT
>Ga0302319_10006825_pt1 | contig 22577 bp, 21 predicted proteins | sample Bog_T0_2_FD_203319 | JGI IMG/M metagenome (GOLD analysis project Ga0302319, IMG submission 203319) | Peat permafrost microbial communities from Stordalen Mire near Abisko, Sweden - Bog_T0_2 | ecosystem: Environmental > Terrestrial > Soil > Wetlands > Peat | place: Sweden: Abisko, Stordalen Mire... | reverse complement strand
GAACAGCATGAACGTGCCGATGAGCGACACCGGCACCGCAAGGAGAGGGATCAGGGTGGGGCGCCAGCCCTGCAGGAACACGAAGACGACGAGGATGACCAGCAGCAGCGCCTGCCAGAGCGTCTGCGAAATCTCCTTCATTCCCTCGGAGACGGACTGGGTGGTGTCGAGGGCCACCTGGTAGTCGAGGCCCTCCGGAAAGCGCTCCTTGATCTTCGCCATGGCCTTGCGGACGCCGACCGCGCAGTCGAGCGCGTTTGAGCCCGGCAGCTGGTAGATGGCGATGACGGCGGCCGCCTGGCCGTTCATGCGGCCCCTCACGTTGTAGACCTGCGCGCCGAGCTCGACCCGGGCGACGTCGCGGAGGCGAACCGCCGAGCCGTCCGGGTTCTCGCGGATCACGATGGCTCCAAACTCCTCCGGGGTTGTGAGGCGCCCCTGGGCGCGCACCGAGTAGGTGAACGCCTGTCCCTTAGGGGCCGGCTCGCCGCCTATCGTGCCGGCGGGGTTCACCGTGTTCTGAGTCTGCACGGCCTGGATGATCTCACCCACCGTGATGTTGAGCTTCGCTAGCTGGTCCGGCTTCACCCAGTAGCGCATCGCGTACTGGCCTGCGCCGAAGACGGTCGCACTCGCGATGCCCGGGACGCGCGTCAGCTGGTCGTTGATATTGATGTAGGCGTAGTTCGCGAGGAACGTGCTGTCGTAGGCGTTGGTCGGCGAGTAGAGCGCCACGAGCATGAGGGGCGCCGTCAGCTGCTTCTGCACGGTGACGCCGAAGTTGGTCACGTCGGCCGGCAGCTGCGGGCCCGCCTGGGTCACCCGCATCTGCGAGAGGATCAGATCGACGTTGGGGTCCGTCGCGATGTCGAAGTTCGTCGTCAGGCGCAGCTGGCCGTCGCTGCCGTTGATCGACGTCATGTAGTTCAGGTTGTCGACGCCGCTCATCGTCTGCTCGATGGGCGTGGCCACGGCCGCCTCGACCGTCTGCGCGTCGGCGCCGACATAGGTCGTCGTGATTCGCGCCTCGGGCGGCACGATTTTCGGGAACTGCGCTATCGGGAGTGAGACGAGCGCGACCGCGCCGATGATGACCGTGATGATCGCGATGACGATCGCGACGATCGGACGGTTGATGAAGAACTTGGACACGTGTCGGCTATTTCGCGGTTTTAGGGAGCAACGTACGGCACGGGGTTAACCACCGCCCCGTCCTTGGCTATCTTCTGCACGCCGTCCGCGACCACGCGGTCGCCAGGGTGCAGGCCGCTCTCGACCACGACCTTCTGCCCGACCTGCGGGCCTATCTTCACCGTCACGACGTGCACGTGGTTGTCCGAGTCCACGGTGGCCGCCTGGTAGCCGCCCTGGAGCTCCGAGAGCGCCTGCATCGGCACCACGAGGGCTCCCTTCTCGACGCGGACCACCGCGCGAACCTTGGCGTACTGGCCGGGCCTGAGGAGGCCGTTCGGGTTCGGGAACTCGGCGACGACGCGTATTGTGCCGGTATTCGCGTCGACCTCGCTGTCGATGGCGTAGAACGAGCCCTTCAAGGGGTACACCGACCCGTCGGAGAGCGTGAGGTTGAACACCAGGTCGGTCGGGATGCTGGGCGCCTTGGGGTCGCGGCTCCTGAACTCCAGGTAGGCCTGCTCGCTGATGGGGAAGTACGCCTTGATCGGGTCAATGTTGGAGACGGTGGTGAGGACGCCGCTTCCGGGGCCCACCAGGTCGCCGATCTGGGCCCTGATAAGCCCGGCGATGCCGTTCGTGGGGGAGCTGATCTTTGTGAAGCTGGCCGAGAGCTCGCTCGCCTGCAGCGCGGCGGCCGCGGAGGTCACCTGAGCCGCTGCGGCCAGGCGCGCCTGAACGGCGTCGTCCAGCTCCTCCTGGCTGATGGCCTTCTCGGCCGCGAGCGGCTTGTACCTTGCGACGTCCTGATCGGCCTTCTTTAGCTGCGCCCGTGCTTGCCCGAGGACGCCCCTTGCCTCGGCAACAGCCGCCTCGAAGGGCCTTGGGTCTATCTCAAAGAGAACATCGCCCTGCTTCACCGGGGAACCTTCCTTGTAGTCCTGCTTGATAAGGTAGCCCGTCACCTGCGCGCGTATCTGTGCGTTGACCGATCCGTCGAGGGAGCCGACCCATTCCTGAGTCACCGGCACATCCGCCTGCTCGACATTGATGACCTGGACTTCGGCGGGAGGCGGTGTCGGCGCCGGGCCTTTGGCGCATCCATTTGCGAAGACCGCCAGCACCCCGAGCGACACGACAAGAGTGCCCCTGCCCCATTTAGTTGGCTCCATGGCAACCAATTAGGTCATGCGTGGGGCAAGTTCAAGCGGGCGCGCCACAAAATCGCGCAATTTGCGGGAACCTTATGGGCCGGATTACCCCCGGTGCTCCGGGCTTACCCGCGTCTACCAGGAATCAGACCTGAACGGCACAACCGGCAGTCCATCATCGCTGTATAGGTTCGGGCTCGGCGCATTCGTCCAGGCGTACCGAACGGCCACCGGCGCCGCGACGTCGGGTGAGGACACGAGGAGCGTGTCCACCTTGATCTCGGCGAAGGCCGGGTGGAAGACCTTGTCGGCGCCGGCCACCTCGACCGTTTCCGGCGGACCGCCACGGGCCTCGAGCTCCGTCCCGGAATGGGTGAAGTGCACCCGGATCGACGAGCCCTCGATCGTTGCGCTCGCGAACATCGGTCCGGAGACCTCGGGAGCGATGCCGTAGACGTTTGCCTTGGCGATCAGGGCCAGCCGGCGGCCGACCTCCTGCTTGTTGCGAGGATGGATGTTGGCGGGGTCGCCGATGTCGATCGTGACGGCCATGCCGGTCGCGGGCAACGCCAGGGCCGCCGCCTGCGCATCGCGCAGCTGCGCCCATCCGCGGTCGTTGAACTCATAGGGGTTCCCGAAGTTCGCGAGCTGCACAAAATAGAAGGGCACATCGCCCTGGCCGAATCCCTGTCGCCACGAGCGGATCATGGTCGAGAAAAGCTCGGCGTACTCATTCGCATGACCGACGTTCGTCTCGCCCTGATACCAGAGGACGCCCCTGATGGCCGCGGGCTCGAGCGGGTAGATCATCGCGTTGAAGAGACCGCCCGGGCGCGCCGGGGAGTCGTCCGATGCCGGGGGCTGCGGCCAGTGGAGCGGGTTCTTCGTGTGTGTCGCCGTGGCGTTTGCCTCGGCCTTGTTCCAGGCATCCATCTCGGCCGGGTAGCGGGCGACGCGCTCCGGCGGCCAGTCCTTCTTCGCCTTGGCCCACCTTGCTTCGAGCGTCGCCGAAACCGACGTCGAGGCCCTCGCGGCGTCATCCATCCAGGACTCCACGGGCGTGCCGCCCCAGCAGCTCAGAATGATTCCGACGGGAACCCCGGTGGCCCGGTGGATGTCGCGGGCGAAGAAATATCCCACGGCCGTGAAGCCGCCCACCGTTTCCGGCGAGGCGACCTTCCAGCCCTTCGTTTCCGGGATTGAGACCGGCTTCGTCGAGACGGCGCGCGTTATCTCGATCTGCCGTATCAGGGGATAGTTCGCTGCGTCCAACTCTTCCCTTGAGTTGTTCACGTGGTAGGTGAAGCCGCCGTCGTCCACCTTGAATTCCATGTTGGACTGGCCTCCGCAGAGCCACACCTCGCCCACAAGGACATCGTGGATGGTGACCGTGTTGGAGGACGAGGCGACGAGGTCAGAGGGCTCGGCGCTCGCCGGGAAGGGCCCGAGGCTCACCAGCCACTTGCCATCGGCTCCGGCGACCGCCTTTGCGGACTGTCCGTGAAACGTCACGACGACCGTGTCCCCCGGGCCCGCCGTGCCCCAAATGGGGAGGGGCTTGTCCCGCTGGAGCACCGAGTGGTCGCCGAAAAGGGGATTGAGCGCGACAGCCGTCGCGCGTGCGCAGGGAAGAGCGGCGGCGAGGGTCAGCGACAGGGCGGCGAATAGGCGGAAAACGGGGCGATGAGTGTGCATATCGTTGCGTCGTTCGGTGGGGTTGGGGTAATCCTTGCGCTGAAACTATCCATCATGACTTCACTGCGGATCACAGTCTGGGGCGAAAACGTGCACGAGCACAAGAGCGCGAAGGTAAAGGCCGTTTACCCGGACGGTATGCATGAGGCGATTGCCTCCGGCCTGAGGACCCTGCTCCCCACGGCGACCGTCACGACGGCGACACTGCAGGAGCCGGAGCACGGGCTGTCGGCCGAGAGGCTGCAGGAGACGGACGTCCTCACATGGTGGGGGCACATGGCGCACGACCAGGTGAGCGACGAGGTGGCCAAGCGGGTCCAGGCCCGAGTCCTGCAGGGGATGGGCCTCATTGTCCTCCACTCGGGCCACTACTCAAAGGTCTTCAAGCTCCTGATGGGCACCTCATGCTCGCTCACGTGGCGGGAGGCCGACGAGCGCGAGCGCCTGTGGGTGTGCAATCCCGGCCACCCGATCGCGCGGGGCATCGACAAGCATTTCGAGCTGCCCCGCGAGGAGATGTACGGGGAGCCCTTCGGCATCCCGGCTCCCGAGGAGCAGGTCTTCATCTCCTGGTTCGAGGGCGGAGAGGTGTTCCGCAGCGGCTGCTGCTGGAACCGGGGTAACGGGAGCATCTTCTATTTCCGACCCGGGCATGAGACCTACCCGACCTACTTCGACCCGAACGTGCGGCGCGTGATTGCGAATGCGGCCGAGTGGGCGGCGCCGCGCGGCACCTGGATAGACGCCTGCCCGAACGTGAAGCAGGCGGCGGAGAAGATCTCGCCGAAGTAGACGGCGCGTCACCACCCAAGGCGGGTGTATTGACGGCTTTGTTACACTAACGACCCCACGGTGCTCACACGCGAAAACATCCTGCAGTTCCGGGGCGTCACCGTGCGCTACGGGCGCCTCACCGCGCTTGACTCGATAACGCTCGATATCCCCTGCGGCGAGTCGACGGCAGTCCTCGGAGGCAACGGCGCGGGCAAGAGCACGCTTCTTCGCTCGATACTCGGCTGGCAGCCGCTAGCCGCGGGCGAGATCCGCGTCGGGGACTCGCATCCTCACCACGCGAGGCCGCGCGTGGCCTACGTGCCGCAGCGCCACGTGGTCGACTGGGACTTCCCTATCACGGTCAGGGGTGTGGTCGAGCAGGGACGATACCCGTCGCTCGGTCCATTCCGGAGATTGTCGGAGGCGGACCAAGAGCTCGTTAACGGCGCCCTCGATGAGCTCGGCATCGCGGACCTGGCAGCGCGCCAGATAAGGATGCTCTCGGGCGGCCAGCAGCAGCGCGTTTTCCTGGCGCGGGCCGTCGCGCAGGGCGGCGACATCTTCCTCCTGGACGAGCCCTTCGCCGGGCTGGACCTCTTCGGGGCCGAGGAGCTAGTCCACATCCTCAAGAACTGGGAAAAGCAGGGGCGAACGGTCCTCGCGGCCGTGCACGACCTTGCGCTCGCTAGGGCGTGCTTCACGCGCGGCATCCTCCTCGACACGTCGCTTGTAGCCTCGGGGCCCATCGCCGAGGTCCTATCGGAGGCGAACGTCGACCGCGCGTTCCGCCAGGGCAGGTGTGTCCACGGGGCGGGCCATGAGGGGCACCACGCATGAGCCTCCATGACTTCATCATCGTGCCGTTCTCCTACGAGTTCATGCGCCGTGGCCTCGTCTCCGCCATGTTCCTCGGGGTCAGCGGCGGGCTCCTCGGCTGCATCCTCGTGCTTCGGCGGATGGCCCTCATGGGCGACGCGCTCTCCCACTCGCTCCTTCCGGGCATCGCCGTCGCGTGGCTCCTGTTCGGGACGAGCACGACCGCGCTCTTCTTCGGCGGCCTGGTAGCCGGTCTCCTGACTGCAATCGGAAGCGCGCTCCTAAGCCGCCTTACCCGGGTGAAGGAGGATGCCGCCTTCGGGTCGCTTTTCGTGCTATTCTTCGGAGCCGGCGTTGCCCTCATCAGCAAGTTGCCCACCCGCGTCAACCTCGCCGACTTCCTCTTTGGCAATGTGCTCGGCGTCAGTCCGTCGGACATGCGGCTTGCGATGGTGGTGAGCATAGGGACGGCCGCCGTGTTTGTCCTTTTCCACAGGAGCATCCTGCTCGAGACCTTTGACCCAGTCTTCCACCGGGCAACGGGAGGGAAGGGCGGCCTCGTCCACATGAGTTTCCTGACCCTCACCGTCCTGAACCTCGTGGCGGCCATGCAGACCATGGGCGTCGTACTAGCCCTCGGGCTCTTTCTCCTGCCGGCAGTCAGCGCCTATCTCTGGTGCGACCGGTTCCGCTCGATGCTGCTCCTTTCTGTCGGGATCGCGCTTGCGGGATCCGTATCCGGGATTCTGCTGAGCTTCCACGCGGGCCTCGCAAGCGGGGCCTCCATCGTGCTTTGCCTGGGTGCCGTCTTCCTGGGCTCGGTTGTCCTCAGTCCCAAGTACGGCGCCGTCACGGCCCTGCGCCGTGGACTGGCCCCGCGCCGGCACCCATGAGAGCGGCACGCGTCCTCTGCGCCCTGGCGATGCTGGCCTCCGACCGTCTCCATGCGGCGGACGGCCCTATCCGTGTCGTGACGCTCAGCACGGTCCTCACGGAGGTGGCGCGGCAGGTCGGCGGCAGCCAGGCGACGGTCGAGGGTTTGGTCCTTCAAGGGGTAGATCCGCATACCTTCAATCCCTCGCCGAGGGACATCCGCGCGATTGTCGATGCCGACCTCGTCCTCGCATCGGGACTCAACGTGGAGGGTTATCTGAACAGGCTTCTGACGAACGACGTCGCGATTGGGCGGGTGGTCCTCGTGGGTGACGCCCTGCCATTTCCGATCACGAGCATCTCGCGAGACGGAATGATCGAGGAGGATCCCCACTGGTGGCACAGCATCGACAATGTCCTCGCGGCAGTGGAGATCGTTAGGTCGGAGCTCGCGCGGATGCGGCCGGCTTCGGCTGCGGAGTTCGCGGCAAATGCCAAGGCCTATTCCGGCCGTCTCATGGCGCTGAAGGAGTGGGTGGCCGCCGAGGTTGGAAAAATCCCCGCCGACCGGCGTATACTTGTCACGTCGCACGACGCATTCGGCTATTTCGCTAGGGATTACGGGTTCACGGTGCAGTCGATCAATGGCTTCTCCACCGAGGGCGAGCCCGATGCACGACGTGTGGCGGCGGTCATCGACCTGATCCGCAGCCGGGGAATCAAGGCGGTATTTGTCGAGGGAGGCGTCAACCCCTCGCTTGTCGAGAACCTGAGGCGGGAGACCGGCGTTCGCCTAGGCGCCACGCTTTACGCCGACGGCCTCGGGGCGCCGGGGAGCGGGGCGGACACTTACGAGTCCATGTACCGCACGAACGTCTCGGCGATCGTGGACGGACTGTCGCAGCGCTAGGGCGTCGTCTCGTTCCCCTTCGGGAAACTGAACTTCACGTCCGTGTAGGACGCCCCGCGGACCGTGACACTCTTCAGGACGGCATCGAACCGGGGCCGCGCCTTGAGCCACGCGGCCTCGCCCTCGAACAAGGACGTGTCGCCGACGGTCTCGCCCGTCTCGGGATTCGCCACGGCCGCGAGAGTCACGCCAGCCGGGGCGCCGGCACCCGTCGCGGTGATCTCGATCGACGCCGAGGATGACCGGACAAAGTTCTCCAGCTCGCTGTCGAGCATGTAGGCCTGGATCTGTCCCGTGGCCTGGTCCACCACTAGCTCGACGTGGTATTCCTCGTCGCCCAGGGCGACCACCGTACCTGCATGCGGCGCGTGGTGGTGGTGCATGTGTGCCTCGCTCGTGTCCGGGGGCGGCTCGGGCGCCTTGCCGCAGCCTGAGACGGCGATCACAAAGGCGAGGGCCAGGGCTCTAGTGGGGGCGCAAAGGGCTTTCATGTCGGTTCGGCAAGACGACGAGAGGCAGGCAGGGATCCGATGGCAAGGCCGCGTCCCGCCCGGTGGGTTGGCTTTATCATTTCTTAGCGGCAATCGGGTTTGAATTAACTAACTACCCACGCGGCGTTGCCGTTATCGTAGTGCCGATGACTGAGCAATCGGCATTCGACCGTGCACTGGACCGCGCGGATGGGCGCGAAACAGCGCGAAACCTTCGTCCCTTGGCGGGGATGGCCTGCTGCATGGATATGCCGCAGAGAGAGACGGTCGACGGGCCTACGGAAGGCGAACTTCACACAGGCTTTCTGCTCGATGGAAGATTCCGACTGGACGAAGTCATAGGTCGCAGCGGAATGGCCACGATCTACGATGCGCAGGACCTGCGGACCGGCGAGCGGGTGGCCGTCAAGGTGCCAAAGATGAAGATCGAGAGCGACCCGGTGTCGTACGGCCGATTTCAGAGGGAGGGCAGGATTGGGTCGTTGTTGAATGATCCGTCCCTTCTTCAGTTCATACCGCTCGATTTTCCACAGAGCAGGCCCTACATCGTGACGGAACTTCTTGATGGCTGCACGCTGGCCTGGGTCATGCACCGAGTCCGTCCGCTTGCGGAGGCCGACGCATTGAAGATAGCGAGCGCGGTCAGCGAGGGCCTGCGCGCGATGCACAGGCGGGGCTTCATCCACCGTGACATCAAGCCCGGCAACATCATGATATGCCGCGACGGCAGGCTATGCCTGATGGATTTCGGGCTTGCGGAGGAAAATGACGAAGGGCGTGGGCTGCTGGCCGGCCTCACGCCCCTGTTCGGCACTCCCGAATATATGGCGCCGGAACAGGTGGCCAACAGGCGCAACGACCAGCGCACTGACATCTACAGTCTCGGGGTTGTGCTCTATGAGATGCTTACGGGAAGACTTCCCTTTGAGGCGCAGGACGTGTGGTCCGCCGCCCACATGCGGGTAAACGGGGATCCGCTGCCGTTGCGGTCACTGAACAGCTTCGTGACGCCTGAGGCCGAGGAAATCGTGCTCCATGCGATGCGGCGCGATCCCAAGGAGCGCTACCAATCCGCAGCCGAGCTAAAGAGGGACCTGGATCTTCCGGACAGGGTGCATGTGACCGGGCTAAGCCAGCGCCTCCAGGCCCCGCGCTGGAGGCTCAGCCTCCAGGGGACCCCAATTCTTTCAGGCATAGTGATAGGCCTGGTTTCGCTGGCCTCGATGGTGGGCCTGTTCTTCGTCCTCATGCACCTGCGCTAGGTGGTCGGCATGCGGGAACTTTTTCCGATGGGGGGACACAGTCCTTATGCACAAGGCAGGCACCTTGAAACTAAACCCCCACGTCCCATGCACCTCATCGTCCCCATCGCGGCTGCAGGATATTCACTCGTGTACCTCCTAGCCGGCGGCGGCTTCGGCGGCGCGGTGATCATATTCATCGTCGCTAAAATGCTCGGCAAGTAAGCCGGCCTTCCCGGTCGCCTACGGGCGCCCGGGCATTTCCAGCGGGATGATGGCGTGGCGCCTGAGCTCCACGCCACGCAGGAAGGTGACGATTGCCCGCTCGCCGATCCGATCCGCGGTCAGGAGCTTGTGGAGCGAGTCCACTGCGGGCGTTGCAACCCCGTCGAGGGCCAGGATGATGTCGCCCTCGATGAGCCCGGACCGCGCCGCTGGGCTGTTGGTCTCAAATCCCGCCACCAGGACACCGGTGTCCTGGGTCAGCTTGTGGTGGTGAACCAGCTTGCGCAGGAGGGGAACGTTCTGTCCGGCCAGGCCGATATAGCTGCGACGGATTCGCCCGTCCTTGATCAGCCAGGCGCCCACCCAGCGGGCCGTGTTGCTCGCGATCGCAAAGCAGATGCCTTGCGCCGGCCGGATGATGGCCGTGTTGACGCCGATCACCTCGGCGCGCGTGTTGACGAGCGGCCCCCCTGAGTTGCCGGGGTTGAGCGCGGCGTCCGTCTGGATGACGTTGTCGATCAGGCGTCCCGATGCCCCGCGCAGGGAGCGGCCCAGGCCGCTCACGATCCCCGCCGTCACCGTCTGCTGGAATCCCATCGGGGAGCCGATCGCGATGGCTATCTGCCCTAGTCGGACGTCGTTGCTGTCCGCGAGCTTGAGGTGCGCCAGGTCGTCCGCGCTCACGCGCAGGACCGCCAGGTCCGTGTCGGGGTCGTCTCCGATTATGTCGGCCTCGAGCTTGCGGCCGTCCGCCAGGAACACACGGGTTGCCTTGGCGCCGTGGACGACATGGCTGTTCGTCAGAAGGTAGCCGTCGGGTGAGATGAAGAACCCAGAACCCGTTCCCCCCTGCGCCTTGTCTCCCTGGACCTCGATGTGGACCACGGCGGGGTGTGCCGCCTCGACGGCACTCGAGACCGCGCTCGAATAGGCATCAATCAGGTGACCATCACCGACCGGACCCTCGGAAACCGCCAAAGCTGGAACACTCATGACCAAAATGAGGCCCGAAAGCGCGGATAAGCAAACGGGGCCCAGCGCGCCAAATCCCCTTGACCACCTGTACCTGGTTATGCATTTAACCAAATGGTTAAATAAAATCGAAGCCGAAGACCGATGCCCGCCGACTACCTCAGCCTCACGTTTTCAGCCCTTGCCGACCCGACGAGGAGGGCGATCCTTGCGCGCCTTGTTCAGGGTGAGTCATCCGTCAATGCGCTGGCGAGGCCGTTCAAGATAAGTCTTCCCGGGATATCAAAGCACCTGAAGGTGCTCGAGAGGGCTGGGCTCATCGTGCGTAGCCGGGAGGCGCAGTGGAGGCCGTGCAGGCTCCAGGCGGCCCCGCTTAAGGAGGTGGCGGCCTGGACGGAGAGCTACAGGCGGTACTGGGACCAGAGTTTCGACAGGCTGGGAGAATACCTGGCCGAAATCCAATCAAAGGAAAAACCAAAGAAGAAACATGGAAGCTAAGAACGACACCGCTACGTCGGAATTCACGATAACCCGCGTCTTTGATGCCCCGAGGCAGCTTGTGTGGGACGCCTGGACCCAGGCCGAACGCCTTGCCGAGTGGTGGGGGCCCGCTGGCTTCACGATGAAGGTCGCCAAGCTGGACCTGCGGCCCGGCGGCACGTTCCACTACTCGATGGCCACACCCGACGGCCACGAGATGTGGGGAAAATTCGTGTACCTGGAGATAGTGCCCCCCGAGCGCCTGGTCCTAGTGAACTCTTTCTCCGACGCCGCCGGCAACATTACGCGGGCGCCGTTCTCGGCGGAGTGGCCGCTTGAGGTCAGGAACGTGATGACCCTCGTCGAGAGCGCGGGAAAGACGATGCTGGTCCTGAAGGGAAGCCCGATCAATGCGTCCGAGGCCGAGCGCCGGAAGTTTGACTCGTTCCACGAATCGATGAACCAGGGCTTCGGCGGCACCTTCAACCAGCTGTCGGCCTATCTGGCCAAGCAGTAGGAGGCCGACCTAATAGGGAAAACACGCTAGGACGCGAAGGGAGTCGCCCGTGGGGGCGGCACCGCCGCGTTCACTAGCGTGATGAATTTGGGTCTGTCGCCACGAGGACGCACAGGGCGGAAAGTATAAAGAGAGTGGGAAGCATGGCAGTGTCCTTCCGCGTCTCAGGAAAGGCAGAGATTCCCGTCTATCGTCACTATTTTTGTGAAAATGAAGGTCGATTCCCGGTGGCGGGGGAGGGGCGCGGCTGGAATTGAAGGTTGGATACGCATGCTGTGCACCGGCTGCGAGTGCAGGGAGATGCCTTAACTACGCCCTTGTGAGCCGCTTGGATGCCCAAATGTTCCATCCAGCCGCCGAATCTTTGTACGACTGACTGTCAGCGGATCCCGGCGCCGGCCAGATAGCTCTGTGCCCGGGTGTCCTTGGGATCGAGCTCGAGGGCCCTTCGCAGGTGGGTGACGGCATCGTCCGTCTTCCCGAGTCTCAGAAGCGCGAGACCCAGGCTGGAGTGCGCCGGACCAAAGTCGGGGCTTATCGCCAGGGCTATCACAAGGTGATCCGCGGCCGACTTGAAGTTGCCGGACTGGATGAGCGCATTGCCGAGGTTGTACTGGGCGACGAGGAGCCGAGGGTCGAGGCCCACGGCGATCTCGTATTGCACGGTGGCCTGGTCGACCCGGTCCTTCATCATGAGCGCCGTGCCGAGGTTCGCGTGGACGGAGGCGTCGCCGGGATCCGCCGCGAGCGACCGGCCGAGCTCGGCTATCGCCTCCTCCGCGTTTCCGGCCCTCAGGTAGGCTTCGCCGAGCCCGCTCATCGCCTTGGCGGATTCCGGAGCGACCTCGAGCGCCGCGTTGAAATGGGCCATCGCCTCGTCCGTACGCCCGAGCTGCAGCAGCGTGTCCGCGAGGTTCGTTTGCGCGGGGGCGTTGTAAGGATCAAGTTCCAAGGCCCGTTTGAACTCCTCGAGCGCCGCCTGCGGGTGTCCCTGCCGGGCGAGCGTCTCGCCGAGCGTCGCGTGGGCGGCCGGATTGTCCGGCTTCAACCTGAGCCCGGCGGCCACGTTTGCCGCCGCATCGTCAAGGCGGTCATCCTTCAGGTATTCGACAGCCAAGTTGTTGTAGGCCATCCAGCAGCCCGGGTTGTTGCCAATGGTCGCCCGCCACAACGTCTCTGTGTCCTCATAGGCGTGGCACTGGCGCCAAGTCAGGAGTCCCAGGACGGCGACAACCGTGCCGCAAATGACGCGCGCGAGTGCAAGCGGGGCGCGGGTCAGCCGCTTCATGCCCAGCGTTGCCGCCGCGGCGACACCCGCCACGACGGCGACCATCGCGAGGTATTGGAAGTGGTCGGCCACGTAGGAGTACAGAAAGGGAAACAGGTTCACGAACCCGAGGGCCGGGAAAAGCGTCCCTGCAAAGAGAAGTGCGGCGGCAAGAGGAGAACGGGTCCTTCTGCGCAGAATCCAGAGGAGCAAGACCAGCACCACGGCTCCGGCCGGATAGAGCCACTGCGCGGCGCTGGAGGGATCAATGATCCAACGCGGATAGATGAACGTGAGCCCGGAGGGCCACGCTAACTTTCCCAAATAGAACCAAAGAGCCCTTCCGGCGACCAGGATGCGGGACGCCGGACTGAGCTCGAACGCCGCGCCGCTTGCGCCGACATGGGTCCGCTCGAGGTGGGCCGTCACGGCCCCCATCGCGGCCCCAAGTGCAAGGAACGGCAGTAGGGGCGCGATATCGCGCTTGGGCGAAATGCTGCCGCGTCTCCACCAGACGAGAACCAGGATTGCGGCGGGAAGGGTCGCGGTCACGCTCTTGCTGAGGAGGGCGAGGAAGAACAGGAGGAGCGCCGCCGCATGCCATCGGGGGACTCGGCTCGAGTCGAAGCGCAGGTACGCCAGGGCGGCCGCGAAATAGAACACCGCCGAGAGGGTGTTCTTTTGCTCGGACACCCATGCGACTGTCTCGACGTTGACCGGGTGCAGGGCAAATAGCGCGGCGCCGAGGCACGCGCCAGGCACGGAAAGGCGGGTAAGGACGCGCAGGAGCAGGCACACCGCGGCGCAGTGAAGCGCGATGTTGGCGACGTGGTACCATGTGGCCGCGTCGCCCCAGAGGTGATGCTCAATCCAGAATGCGGTGTAGAGGACGGGGTAGTACTGCTGGGTGGCGGACGGGTCGGCCCAGATCCTCCAGAGGCCGTGGAGCGAGCGCATGTCGGGCCGCATGAGGTGCGCGTCATCGTCCCATACGAACCCGGCATGCCACACGGGCTGGTAGGCCGCAAAGACCGCGGCGACAATGAACGCCGCGCAGGCCCACTCCCGGCTCGTCCAGGGAATGGGGCCCAGATGCGTCCTCGGCACGTCGCCAGCGCTCGTTGGGGGTTGGGTCACGACCTGACCAATCTGCACGCGAGCCCGGCCGAATAAAGGCGAATGCGACCCGGGCTAGATCCTGCGGTCACCCAGGACGACCTTGCCCCTGGGCTGGGCCGGCACACCCTGGCTCCCGTCCTCGGCCGTCACGAAGAAGTTGAGCCGATCGGACCGGATAGGCACGCCGGGCTCGACAGAGAAGAAGTACAGGCCACGGCTTGAGTCCGCCGCGGGCAGGATTCCCGCCTCGCGCACATTTCCCGTGGCCGTGTCCAAAAGCCACAGGTGGTAGCGCTGCCCATCCTCGGGCGCGGGCAGCCGCCTTATGGCTATGTATCCCTGGTTGCTCGCCTCGTCGAACAGGGCGTATCCGCTTCCTCCGCCGCTAGGCGCCAGCTTGACCGGCAATTCCTCGGGCTTTTTCCAGTAGTGCTGCGCGAGGGAGGCTAGCTGGATGAAACTTGCGTCGGCATCCTTCGGCTCCTGGACCATCGGGAGGTCGGCGAGCGTGCTGTTGGCCGAGTCGAGGCCGACCAGGACCATGTGGGGCTGGTACGATCCCTTGGATGGGTTCAGGTTCAAGTAGGCCAGCGTTCCCACGCTCGCCGCGATCGCCGCAGCGATGCCCCAGCGAGCGATCGTTGAAAAGAGGGAGGCACGAGTCTCGGAAGGGCTGAGTTTTTCGATCTCGGCCTCGATCCGCATCGAGACGACGGGCGAGGGCTCATGGCGCGGGAGCGCCAAAACCTGGTCCTCGAGGGCCGACTCCGCCGCACGCACGGCGGTAGCGAGTTCGGCGTCGTGGGTAAGGCGTACTTCGACGGAGGCGCGCTCGGCCTCTCCCAGCTGGTCGAGCACATACAGGCAGGCTAGTTCTTCGATTTGAGAATTCATGAGGCGGTTTCGTTGAGTGTGCTGCGCAGGCCGAGGAGGCCGCGGCGAATCCATGACTTGATTGTCCCGACAGGCTGCTCCAGTCGCTGGGCGATCTCGGACTGGGTCATTCCGGAGAAGAGGGCGAGTTCCAGGGCTTCCCTCTGGTTGGGCGCCACGCCGGCCAACGCTCCCTTCAGGCGCTCGGAATCCTCGTGCGCCTCGGCCGCTCGCCTACCGTTCCCCGCGACTGACGACTCGGCAAGCAGGTCCTCGGGCAGGGCCGCGCTGATGGGCCGGATCCTGCGCTTTCTCAGGTGGTCGATGCATGTGCGCCGCAGGATGGTAACGGCCCAGGTGAACGGCCGCGATTTGCGCGAATCGAACGAGGCCGCGTTCCTCCAGATCTTCACGAAGGTGTCCTGCAGCAGCTCCTCGCATTCGCCGAAATTGCCGACGAGGCGGATCCCGAGCGAGAAAAGCGGTGAGCTGTAGCGCGTATAGATCTCCCTGAAGGCATCGCGGTCTCCCGCGCCGACCCGCGCGAGCAGGTCCGCCTCCTCATTGACCTTGTTGCTCTCCGGCGCGTTCGCCACGTGTCTGTCGTTTCTTCAGTGGCTGGAGGACGGGGGGAAAAGGACGGGCCCGACCTTTGATGCCGCCAGCAGCGCCTCGCCGCGCAGGGCGGCCTCGAATCCGTCCTGGCGCTTGTCCAGGGGACGCTGGTTGAGCTGGAATTTCAGCAGGCCGAAATCGTGCTTTTTCCCATGGTCGTAGAGCGTGAACCAAGCGACGACGGTGAGGTTGTCAGGGGTCTCGAAGTTGAAGCTCTTGAAGAAGACGTCGAGCTCGAGGTCATAGTCGGGGTTGTTCGACGCAAAGCGCGTCACTTCAACCTTCACAGGCCATCCTTGCCTTGAGAGCACCCTTGTAAAAACCTTCTCGATCGCCGCGTAGGTCGAGACGCCCTCCGCGCTGCGGTTCAGGGTCTCAGACACGACAACGGTGAGTGTGCGGGGTTCGGAGGGCGGCGGCGACTGTGCGGACATCCGCGTTGCGGTTGCGGCCAGCAGTCCCAGTCCCAGGGCGTAGGAAAGGAAACGGGGTTTCATCGGGGTAGGTTTAGGTTATGGATTATAACCCTTTGTACGCGAATTCGATGGGTTTGGATGCAGCGAGACCCCTCTTGTCACGTTCCGGACTGCCTGGGCCTCCTCAGCGCCATGGGGTGGAGGCCCTTGCCCGCAAAACGAGGGCGAAGGCGCGCGACGATTCCCCTGAATCCGAGCTGCACGAGCGTCGGAGTCTGGGACTTCAGGATCCTTTCGCCCCAGGCGGTCACGCCAACCGCGACGCGGTCACTTAGCCAATGGCCCTTGCACCAGACATAGAGTCCACGGTCCCGGCCGAGGACCGCGGCAAGAGCAACTTTTATGGCCGCATATTCCTCAAGGAGCGACGGGTTGGCCCGCGCGGCGTCCCGGAATTCCAGGAGCTCAGCGAGGTCGGTAGATCCCTCGGCATGGAGCTGCGCCGCGCCCGTGCGAAGCGTCCCCGTGGACTTCCCAAAATAATAGCCACCGTGGTGTCCCCAGTCGCCGTAGTAGTCATAGCCAATCGCTCGCATAGCACCGATGCACTCGGGGAGATTTGACCGGAGCGCGTTGGGCTCAACGGCGACGGCCACGTCGACGATGGGCTTCGCGGGCATACCTGGAATCGCCGTGCTGCCGACATGGTGGACAGCGACGGCGTATCGCCCGAGGGCCTGTCTAATGGCGGTAGACTCAGCCTTGTAAATGCCGGGCCATGCCGGGTCATAGGCCCCGACCTCCACTGCATATTCTGCAAGACCGGTTTCCGCGGACCGACCGGGTACGTGATCCGAGGCATGGAGCCTGCGGAGCTCACGCAGGCTTTGCAGGACCTCCGTGTGGACCTGCATGAGTGCTTGGAGGTCACCCTCGCTGGGGCGGCCACGCCGAAGGTAGCGCACCCTGAGGCAAATGAGATCCTCTCGCAGCCGAAGCCTGAAGGCCCCGGCTCGAAAGCGCGCGTCGGCTTCTGCGAGGTTATTGGCCATGGATTGAGGGTGGGGAAGCTGCGCGCTTTCAAAGTGCAGCCACCCTAGGCTAGCCGCGCCTCATGGGACGGCAAGTTGCGGATTAGCGGCGCGGATGCGTTGTATCAGGTCGGCGGCCTGCCTCAGGTCAGGCTTGATGCGCCGGGCGACCTCGAGGTGCGCGATAGCCTCTCCGGCACGCCCCGGAACCATGGCGAGCTCCAGGCCCAGGTTGAACTGGGCCTGGACATTGTCTGGGGCGCGGCGGACCAGCTCCTCGTACGCGGAAATCGACTCGGAAGCGCGCCCTGGAATGCGGGACAGCACATAGGCGAGGTTGAACCACGCCCGCAGGTTTGCCGGCTTAAGACGGGTGGCCGCAGTGAATTCCTCCACGGCCTCCGCGATCGTCGCGGAGGTCCCGGACAAAGCTACACCGAGATCGTAGTGTGCCTCGGCGAAATCAGGATTGAGACGGATCGCCTCTCGAAACTCGCTGATGGCCTCGGGAAGGTCGGCCGGCGTCCTTGCCAGGGCAGCCCCGAGGCTGAAGTGCGGACCGGCGAGATCCGGCATCACCTTTACCGCCTCCCTGAATTCCTTTATGGCATCCTGCTCTCTGCCGGGCTGCCGCTCGAGTGCGGCGCCCTTGTCGACGTGCACCTGCGCGAATCCGGCTAGAATGCGCAGGGTCTGCCCGAGCTCTTCTCCAGCCTCAGGGGATGATGTCTTTGCGAGCGTCGCGTAGAGGTTGGCATGTGCCACCCAGTTCCTGTCCGTCACAGCGATCGCGTGCCGGAAGAGCGTAGCGCCGTCCCTCCAAAATCCGATCTGCCTGATGGTGAGGGCCGAGAGCACTGCAACGAGCGCAAAGCTCAAGAATCCGACTAGCTTCGCTCCGGAGGGCAAAGTACTGGCTACATCGCCTGCGGCCCACGCACCAATGATGAATATCCCGATGAGCGGGACGTAGCTATAGCGGTCGGCCATGAACTGGCCGCCCACCTGGATGATACCGATGACGGGGACGAGGGTGCCCAGGAACCACAGCCACCCGACGATCAAATAGAGGCGCCGCCGCGCCTGGCAGACGGCGGCGGCCGTGAGCGCGGCGAGGGTGCAGCCCGCGAGGACGGTCTCCCAGAGCGGCGGCTGCTCGGCAAAGGAGGGATAGAAGATGGCAAGGTGGCGCGGGAAGGCGCATTTGCCCAGATAGTCGCAGTAGGCAATGAGCGCGTCTGCGACGCGGGTCGCCATCGGGAATTCCTCGGAGGTGGCAACGGCTCCGCCGCCCTTCTGGGCTTGGACAGTGACAATTGCCGCGGCCGCACCCAGGACGAAGTAAGGGATCTTCTCCAGCACGAGCCTCCCTCTCGCTGCAGCGGAGGCGCCAGGCCACCTGCCGAGCGGCCAGTAATCCAGCAGGAGCAGCACGCAGGGCAGTGTGACGGGCATCTGCTTCGCCATGAGGGCGAGCGAGAAGAACAGGAGGGAAAGGGCGTAGAGGGTTCCCGTGGAAGCACTTCCATCCCGGATGCGCTGGCTCCGGACGGCATATGCAAGGAGCGCCAGCAGCTCAAAGAATGTGCTCAGCACGTCCTTTCTCTCCGAGATCCACGCGACCGATTCCACATGGAGCGGGTGTACGCCAAAAAGGGCCGCGACAAGGAGGCTGCGCCAGGGAGCGCCGGTCATACGCCGCAAGACGACAAAGAGAAGGACGGCATTGAGCGCGTGCAGGAGAACGCTCGTCAGGTGATGCCCCCAAGGCTCCAGCCCGAAGAGGCCGCAGTCGGCCATGTGGGAGAGCCACGTGAGCGGGTGCCAGTTAGATGCCTCGGTGCTCGTGAGGGCCCATGTGACGTTTGGTCTGGTCAGTCCGCCGGTGACATGCGGGTTCTGCGTGACGTACACCGGGTCGTCGTAGGTGATGAATCCTTGGCGAAGCGTTGGAAGAAATAGGAGCGCCACGACTGCAAATAGGGCGAGACCCGGCAGACATGGCCTGGATGCGACTTCCTTCCATGAAGGCGGTGAATCTGGCTTTTGGGCGGGGCTACTCGGACTCATGCAGGCGGGAATCTGGAATCGTCTCGGGCCCTGATAGCGACCTCGAAATTTCTGGGCTTCTCGGCGCGGTGATCCGGAAATTCCACGTCCGGAAATAAGGTATCCGCGTTCATATGACCGCAACTCGCCACTAAGACCTTCTAAACTTTCAGGATTTGAATTCGGTGGCAGCGCACACTGCAACTACACCAACATGCAAAATACCCCGTTACGTAGCTCAAACATTCAGAAGGGCGCCAGGCGCCTTTCGTTCCTTCTGGCGCTCGCCGCAGGACTGGCCGCTGCCCGCAGCGCTCACGCGCAGGGATGCGTCGCCATACATGGCTCTGGAATCTCCAGCGCCGAGGACTCCGCGACATCGTCAAGCAACAACATAGCCGTCACCGGCGCCCTGGATTCCAACCCCTGGGCGCTGTCGTTCGACTACAGGTACTTCAACTCGCTCCATGACTACGTCGGAAGGACCGAGAATGCGCGCATCGGTACTGGCGTGTACAACAAGTCCAATTTCTCGGACGCGGGTGTCACCTACATCTTCGACCCGCGCTGGAGCGCGACCTTCACGCTGCCGTTCGTCGTCAACGACCGCTCGCAGGTCACGAACGGGCTGCGCTACCACACGGATGCCGTGGGGTTCGGGGACGCTTCCGTCGAGGGCAACTACTGGCTCTTCGACCCCATGAAGAAGCCAAAGGGCAACATCCTCCTGGGCCTGGGCCTCTCGATGCCCACCGGAGAGGACAACGCGCAGGGGACCTTCCTTGCTTACAACGCAACGACCAAGACCTACACGGCCACCCAGCATGCGGTCGACCAGTCGATCCAACCCGGCACGGGCGGATGGAGCTTTATCCTGGACCTTTATGCCTTCCATGAAATTCCGGGCGTCGAGGGGCTGAACGGCTACGTGAGCGGCACCTACACGGCAGATCCCTTCCAGGACACGAACGGCACCCTTACCTACCGTTCGAATCCGTACGAGGCCGTCACCGGAATCACGGACAGCTACCTCTATCGCGCGGGCTTGGAGTACAAGCTCCTGCCGCAATATGGGGTAACCGTGAGCTGGGGCCTCCGCATGGAAGGCGTTCCCGTCAAGAATTGGTTCGGCGACAGCGCGGGATTCCGGCGCCCCGGTTACTCGATTGACTGGGAGCCTGGCGCCTCGTGGACCCACAAGAATTACTCGTTCCGTCTTTACGTTCCCTTTTCGATCCTCCACGACCGCACCCAGAGTCTTGCCGACCAGGAGGACACGGTCCTGACGGGAAAGTACCAGCACGGCGACGCGTTCTTCGCAAATTACGAGATCATCACGAGCTTCAGCATCAAGCTGTAGTCGTCTCCGCAATCCGGTGGCGGACGGCGTGAACCCATGGGTTCAGCCGTCCGTCCAGCCGCCCGGCATTTTTCGAAGCCCAGGGATAGGCCCAAGGTTCGAATCATCTGGGGCTGGTCGCCTCCAGACACGCTCCTTCCGACCCTGCAGCCGGTTTCCATCGGGCAGTTTTCCAAGCAGGTGCTTGTGAACGCGGCCCGGGTGAGCCGGGGGATTTCGCAGCTGGAGAAGAAGGGATTCGTGACAAGGCAGAGAAGCCCCGAAGACAACCGGGAGATGCTTGTACTCCTCGCGCCGGCCGGGATGGAACCGATCATAGAGATGTGCCGGGCGTCACTTGAGACGAACGAGGAACTTCCGGAGGGGCATACCGCCGCCGAGGCTCGGGTCCTCAACGAGGCCCTTGACCCGCTCATTGAGCGTGTGCGGCACCTTGTGGCGCAGGATGTGGCTTCGGAAGCGTCGCCGATCGGCACGGGCTGACTCCTCGCTGGAGAGCCCGGACCGGTAGAGGGCCTGTGCGCCCCATTTTTTGCGCATCCAGGAAAATGCAACAGCCGCATTGGTGGGTTTATACCCCATGTGGCTGGCGCCTTATAGGCTGTGGATTGTCACAAAAGCCTACGAGGATGGCCTTGGGTGAAATCAAATCCTTCAAAATCAACCGGTTCTATAGTCAATCTACCCAAATGCCCCACGGGTATCAAGGGCCTGGACGAGATCACGGGAGGGGGACTTCCGCGCGGGAGGCCCACGCTGATCTGCGGCGGCGCCGGATGCGGCAAGACGCTCCTCGCGGCGGAATTCCTGGTGCGCGGAGCCGCCCAGTTCAATGAGCCCGGGGTCCTTGTCACCTTCGAGGAGACCGAGGCCGAGCTGAAGGCAAACGTCTCTTCCCTGGGCTTTGACCTGGCCGGGCTCGTGAAGCGCAAGAAGATCATCATCGACTTCGTCCACATCGAGCGCAGCGAGGCCCAGGAAACCGGGGACTTCGACCTTGAGGGCCTCTTTGTGCGGCTCAACTACGCCATCGATTCGATCGGCGCCAAGAGGGTGGTCCTGGACACCCTTGAGGTCCTCTTCGCGAGCATCCCGAACGAGACCATACTGCGGGCGGAGCTGCGCAGGCTTTTCCGCTGGCTCAAGGACAAGGGCGTCACGGCCGTGATCACCGCCGAGAAGGGGCGCGAGTCCCTCACCAGGAACGGCCTCGAGGAGTATGTCTCGGACTGCGTCATCCTCCTGGACCACCGCGTCAACGACCAGATTGCGACGAGGCACCTGCGCGTGGTGAAGTATCGCGGAGCGCTCCACGGCACGAACGAGTTCCCGTTTCTTATCGGCGACGACGGCGTCAGCGTCATCCCGATCACGTCGCTCGCCCTCAACCACAAGGCCTCGGGCGGGCGCATCGAGACCGGCATCCCCCGCCTCGACGCCATGCTGGGAGGCCGGGGATTCTTCCGCGGCAGCAGCATACTGCTCACGGGCACCTCAGGCACCGGCAAGACGATCATCGCCTCGAACTTCGCCCACGCCGCGGCCAAGCGCGGCGAGAGGGTCCTGTTCTTCTCGTTCGAGGAGTCGCCGAACCAAATCATACGCAACATGCGCTCGATCGGGCTCAAGCTCGAGCCCCTCGTTAAGAAGGACCTGCTGCGCTTCCACTCTGCGCGGCCGACGCTCTACGGCCTGGAGATGCACCTTGCGACGATGTTCAGGGAGATCGACGAGTTCAGGCCGGACGTCGTCGTCATCGACCCCATCACGAGCCTCATGGACTCGGGCACCGAATCGGAGTGCAAGGGTATGGTCACCCGCTTGATCGACTATCTCAAGGCCGGCCAGATCACCTCCCTTTTCACCAGCCTCACGCAGGGCGGTGCCGCCCTCGCCCAGAGCGAGTCGGCCATGTCGTCGCTCATGGACGCATGGATACTTCTCCAGGACTTCGAGGGAAACGGTGAGCGCAACCGCGTCCTCTACGTTCTGAAGGCGCGCGGGATGGCGCACTCCAACCAGATCCGCGAGTTCCTGATTTCGGACCGCGGCATCGACGTCGTGGACGCCTACATCGGCCCAAGCGGCGTCCTCACTGGCTCGGCGCGCGCCGCCCAGGGCGCCCTGGAAAAGGCCGCTGTCCTGGCCAGCCAGCAGGAGGCCGCGCAGCTCAAGCGCGAGGTCGACCGCAAGCAGAAGGCGCTCGAGCGCACGATCGCCGACATGCGCTCGGACTACGAGACGGAGGCCACGGAGCTGCGCCGCATCGCGGAGCAGGTCGGCACCCGCACCTCTGTACTCGGCACAGAGAGGGCCGCGTCGGGGCTGCTCCGGCAGGCAGACCTCAAGGTTCCGGCGCATGTGCGCGGGAACGGGAAGGTAAACCTGTGAAGGCCAAGCCTCCGAAAGCGCGCAAGCCCGCCCAGGCGCTGTTTCAGCTCCGGCTATACGTGACTGACGAGAACCCCAGGTCCCGGGCCGCATTCGATAACCTGAAGAGCATCTGCGAGGCGAACATCAAGGGGAGATACCGGATAACGATCATCGACCTCCTGAAACACCCCAAGCTCG
>Ga0302319_10006820_pt1 | contig 22596 bp, 20 predicted proteins | sample Bog_T0_2_FD_203319 | JGI IMG/M metagenome (GOLD analysis project Ga0302319, IMG submission 203319) | Peat permafrost microbial communities from Stordalen Mire near Abisko, Sweden - Bog_T0_2 | ecosystem: Environmental > Terrestrial > Soil > Wetlands > Peat | place: Sweden: Abisko, Stordalen Mire... | reverse complement strand
GACTTGATCTGTGCCATCTTGAGCCGCATCTTCGCCCAAGTCCGACCTCCACTGACGAGATAATCGAAGGGGGGAATCAAGGTTACCACTATTTACGGATAAGTTCTAAGGAAAAAGCCACTTATCACCGTGCTTTCGGTGTACAGCAATTGGAGAACAGCTGTAATTGAGATTTGAGAGTCGCGACGACAGGTGAAGGCACGTGGATGTGGATACCGGGTCTTTGAAGCTACAGCAGCTTGCCCGCCGCCAGATCCCGAACCAGCCCGCGGTCCGCCGCCAGGAAGTCGTAGCTGGGCAAGTCTTCGAGCTTGGTCCAGCGCACCTCGTGGTAGATCTGGTTGCGGATCTCCCCCGAAAACTCATGCACGGCAAAGAAAACCAGGTCCACTGCGCCGCCATGGCGGTAGTTGTGGCGGATGTGCGTGACGCGCGGCCCAATCACCGCCTGAATGCCCAGCTCTTCGTCCAGTTCGCGGACCAGCGCCTGCTCCGGGCTTTCGCCTGCCTCGATTTTGCCGCCGGGAAACTCCCATTGCGAGGCCATGGGCTGGTCTGGACGCCGCTGCCCGATCAGCACCTTGCCGCCGCGCACAATCAGCGCAGCCGCCACAAAACGAAGGGCTGGGCCACTGCTGCGGGGTGCGCCGGTGGGTTGAGCGTCAGACACACCTGTATTGTAAATGCTTCAAAAGAAATGCAGAACCCGCCAGCCATTGTCTGCTTTGGTGCGGCTGAAATCGATGCCGGTGCTGGCGCGTGCTATTCCCCAGCCACGGCAGCCTCTGCGCCCTCGGCCGCCTGCGGCCGGAAGTGGCCCCAGCCGTGCTTTGCCGCAGCTTGCATCAACGCGGGTGAGGGGTTTACCGGGAAGGCCTGGCGCGCAATTTGCAGCATGGCAAGGTCGTGAATCGAGTTGCCGAAGACCGCATCGGGAGCCGGCAATCCAGCCCGCCGCAGCGCCTCTGCCTTCAGCTCATCGGTGGGCACTGCCACAATCTGGCTAGAGATCACGCCGTCGATGACGCGCACCTCCGCCGCCAGCACCCGCTCCTCGGGGATGCCGAAACCGCGCACCCCTTCCGTCACCACCCAGCAGTTAGTGGAGCTTACAGCCCAGAGCTCCACTCCGGCGTTGTCCAGTGTCCCCAGTAGCGAGGCCATCTCCGGAAATACGCGCTGCAAGACAAACTCCTTCACGTACTGCGCTGCGGCGGCGCGCAACTCCTGTTCGCGCAGGCCGGCATAAACCTGCACCATCTCGCCGCAGATCTCCAACTCGCTTACCTGGCCGGCAAGGTAACCGCGGTAGCGCGTATCGATCCAGTCACTCGTAGAGCGCGACACCAGGCCCTGCTCCAGCGACCACACCATGAAGCCGTAACCCGAGTCGCCGCTCCAAATCGTTCCATCGCAATCGAAGACGGCAACCCTTGGTTTGCTTTCCAGAACCAGCCGCTCGAACTCCTGCGCCGTCCACTTTGGGATCTCAATTTGCATCGTTGTCAATGTCGTTCAATCCTGTTCCTCAAAATCATCCAACTTTATTCTCCTCCCGTTTCGGTGCGTTGATGCATCCGGGCAGACGAAGGAGAGCCTGGATGGTCACTGTCTCTGCCAGCGAGAATAACTTTACCGTACGCCGTTTCGAATAAACCGGCAGTCAATTCTTCTCACCGGGTTGAACAATAAACTCAGCGCGCCAGCCAGCCTCCATCGACAGCGAGGATGTGTCCGTTGATGTAATTGCTGGCGGCTGAGGACAGGAAGACCGCGGCTCCCGCAACGTCCTCCGGTGAGCCCCAGCGTCCGGCCGGAATGCGCTCGAGGATCTGCCGCGTGCGTGTGGCGTCGTCCTGCAAAGCCTGCGTCAGGTCCGTGGCCACGTAGCCGGGCGCGATGGCGTTCACCTGCACTCCGCGCGCGGCCCACTCATTGGCCAGCGCCTTGGTGAGTTGCGCAACGCCTCCTTTGGCGGCTGCGTAAGCAGGCACGGTGATGCCGCCCTGAAAGCTGAGCAGCGATGCGATGTTGACGATCTTTCCCGACCCCTGCGCCAGCATGGCGCGGCCGGCGCACTGGCAGAGCCGAAACACGCTGGTGAGATCGGTGGCCAGCACGTCGTCCCAATCGGACAGGGCAAAATCAACCGCCGGAGCGCGGCGCGTGATGCCTGCGTTGTTGATGAGGATGTCGATCGAGCCGAGTGCGGCAATGGTCTGCTCAACCAGCGCAGGCGCAAGCTCGGGATTGGTAAGGTCGGCCGTGAGCGCGACAGGCCGGACACCGATCGCAGCCACTTGTGCAATCACATCGGCTGGAACAGATCGCGATGCGTGCAGCGCGACATTGGCGCCGGCCTCGGCCAGTGCAATGGCAATGGCCGCGCCCATGCCGCGTGAGGAGCCGGTCACGAGCGCATTCTTGCCGGCGAGTCGAAAGCTGTCGAGTATCAATGGATTTCTCCCCAATGTTAACTGCAGCGTTACAGAGCATGTGGCTGGGGATGCCCAAGAAAGACCGGGGCAATGTGGCGCGCAAAAAGATTGTCAGTCACATTCTTTGCAATGATCTCCCGATTCGAATCGAGCAGATCGAGGTGGCGCGGGCCAAGCTTTGCGGCAACTTTGAATCCGACGTGGAGTAACTGACGAAAGCTTGAATTATAAGCGGGTGAGTTTGGATTGTGGCGTAAAGCCGCTGTGAATTGCGCCGACGACCAGCGGGCCACCTCAGCGGGCGCAGGAAGTTTTGCGGCGACGATGTCAATGACCGTTGCATAGGGCGCGCAGAGTTCAACCGAGTGCGCAAAGGCTTCAGCGTAAATCTCCTTGGCGAGGGCCAGTCCATCGCCGCCCGCCTCAGCCAGACCGATCACCTCTTCAAGCCACGTGGTGCCCGCGGTCTTGAGATGGACTCCCGCGGAGAAATGCTTGACGGCTGCGTGAATGGCGGGGTAGATGGAAAATTTGTCACTGCCGGAGTGCACGCTGAGCTTGAGGTTCGCGGGCAATCCGTAGGTTGCGACTGCGTGCTGAATGGCAGCGATGTCGAGCGCCATCTCGCGCGCGAATTGATTCACGTCGCCCACGTAGTCGACACCCTTGTTGAAGCGTCCGCTGAACTTGGGAGCGATGGTCTGGATGGGAATGCCTTCGTCCGCAATTGCGGCGAGAATGATGAGCAACTCCGCCGGAGTTTGTGCAGAGTCGGTCTCGTCCATCGAGACCTCAGAGATAAACGTTCCGTTGCCCTTCGCCTCTTCAATGCGGCGATAGATCTTACCCGCCTCCTGCGTGGCGAAGAGGAATTGTGCGGCGGTGCGATGCAGCAGTTCCGGTGTAATCGCGATGGTCTGCGAGCATGCCTCCATGGGTACAGCGCCCACCAACTCCGCGTGACGGCTGACAAAGCGATCGATCGATGCGGGATCGGCGGGCTTACCAATATAATCGGCCACATCGATCGTGTAGAAGTCGCAGGCCGGAATAAATCGCTCTACGGTCGTCAGATTGATGTGGTCGGCGTCGCAGAAGTAGGGAAGTTTCCAGCCAAGTTCCTTCACGGCAGCATCGGCGGCAGCGCGAACGGAAGCCGGTTCCGAGCCAATGATGGTGTGCTCGCGGTTCGACTTGTTCCATACGGGGATAACGTCGACACCTGCCTGCGATGCGAGGATGCAAGCTTCGAGCTGCGGTGTGGCCTGGTGAGCAAAACGATCGCCAACGCCGATGGAAAACCTGCCAAGAACTGCCATGACTGTTTCTCCGATTTGTTCGCTGGTTAGAGTCTCTTGTCGTCGACCGCGTTCAAGACAGTATTCTGTGCGTGCGGCTCCTGCCGATACATGCAGTCTTTACACCGTGGGCGTGCACCTTCCCATCGAGCGCTCTGCCAGCCTCAAGCCAGATGAAAGATCTCCTCGAGCGGAGCGATGCTGTCATCGGGTGCGGCCCCTTCCATTGCTTCAAAAAAAGGAGTCATCTCTGCCTGCCATCGTGCATTGATGGGGTGCTCCTTCATGCCGGCACATGCCTGTTCAAAGTTGTCGGTCTCCAGATAGCCGATGAGCAGGCCGTCAGGCCGCAGAAACAGTGAATAATTGCGCCAGCCTGTGCTGCGGAGAGCATCCTGCATCTCTGGCCAGACGTGAGCGTGGCGATGTTTATACTCGTCCAGCTTTTCCGGCCGGACTTTCAGAAGAAAACAGATTCGCATTGTGTCTCCTATCCTTGTTGACGCTGTGCGCGAACTCTTGATGAGGTTTGTTCACGAGCCGGATTGAACTTGTCATAGCAGTGTTTCATGCATGACCAGAGCGACGGCGCTGCGCAACCGTGCCCGGTTTCCGCCATGAGCGGGTCGAATATATGGAACGGTGGCCAATGGATTTCGGTTCATTCCCGCTTCGATCAACGGGCCGGCGATATCCCAGATGGTTGTGATGTCGCCCACGACAACAATCTCGGATGGTGCCAGCGCAGAGGCGATCATGTGCATGCCGCGGCCAAGCGCGGCGCACATGCGTTCGACAGCCTTCATGGCATTGGAATCGTTGCCTGCCGTCAACTGGAGAAGCTCGTCAAACGGCGGCGAAGGCTTGCCGGCAAGTTCACTGTAATAGCGCATGCCTGCGGGATTTGCGGCCAGCGTCTCCCAACAGCCGGTACTCCCGCATCCGCAAGGCAGGCCATTGGGATCCATTTGCACATGGCCGAATTCGCCCGCGAACCCGCCTGTCCCGCGAAGAATGCGCCCATTGGAAAAGATGCCTGTTCCGAGTCCTTCCGATATGTTTGCGACAACCAGGTCGTGCATGCCATCGCTGTCGCCAAACCAGACCTCGGACAAAGCGCAAGCATTGGCTACGTTATCCGCAACCACGCGCAGCCCCGTTGCTTCTTCCACGCGAAACTTGATCTGCGCAAGGGGCCAGCGAATGTTTGGCGCAAAGATGTGTTGATCGCACGTGGATTCTCCCCGGCTGGTGCCTCCCGAACCAAGATCGAGCCGGCCGGGGAGACTTACACCGATGCCATCGAAGGAGCGATCCTGGTTGGCGGAAATCATCTTTTGAATCGCATCCACAATGGCGCCGATCACCTTTCCAGGATCATCAGGAAGTGGAATCCGATCCTGGACAATAATCTGTCCACCCAAATCTGCTACTGCCAGCGTGGTCTGGGAAGGATGGATATCGAGGGCCAGCACGCCTCTCTGACCGTTCACGTTGAGAAACGTTGGTCTGCGGCCGCGCGGTAGGCGGCCCATGGAGCCTTCAACGATCCAGCGCTCGTCGAGTAACTCCTCGACGATGAGGGAGACTGTGCTCCGTTGCAAGCCCGATAGACGTGCCAGGTCTGCACGCGAGATAGGCTGACGCGTCCGGATCTGATTGAAGATCAAGTTACGATTAATCTGCCGCGGGATCTTATTGGACGCACTTACCTTGTTGGTGAAGGAGAAGCGTGGCGCCTGCGACCTGGTACGGCTTTCTGGTTTCTCTGGCATAGGCAGGACCTTTGCGTGCTTGAATCGTTATTGCAACGCCGGTGCTGGAAAGTTGATAACAGGCTCTAGACGTTGTAAGTGGTCGATGAGACACGGCCCCCACGGCCCGTCCAATTGGTATGGAAAAACTGCCCCCGTGGCTGATCGATGCGCTCATAAGTGTGCGCGCCGAAGTAATCGCGCTGCGCCTGCAGAAGGTTGGCGGGCAATCGCGCGGTGCGATAGCCATCGAAGAAAGCGAGCGCGGTGGAAAAAGCCGGAGTCGGAACTCCGGACTCGACGGCCTGCACGATCGCCCTGCGCCAGGAAGGCTGGTATTGGTTGAGTGTGCCGGAAAAGAAGCTGTCGAGAAGCAGATTATCGAGGCCGGGATTCTTGTCGAAAGCTGCTTTGATTTTTCCCAGGAAGCGGCTGCGAATAATGCATCCGCCACGCCACATGAGCGCGATGCCGCCCATGTTGAGGTTCCAGCCATTCTCTTTTGCCGCGGCCTTGAGCAGCATGTAGCCCTGTGTATACGAGATGATCTTGGAGCAGTAGAGAGCGCAGCGCACATTTTCAATAAAGGCGATGCGATCACTCTCCACAACCTTTGCCGATGGACCCTCGAGGATGGACGATGCAGCAACGCGCTCCTCTTTGAGTGCCGAGAGGCAACGCGCAAAGACCGACTCGCCGATGAGGGTTACAGGCTGGCCCAGATCGAGTGCGCTGAAGACCGTCCATTTGCCGGTACCTTTCTGGCCGGCCGTGTCGAGAATCTTGTCGACGATCGGGTTGCCGTCGTCGTCCTTCTTGGCGAAGATGTGGCTCGATATCTCGATCAGATAGCTGTCCAGCTCGCCCTGATTCCAGTCGGCGAAGACCTGATGCAGTTCATCCGCGCCAAGGCCAAGGCCGCGCTGCAGCAGGTCATAGGCCTCGCAGATCAGCTGCATATCGCCGTACTCAATGCCATTGTGAACCATCTTGACGTAGTGACCGGCGCCGTCTTCACCGACCCAGTCGCAACAGGGCGTGCCGTCCTCAACCTTGGCGGCGACGGATTGGAAGATATCCTTCACATGTGGCCACGCGGCTGGATTGCCGCCGGGCATGATAGAAGGGCCATAGCGAGCGCCCTCTTCTCCGCCGGAGACTCCGGTACCGATGAAGAGGATGCCCTTGGCGGCGAGATCCTTGGTGCGCCGATTGGAATCGGTGAACAGCGAGTTGCCGCCGTCGATGACAATGTCTCCTGTTTCAAGAAAGGGCAGCACATGGTCGATCATCTGGTCCACTGTGTCTCCAGCCTTGACCATGAGCATGACGCGCCGCGGGCGTTTGAGCAGGCCGACAAACTCTTCAATCGAGTGAGCGCCGGCGACCTGTGTGCCCTTTGCTTCATTGCTCAGAAAGTCATCCACCTTGGAAACAGTGCGGTTGAAGACAGCAACCTTGAAGCCGTGATCGTTCATGTTGAGGACAAGGTTCTGCCCCATGACTGCGAGGCCGATCAGGCCGATATCACACAATGTGTCTTGCATAGAGCCTCCGAAGTTGTGCTCAAGTTTCGAATACAAGTTTACTGATTGACGCCGCTGGCGAGAAACCCTCCGTCCACAATCAACGTCTGCCCGGTGACAAACGATGCGGCGTCCGAGACGAGATAGATGGCCGCGCCAACCAGCTCTTCTGTCCTGCCGAATCGACCCATGGGCGTGCGCATCAGCAGTTCTGCGCCGCGTGGCGTGCTGTCAAGCAGTTGCGCGTTCAGTTCGGTGCGGAAGATGCCGGGAGCAATGGCGTTGACCGTCACACCCTGCTTTGCCCATTCAACTCCCAGCGAGCGAGTGAGTGAAGCGATGCCGGCCTTGCTTGCTGCGTAGGCGGCCACGTCGCGCAGAGCGACAAAACTGTTGAGGGAGGCGAAATTGACGATGCGTCCATAACCGCGATCGAGCATGTGCTTGCCAAAGACCTGGCATGCGCGCAGGGTCCCGGTAAGATTGGTGTCCTGAATGGCAGTCCATTCCTCCTCGGGCATGGTGAGCGTGGGCGTGCGCTTGATTCTGCCCGCGCAATTGATGAGGATGTCGACTTGACCAAAGCGCTGGAGCGTGGCGGCGAGCAGATGCTCGATCGAGGCTCTGTCGCACACGTCGGAGACCAGGCGCAGGGTCTGACGGCCCAGCGCTTCAATCTCCACGGCGGTTTCATCCACCTGCTGCTGCCGCCTGGCAGTCGCGACCACATCGGCGCCGGCCTCGGCCAGCCCAGTGGCGAGAGCGCGGCCGATGCCGGAAGTGCCGCCGACGATGACTGCGATCTTCCCTTGAAGGCTAAAAAGTTTCAAACTCATGCATTCTTTCCTTTCAGAGGCGGCTGCGGTGTGCCCAAAGTCCGAGTCCTGGATTAGCGATGAAGAATATTTCTTCGCCATCGATCTGGTTATAGCCGTGGGTGAGACTATTCGGATTGTAGCGATCGAGCATCGAGTTCAGATCGGCATAACGGAAGCCGACGGACTCGATCTCTTCGCGCGTGAGGTGACCAGGACACCAGGTGATGTTGAAACGGCCTTCGGACGAGCCGTGAATGAGATGAGCCGCGGCGCCCAGGCCCTCGGCGAGATCGGTGTTGGCTTCCACGGCGGCAAGGGTGGCAGGGGTTCCGCGATAACCGTATTCGCGAATCAACAGGTCGATCGCTTTATCTTCGCCGAACTCTCTCACGCCGGGGGCGAGGATGATGAGATCCGCGCCGTCCGCCAGCGCCATGCGCGTGCGATAGACGGCCTTGTTGCCGATCCAGGTGGAATGAAACTCGCGGGGATCGAGGTAGACGACGGCTTTCGCAATCGGCTTCTCGACCATTTCGAAGTTCACCTTGAGACTGAGTTCGCTGGCCAGATGAAAGCACTCGGCGTCGTCGCCGATGAACAGGCCGCGGACCGCCAGGCCTCCATCCGCGCGTGGCGCGATGACGGTGAGAACGTAGACGATGGGCAAGTGACGTAGAAAGTGGTCGGAGGCGTAGTTGAGAACGCTGCGTACGGGGTTTTCCGCGCGGCCCATAATGCGCTCCATGCCGTAGACCGCACCAAGATAGTGGCTGCGGTTGATGCCTTCACGGCCGCCCGTGCCGATGAGAATGTTCTTGGTGTAGTTGGCCATGCCGATGACTTCATGCGGGACGACTTGGCCAATGGATAAAATGAGATCGAACTCACCGCTGGAGATGAGGCGGTTGACCTGCGCGGGCCATGGAAAGTCCAGCTTGCCTTCCGACTGTTCGCGGATGAACTCCGCCGGAACCTCGCCGAGGGTTTCTATATCGGTGCGCCAGTTATGAATATGGAAGAGATTCTGCGGTATGTCTTCGAACATCTGCGTGAGCTGAGCGGGGCGCATGGCGGTATGGGTGCCGAGAGCCGGAAGCACGGCTTTCAGGCGGTCGCCGTAGTATTGCCACACATAGTTGGTCAGCTCGCCAGCGCGGGAGTGTTCACGGCTTTGATCGGGAGGAACAGCGAGCACGCGGCTGCGGGGGCCAAGCTTGGCGAGCGCCTGGTTGAACAGTTGCTGCAACTGCTGCGGCGCGAGGCCGGTTTCGACACTGCCAATGGCGCAGAAGAGACTCATGCGAGCGCCCTCACTCTCTTAAGTCCAGGGGCAAGCGTGACGAGGAACAGCATAGCTACGAGATATGCGCTGGCGGCGATGGCAAACAGGGTGGCATAACTATGAGTTAGTTGAAGAATGTAACCCGCATAGTTGATCATGAGCGCTCCGCCCGCGGCTCCGGCCATGCCGCCGATTCCGGTGACCGAGCCCACGGCGCTACGGGGGAACATATCCGACGCGGTGGTGAAGAGATTCGCGGACCATCCCTGATGTGCGGCTGTGGCCAGGCTCAGCAGGGCGATAGCGACCCACTCCGAGTGAAGATAGTTGACCATGAAGATAGGAACCACTGCACAAGCACAGATAAGCATGGCGGTCAAACGGGCGTGTGTGGCTGATAGCCCGAAACGGCGGAAGAGCGCAGGGAGCCAGCCTCCGCCGATGCTGCCCACGGTTGAGGCGCTGTAGACGACGATCAAGGGCAAGCCGAGATGGGAGAGATCGAGGTGGAACTTATCGCTGAAGTAAGAGGGTAGATAGAAGAGTAAGAACCACCAGATAGGATCAGTTAGAAATTTTGGAATGGAAAATGCCCAGGTCTGCCGAATGCCGAGCAATTTTACCCATGGCGTTGACGGCCCCATCTGTTCCGCGGCTTCTTGATAAATGTGGCGCAATTCAGCGCCGGTGAGGGTGGGGTGATTGGCGGGCTTGCGGTACTTGTTAAACCAGAGAACGATCCATAGCGTGCTGAAGATACCCGTGGCAAGGAAAGCAGCATGCCATCCGTAGCGAATGGTGACCCAGGGCACGATGACAGGGGCAAGAATGGCGCCGACATTGGTGCCGGAGTTGAAGATGCCGGTGGCCAGCGAGCGTTCGCTTTGCGGAAACCACTCGGCCACGGTCTTGATGGCGGCGGGGAAGTTGCCGGACTCGCCGAGCCCAAGCGAGAAGCGGGCAATGCCGAATTCGAGTACCGAGTTCGCCAGGGCATGGCCCATGGCCGAGAGGCTCCAAACGGCCATGATGACCATGTAACCGATGCGCGTGCCGACCTTGTCAACAAAGTGCCCAGCCAGGATGAGGCCGATGGCATAGGCAATCATGAAGCCGGCTCCGATGTGACCGTAACCCGCTTCCGTCATGCCGATGCCGTGCTCGGCGATGGGCTTCATGAGCGTGGGTTTGAGGATCGCAATCACCTGGCGGTCCATGTAGTTGATTGACGTGGCCACGAAAAGCATCGCGCATATGGTCCAGCGCACACGCCCCATGCGCGCACCGGGAGAGGAGTCTGTTCCGGCGATGACGCCGGGTGCAATGCTGTTCGCCATGTGCGCTCTCCTTACAGACGATAAGCCTTCTTGACGAGGCGGTAGGTCAGATCGTATGCCACTTCGAAGGCCTCGTCTTCGGCGAGCCGATGCTCGGTGACCAACTTGGCCAGATACGCACAGTCCACCCGCCGTGCCACGTCGTGGCGTGCGGGAATGGAAAGGAAGGCGCGCGTATCGTCGTTGAAGCCGACCGTGTTATAGAAGCCGGCCGTCTCAGTTGCCTGTTCGCGGAAGCGCAACATGCCCTCCGGACTGTCGTGAAACCACCAGGGCGGCCCGAGGCGCAGGCAGGGATAGTGGCCGGCGAGCGGCGCTAACTCGCGGCTGTACGTGGATTCATCGAGCGTAAACAGGACGATGGTGAGTTTCGATTCATTGCCAAAGCGGTCAAGCAGGGGGCGCAGCGCATCGACATAATTGGTGGGCCGGGGAATGTCTGCGCCGATGTCGCGGCCATAACGACAATAGAGGGCGGCGTTGTGGTTGCGTACACTGCCGGGGTGAATCTGCATGACCAGGCCGTCATCGAGGCTCATGCGCGCCATCTCGGTGAGCATCTGCGCCCGGAAGAGTTCCTGGTGGTGCGAGTCGGGGTCGCCTGCGAGGATGCGCACGAACAACGCCTCAGCCTCGGACGTGGAGAGGTCCGCGGTTTGCGGGGTGGGGTGACCGTGGTCTGTGGCCGTGCAGCCGAGCGTGCGAAAGCGGGCACGGGCCTGGCGAAGCGCGTGGAGATACCCGCGCCATGACGCAGCGTCTTCACCTGTCTGACGGCCGAGTTCTGCAATATTGGCGGCGAAGCCGGCGAACTCCGGATCGACAACAGAGTCGGGCCGAAAGGTGGGCAGGATGCGCGCCTTCCAGTTTGAATCGCGAATGGCCTGGTGATCGGCGAGCGAGTCGAGCGGCGAATCCGTGGTGGCGAGCACTTCAAGATTGAAACGCTCGAACAGGGCGCGCGGCAGGAATTCGAGAGAGCGAAGCTTTTCGGAGATGGTGTCGAAATAGAGGTCGGCGGTTGTGGCGGAAAGTCGATCGTTGAGGCCGAACAGATGATGAAAAGCATAGTCCAGCCAGAGGCGCGTCGGCGTTCCGCGGAAGAGATAGAAGTGGCTTGCGAAGATCCGCCATACTTTGCGCGGGTCTTTCAGTTCGGGCGCGCCGATCTCCAATTCATCAAGAGAGATTCCCTGGCTGTATAACATGCGATAGACATAATGGTCGGGCTGGACGAAGAGAGTTGCGGGATCGGGAAAGGGTTCGTTTCGTGCGAACCATGCGGCTTGGGTGTGGCCGTGGGGGCTTACGATGGGCAGGGTCTTGACGCTGGCGTAGAGAGCCCTGGCAATGTTGCGCGCGCCGGGTTCGGCCGGAAATAAGCGATCCTCATCCATCAGCATGTCTTCCATTCCAACCTTCGCCGAGTCGTTGTCTGTGCTTCAGGCTCGATAGCCCATCCCCGCCAGAACGCCGCGCATGTAAGCAAACGACTCGATGACGCCGGGCATGGGATTGTCGCCGTGAATCTCGTATTCGAGATCGACGAAGCCTTTGTATTCGGTTTTGATGAGAGCCGCAAAGATCTCGCGGAACGGTAGGATGCCTTCTCCAACCGCGACCTGGCTCTCCTTGCTGTGGAAGTCAGTCAGGTCCTTGACGTGCATGTTGAACAGACGCGGCCCCACCGCGTGAATGGCCTCGACAATATCGGTTCCGGCGCGGACGGCGTGGCCAATATCGATGCAGCAACCCATGCGTGGGTCGAGATGTTTGACTGCCTTGAGCACGTCGAGCGGTGAAGGCCACACCTTGTCTTCGGGGCCGTGGTTGTGAATGGCGATGCGGATGTCGTATTGCTTGACGAACTTTTCCAGGCGCGGCAGGGTTTCGGGCGTCGGATCGCCTGCGACAATCACCGCGATGCCGGCGCGCTTGCAGTATTCAAATTTGCCGCGGATATCGTCGTCTTCGTCCTTGGGAAAGTAGATGGCTCCAGCGGCGTGCAGGGTAATGCCCGCGGCGGCATAATCGGCGACGGCCTTGGCTTCTTCCGCCGGGTCCATAGGCAGGTGATCTTTCACATCTTTGGCATTCAACGCGGTCACGTTGAGTTGTTTCATGAAGCCAATCATCTGGGCGCGCGTGAAGTTGCGCAAAGTATAACTGGCCAGGCCGAGATGCACCGGCGATGGCTTTCCCGAGGCCTGCGATGGTTCAGCAATTGCGGGAAATGTATCGGGTGCGGCACAAGCGGCAGCGATGAGCGCGCCGGATCGAACAAAGTTGCGACGAGAGAGAGTGGTGTTCATTTTCGGAAATCCTCAGATGAACTTCTTGTTGTTGGCCAGCAGTTCATTCATGGGTTGAGGCGCTCAATTCCCTAACAGCAAAGAGCGCGGTGATCTCTTCAGAGGCGCGGAGCCCAGCCGCGCTCGTATTCGCGGCCCCACATCTTCATGGCGGCCGGGTCGTTTTGAATTGTGCCGTCCACGGTGTCGAGTGCGAGCGTGCGATTCACTTCCCAGGAGACGTTGGAGAGTTGCAGCATGGTGACGGCGACGTTGCCGATGGATACCGGTGCGTTGAGTTTGTCACCGTGACGGATGGCAGCGATGAAGTTGGCGAAGTGGGCGTCGGTCATGGAGTCGCGGCCGACGGTGTCCGATGAGTCGGCGGCCTTGCCGGCTTCGACCTGCGCGGTCCTCTTGCCGTTGAGGTCGTAGACCTCATAACCACCGCGGTCCACGATCACCGAGCCCGTGGTGCCCATGATGCAGGAGCCGCGATCGCGTCCGTAAAACTTCATCCCCTGGCAGCATTTGCCTTCCCAGTCGATGAGCTTGTCTTCGTATTCGAAACTGGTCAGCAGTGTGTCGTAGAACTGCCAGTCATCTTTGAAGTGATAGCGCCCGCCGGAGGAGGAGACGCGCTGCGGGTAGTCGACGCCGAGAGCCCAGCGGCAGACGTCCACCTCGTGCGTGCCGTTGTTGAGTGTTTCGCCGGTTCCGTAGATGCGGAACCAGTGCCAGTTATAGGGCTGCACATTGTCTGTGTAAGGGCGGCGCGGCGCGGGGCCCTGCCACAGGTCCCAATCGAGCTGTGCGGGGATGGGAGCCGGTTTGCCGACGCCGATGGATTTGCGCGTGTTGCTGTACCAGGCTTTGGCATAGTAGGCGCGGCCAATGAGGCCGTTGCGGATCTTGTCGACCACCTCGATGGTGTGCGGGGAGGAGCGCTGCTGCGTGCCCATCTGCACGTGCTTGCCATATTTGGTCTGCGCCTCGACGAGCAATGCGCCCTCGGCGGGGTTGTGGCTGCATGGCTTCTCGACATAGACGTGCTTGCCCGCCTGAAGACCGGCGATGGCCATGGGCGCATGCCAGTGGTCGGGTGTGGCGATGGTGATGGCGTCGATCTCCTTGAGTTGAAGAATACTGCGAAAGTCTCGGTCCGTGGCAGGCGCCTCGCCCATCTCGCGCTCGGTCTCGGCGGCGAATTTCTTGAGAATGTTCGCGTCCACATCGCACACATGCGTGATGCGCGCGGCGCCCTTGTTCGACTTGAGCGAGGACAGGTGGGCGTAGGCGCGGCCATTCAGGCCGATGACCGCGAAGTTGAGCCGGTCGTTGGCGCCGAGAATCTGGCCGTAACTTTTTGCCGTGGATGCGACGGCCATGCCGGCCGCGCCGGTCGCGAGGGTGTCGAGGAATTCGCGTCGAGTTACCAATGTTTGTCTCCATCATGCGGCAAATGCTTGAACGGCTGTTCTGAGGGCTTTCTACTGCTGGGTTTTCATTCCCTTAGGGCTAAAGCCCAGAAAATTGAGGTGTCGCAGGCGGCGCGGATCAATCCGCGCCCTTTCAAGACCCCATCCCTTGACTCAATAAGAGGTTCCCTTAAAACGTGCCGGAATCCTGAAGGGCCTTCTTCATGCCGGCCCAACTGATGCGCGTGGACTCTTCCTTGGTTGCGGCGCCGTGCCAGTGGGTTTCAAGGCTCACGGCTTCTCGATAGCCGATCTTGCGCAGGGCGCGAAACTGGGCCGCCCAGTCAATGAATCCCGTGCCGACGGGCGACCATTCGACTTTGCCCTCTGCATTCTTGACGGCATTCTTGACGTGGCAGTGATGAATGCGATTCTTGGGAAGAGTTTCCCAGGCGGCAGGGAAGGCGTCGAGTTCGCCGCGCATGACGGCATTGGCCGGGTCCCAGTTGAGCGCAAAATAGGGCGAGGGAACTGCGTTCAGGGTGCGCGTGGCCTCGCGGCCGGCGGCGGTGTTGCATTCGAATTCGTTTTCGAGCACCAGCAGAATGCCTTGCTTGCCGGCAATTGCAGCTGCGGAGCGCAGCTTCTCGTCGATCGCTGCGCGATATGGCGTAATGTCGTCGAGGCGCCAGAAGTCGAAGCAGCGGACCTTGCCGGTATTGAACTGTTTCGCCAACGAGATGGAGCGCTCGAGCAACTCGTCCTGCTTTTTGAAGTCGGCCTCGACGGCTCCATGCATGTCGCCCTTGGAGCCGTAGGGAGAGCGCGGCGCGCCGGGCCAGTCGGTCTTGAAGAGTGGGCTGGCGATGTCTGTGACTCGAAGATTGTATTTGACGAGAATCCTTTTCGCCTCGGCAATCTCCGCGTCGTTCAAGTCCATGGTGTTCTTGCCCCACTGCGAGCGCAACTCGATCCAGCCGAGGCCGAAGTCGTGGGAGACGACATAACAGACATGATCGAAGTCAGGCGAGATTTCGTCGTTGATAACGGAGATGCGGAAGGGAGAATGGGCTGCCTGGGAACGGCCGGGAAGGGAAGCGGTGGCAGCAGTGACGGCAGAGCAGGCCGCGCCGGCAAGGAAACTTCGCCTTGAATGGTTCTTCATACTGCTCCTTTCGCCTCGCGCCGTTGAAACGTGGCAGAGGCGAGGAGATGAGGGCGCCGGAGCTTGAAGCAGGCGTCGAATGCAAGGTTAACTCGGGTCGAACCGTATTTTGTTCGAATATCGAACTAACAGTATCGAGAGGGGTCGAACCTTGTCAAGCGGAAACTTGGATTGGCTGGTCTGGTGATCGTATGCGGAGGGGGTCTTGCTTCGGCATACCCCGTCGAGGACGGACGCGGTCGCAGGCGGATGGAAGGCAGTGGGGCGTCCAGGAATTATGCATTGATGGTACGGGCTGAAGCCCGCACCCTTCACGCGAAAACCAGATTTTGGGCAGATCCTCAGAACAGTTCGATGGCGGGGCGGGAATGGTCGTCGGTAGAGGCGCCGCCGGAGACGCTCCTGTGTGTCATGGCCTGGCTCGCCATGCGGTATTTGTCAAAATGACCAGCAAGAATTGCAGGGAAGGTCTGCTCCAGAGCTCCATCCCAACTGGGGTCGTCTGCCTTGTCTGACAGCAGGAGCAGGTGGTCGCGCATCTCCACGAGCGCGGTCTGCACATGCTCCATTCTCTGCCGCATCACGTCCTGGAACTGGATGTGGCCGAGGGCCTGGGAGAGCCGGTTGACGCTCTCCTGATAGTTTGTTTCGACCTCGCCGATGACTTCCAACAGCAAGTTGCTGTTGGTGGAAAACTCCGTTTGCATCTGGTTCAGCTGGCCCAGCAGGTGACTCATGGAGTTGCTGGCCTCGTGTCTCTCGATGGAGTCTTTGGCTTCATCCATCTCCGTGTTGACCTTGGTGCAGGTCGCGTTGATTTTGCCGGCGATGTCAGCGGCAGCCTGGGTGGAGAGAACAGCCAGCTTGCGCACTTCATAGGCGACCACGGCAAAGCCTCGGCCAGCCTTGCCCGCCTGCGCGGCTTCAATCTCAGCATTCAGAGCCAGCAGGCTGGTTTGCTGGGCGATCGAGGTGATGACCTTGATGAGAGGGGTCAGTGCGCCCACCTCTTTGGAGAGACCCTGGATGCGTTCGAAGTTGGAGCGCAACTCAACGGTCTGCTCCTGCATTTGCATCTCAATGGCGCCGATGAACTCCCGGTTGCTTTCCGCTCTGGCTTGCGTGCGCTCGGTAAGATTCTTGCCGCTCTGGATGGAGCGGCCGATGTGTTCCTTCTGTAGAGTGGACTGTTCGATCAGCAGGCCGATCTGCTCAATCACCTGCATGACCTCGCCTTCGGAATCCGTCAGCGAGTCGCCGATCTGCCGGTGCAGCACATCGATGTAGGGCCTGGATTCCTGGATCTCGGAATGAAGAGATTTGCGCGAGGAAAGCAAATGGGAGATCTCGCCGAACTTGTATTGGCCGAAGGCCCACATGCCGGCAACGGATCTGCGCGCCTCGGCAAAATGGCCGCGCTTGTAAACCAGGCCGGGAATGACGACAAAGAGGACAAGCAGACCGGCACACCGGAGTGGGTAGGGAGCCAGTTCCGAGCCCAGCCCATAGGACAGGGAAAGCCAGAGCACGAGTACAAGAACACTGCGAATCACTGCTTCTGAGACCAGTCTCCTGCGGATGCGGCTGAGGCGCGCCTTGCGGTCGGCGTCGACCGCGTCGATCTCGCCGGTGACGAGCCTGGGTTGCCCGGGGGCGACGGTCGGATGGGGTGTAAACGCGGCTGCGGCCATGATCCTACGCTCCGGGCAACACTTTTTTGATGACCCGCACCAGGTCGTCGCCCGAGACCGGCTTGACCAGCCAGCCGGTGGCGCCGAGACGTTTGCCTTCGTCGCGCTTGGACGCTTCGCTTTCCGTGGTCAGCGTGAGAATGGGCACGAAGCGAAAGCCGGGCAAAGCGCGCACCTTGCCGATCAGCTCCATACCGCCCATCACCGGCATGTTGATGTCGGTGAGGATCAGATTGGGCTTGAGTCCGGAGTTTAATTTATCCAGCGCGGCCTGCCCATGGCCGGCGGTTTCAACCTGGAAGCCGTTCAGGGTCAGGTTCGTCTTGAGGCTCAACAGCATGGTGGCCGAATCATCGACGACAAGAATTGTCATTGCCATTAGAGTCCCTTAAGGTACGTTTTGGCAGCCGGCTCAAGACTGCCTCCAGTCACACCCGCGAACCGGGCGCACAGAACGCTTATCGGCGGGATGCGCGGAAAGGTTAGCCGGAAACAGGACCGATGCGCGCAAGATTGGCCGCGAGCGGAGGCATCACCGGGCGCAGGTGAGAATGGCGCCGGCAATGGACTTGAGCGGCAGAACCTTGTCGACGCCGTTGAGCTTGATAGCCTCTTTGGGCATGCCAAAGACCACGCATGTGGCCTCATCCTGAGCGATGGTGACGGCGCCGGCCTGTTTCATCTCCAGCATGCCGCGCGCACCGTCATCGCCCATGCCGGTGAGGATGACGCCGACGATATTCTGGCCGGCGTAGCGAGCTGCGGAGCGGAACAGCACATCCACGGAGGGGCGATGACGGCAGACCAGAGGCCCGTCTTTCACTTCGACGTAATAGCGCGCCCCGCTGCGCTTGAGCAGCAGGTGATGATTCCCTGGAGCAATGAGGGCACGGCCGCGTAAAACAGTATCGTTGGTCTCCGCTTCCTTGACGGTGATATTGCACAGCCCGTCGAGCCGGTTGGCGAAGGCGCGGGTGAACAGCTCCGGCATGTGCTGCACAATCACGATGCCGGGGGTATCGGCGGGAAGCGTCTCGAGCAGAGTCTTCAGCGCCTCGGTGCCGCCCGTGGAGGCGCCGATCACGACTACCTTTTCCGTGGTCTCCGCCATGGCATGCGTGGCCGGGGAAAGAATGGCGTCGGCGGTGAGCTTGGGTTCCACTGTCTGGCTGGGACGAAGAACGCGCACTTTGCAGGCCGCCGCGGCCTTGACCGCCTCGCACAGCGTGACGCGCGAGTCTTCAAGGAACTGCTTGGTTCCCAGACGCGGCTTGGTGATGATCTCGACGGCCCCGTATTCGAGCGCCTTGAAGGTGCTCTGCGCGCCGTCTTCGGCCAGGCTGGAACAGATGACCACGGGGATCGGATGCTGGCTCATGATCTTCTTGAGGAAGGTGAGCCCGTCCATGCGCGGCATTTCAATATCGAGCGTGATGACGTCGGGGACCTGTTCGCCGATGCGTTCGGCCGCCACAAACGGGTCTCCGGCCGTGGCGATGACCTCGATCCCAGGGTCCGACGAGAGCACGTCGCTGAGCGTCTGACGCACGACGGCGGAGTCGTCTACGATGAGAACGCGAATTCTGGGGGTTACCACTGCTGCTGCCTCTCTGTCTTGCCTGCCTATGCTGCGTTGCCGTTTCAGGGCTGGTCCAGGTTCAATTGAGCCGCCGCAGCAGGACCTCGCCGCTTTCGGTGTTGAATTGAAGGTTGACGCCCGAGGTGCCGCCCAGGCTGGAGGCGACGACCTCGAAGCCGTGATCGCGCAGCTCCCGGATCGCGGCCTCGCTGTTGAGCCTGCCCACCGTGGGGCGCGTGGCGGAGTTGATGGTCGCCAGCACATCGGCGCCGCCGAAGAGCTTGACCCGCACCTCAGACCGGTGTGCGCCCAGAGATTCGAACTGGGCAGCGAGATCGCGAATCGCGAAGTCCACGTAACGGCGGCCCGCGGCCAGGTTTCGTCCCTCCGCAATCTTTGATGGGCAGACAGGCAGCATGGGATGGCAAAGCGCCGCAACGCCCAGGCGCGGAATCAGGAAGGCAATGCCCACACAGGAGCCGAGCACCGTGCGCAGAATTACCGGCTCGGTCACCAGGTGCGATTCACCCGGCTGCACGTAAACCTCGGGCAACGCCCCCTCAGGCTTCGGCATTGACCCTCCGGTAGAGGGCGGGAGCCACCGGGGCCAGGGGCAGATTCATGTCGTGCAGCGTCTCGGAGTGGCCTACGAACATGTATCCCTGGGGCACCAGGTGGCTGGCGAGCTTGCCCAGAATGCGCTCCTGCGTGGGCCGGTCGAAGTAAATGATCACGTTGCGGCAGAAGATGGCGTCGACCTTCTCCTGAAGCCCGTAATCGGCGTCCATGAAGTTGAGGCGGCGAAACTCCACCAGTCGGCGCAACTCCGGGGCTACGCGCACAGTTTCCGAGCCGCGATCGCGGCTGCGCAGAAAGTACTTTCGCTTGAGAGCTGCCGGCACCGGAGCCACCACATCGCCCGTGTAGACGCCGCGATCGGCCTTGGCCAGTACGGTGGTGGAGATATCGGTGGCCAGAATCCGGAAGCGGAAGCCGGGATGGGTCTCGGCATACTCGCTGAGCACCATGGCCAGAGTGTACGGCTCTTCTCCGGTCGAGCAGCCCGCGCTCCACACCAGCAGTGGCCGGCCCGAACGGCTGCGCGAACACAGGTCGGGCAGCGCCTTTGCGGTGAGGAAATCGAAGTGCTTGGGCTCGCGGAAGAAGTCCGTCTTGTTGGTGGTGACCACGTCAATCAGGTGCAGAATCTCGTCCTTCGGCCGTTGCTGCCCGAACAGGGTTTCACAGTAATCCTTGTACGAGGCCAGTTCGAGCGCCTTGAGCCGCCGCTTGATGCGCGCCTCGAGCATGGTCTGCTTCTCCGCGCCCAGGTTGATGCCGGCCTCGCGGTAGATCAGGTCGCAGAGCCGCGTATAGTCCCGCGCGGAGATGGATTCATTGTGTGCGCTCATCGTGTGACGGGGGCGGAGCTTGCGGCTGCCATTGAGTGGCGCCGGTTACGCTGCCCCGCTCTCCTCTTATGCGGCAACTTCAATCAGCTGCTTGGCCGGTGCCTCGACGCGCACCGCGGCCAGCTCCTCGGCGGAGAAGACGCGATCGATGTCCAGGATCATGATGAACTGCGTGTCGCGCTTGCCCATGCCTTTGATAAAATCGGTCCGGATCTGGGTCCCGATCCTCGGTGCAGGCTGAATCTGATCGGGCTCCAGATCGATGACTTCTTCCACCGAATCGGCCAGCGCGCCGATCACCGTCGACTCGTTTTCAAGAAGCACCTCGACCACCACGATGCAGGTGTTGCGCGTGCTCTCGGTCTTCGACATCTCGAAGCACAGGCGCAGATCGACCACCGGCACCACGCTGCCGCGCAGGTTGATGACCCCGGCCATGAAATCCGGCGTGCGGGGAATGGAGGTGATGGTGGTCAGGTCCAGCACCTCTCTGACCTTGGCCACGTCGGTTGCGAAGGTCTCGTTGCCGAGTTTGAAGGTAAGATACTGCCGCGTCTCGGTAATCTCGCTTACGCTCATGAAGAAAACTCCTTTCTCAATCTGAAGACTGAAGGGCGCGGATCGCACTCTGCGGCCCGCGCCCTGTCCGGTCAGTAACGCTCGAACTCGCCATCGAGATCGTCGTGCTTGTCGTTGAGGCGCAGGTTGACGCCGCCTCTGGCCTGAGGCTTACCGCTCGCGGAGACGCCGTTGGGCCTGACCGTCTTGGAGGTTGCTGCGCTGCCTGGCCTGGCGGGCTTGGCCGCGGCTGCCCGGTGCTGCCGGCCGCCGTCCTCGTCGCCGGTGTGGAAGAAGGAGAGTGCGCTGACCAGCTGGTCGGACTGCCCGGTCAGCTCCTCGGTGGTCGAGGCCATCTCTTCCGATGCCGACGCGTTCTGCTGGATCACCTGCTCCAGCTGCTGCAAGGCCTTGTTGATCTGCTCGGCGCCGGTGTCCTGCTCCTTGCTGGCGGCGGTGATCTCCTGCACCAGCTCCGCCGTACGTTGAATGTCGGGCACCAGCTTGTCCAGCATCTCACCCGACTTCTCCGAGACCTTGAGCGTGGAGGCGGAGAGCTGGTTGATCTCGCCCGCGGCCTTCTGCGAGCGCTCGGCCAGCTTGCGGACTTCCGCGGCGACGACGGCAAACCCCTTGCCGTGTTCGCCGGCGCGCGCCGCCTCAATGGCCGCGTTGAGCGCCAGCAGGTTGGTCTGGCGCGCAATCTCCTCGATGATGGAGATCTTGTTGGCAATCTCCTTCATCGCGGCTACTGCCTCCAGGACCGATTTGCCGCTCTCCTGCGCGTCCTTGGCGCTCTTGTTGGCGATCTTGTCCGTCTGCTGCGCGTTGTCGGCGTTCTGCTTGATGTTCGAGACCATCTGCTCCATCGACGACGAGGCCTGCTCGGCCGCCGCAGCCTGGGAGCTTGCGCCCTTCGACACTTGAATGGAGGCCGTGGAGATGGACTGGCTAGCCGCCGAGACCTCGCCGGCGATGGAGCGGATATCGGAGACAGTCCGGGTAAGGCCGCCGACCATGGCGCCGAGCGCCTGCATCAGCTTGTCCTGCGGCGAACGCTCGCGGATGTCGACGGTGAGGTTGCCGTTCGAGATCTCTTCGGCTGCCGCGGTGATCTCGTTCATGGCCACGATCAGCGTATTGAGGTTGTTCTTGATCAGGTTGAAATCGCCGTAGTAAGTGTCGGTGATCTGCGGCGGCATGTCGCCCTTGCTGATCCGCTCCACGTAGCCGGCGGAGAAGTTCAGCGGGGTAATCACCGCGTCCAGCACCGCGTTGACGCCGCGGACAATGTCCGCATAAGCGCCGCGGAACTGATCGTGCTGGCCGCGCTCGGTCAGCTTGCCGGCATTGGCCGCCTCGGTCAGCCGCGCCAGCTCCTTTTGCAGCCCTTGCAGGACCTGGGCAACACTGTTGATGGCGATCTTCATCTTTTCGTGGTCGCCCTTGTAGGTCTGGGCGATCAGCTCGTCGATCTTGCCGATCGAGACCTGGGCGAGTATGCGGTTGCCTTCGCCGATCGGCAGCAGGATCGCGTCCAGCATAGTGTTGACGCCGCGCACGATCTCCGCAAAGGCGCCCTGGAAGTTCTCCGGCTTGCCGCGGTCGGAGAGCTGGCCCTCTTTGGAAGCTTCAATGAGCCGCGCCATTTCCTTTTGCAGGGCCTGGATAACGATGGCCACATTGTTGACCGCCAGTTTCATCTTTTCGTGATCGCCCTTGTAGGTCTGGGCGATCAGCTCGTCGATCTTGCCCGAGGAGATTTGCGCCAGGATGCGGTTGCCTTCGCCAATCGGCAGCAGGATCGCGTCCAGCATGGTGTTGACCCCGCGCACGATCTCGGCGTATGCCCCCTGGAAGTTCTCCGGCTTGCCGCGGTCGGAGAGCTGGCCCTCTTTGGAAGCTTCAATGAGTCGCGCCATTTCCTTTTGCAGGGCCTGGGTGACGATGGCCACATTGTTGACCGCCAGCTTCATCTTTTCGTGATCGCCTTTGTAGGTCTGGGCGATCAGCTCGTCGATCTTGCCTG
>Ga0302319_10006817_pt1 | contig 22602 bp, 20 predicted proteins | sample Bog_T0_2_FD_203319 | JGI IMG/M metagenome (GOLD analysis project Ga0302319, IMG submission 203319) | Peat permafrost microbial communities from Stordalen Mire near Abisko, Sweden - Bog_T0_2 | ecosystem: Environmental > Terrestrial > Soil > Wetlands > Peat | place: Sweden: Abisko, Stordalen Mire... | reverse complement strand
CTGGGCCGCGCATGCTTTTCAAAACTCGGCTGGCAAGCAAATGTTATCTGGCGCATCGCACTCTCCATCTATATGCCATTGGATGCATGCGCAGTGCGGTTGGATGACTTAATCAGAGGTTCCCTAAACGGATTGAAAGCGGCCGGGAGTACTCTCTTGAAGACTTTGTCCCCCCTGACCCTGCGAAATGCTTTGTCGGAGAAGGCAGGTACAACCATGCCGGTCAAAGTGTGATGTATCTATCTGCTGACAAAATCGGGGCCGCTGTCGAATGCATTCGCGATGGAGAAAACCGTGCATGGATTCATGGATTTCGTATCAGCCAGGTTGAGAAAATCCTTGACCTTACCGCTGATGAAGATTGGGCAGACGAAAACATCCAACTACTCGCGTTTGGCCTCATTCATTCAGGAGCCGTACGGCGCTTTGCTGATCGTTCAAATAGCTGGAAGCCGGAGTATTTCGTTCCGCGTTTCATTGCAGATTGCGCGCGCGAAAAGGGCTTTAACGGAATCCTCTTCAAGAGCGTGCGCCATTGGAATTCAAACCTTGTTCTTTTCAACTACGATCCGGCGACGGTTCTTCCAGAAGGACTTCCCGAGATTGTGCAAATCGATAATCGGAAGAGTCGGGAGAGGCAGTACGAAAAACTCACAAGTGGACCTGAAATTCGGTCAGGGTTTCAAATCCCTGACCGAATCGATCAAGGGTTCACAGGAGACGAGATTTAGAGTCAATGGTTGATGTGCCATGGCAGGGAGTGCATATTGGCGGCCGAGTTCATGGGTTCACTGGTTCCTTGAGATTTGCGATCTCCGCAGCAACGAGTGAAAGAATGTCTCTCAGCTCCATGCCTGGATAATATCTCTGGCCGACTGAGCTTCCTCTGGTCAGTTTTCTTTTCTCCATCCCCTGCACGGTTAGTCTTTTCAGTCACAGAGCGAAACGATATGGCTCCCGATACAGGAAAGAAGTGCTGCGCGAGTACGACCAGGTCCGTGGGCAGTTATGTCGGGACTCTGAACGGAGTCGTTCCCCTTTTACGAAGAAGTACCTTGCCGTTGTATGAAGCGACTTGTTGCGGCAGTCTGTCTGTTTGGCGATCATTGGGAGCCGTCTCTATCTCGGATTACGATCCCGAGTATTGCGTGAATCGCGGCAAAAGTCGCATTGAGTTCACGCCTGAGTTCGTCCGCGCGTCGATGCCCCGTGATTTGCATGAGCAGAAGGTTTTGAAGGCAGCATAGGCCGCTTAGGTGTGCGACAGCCCCGCCGCTCATTCGCAAACGTAGTCGCTTATTGAACGAACATCTTCGCATGTGTATGCCGAGGTCAGTCCGATTATGTGCGCGCGACTTCAGCATTTCTATGGGGTCTCGGGGCGCAGCCCTGAGCAAGATGCGCAACCATTTCTCCGAGTAGCCGAAGGCGGATTGGGGAAATGGTGGTGGGCGCGCGGAACCACGAAGGGGTTTCGTGCGCACAGCGCCCATCTTGCCGTCTCTCTGAAGCATTCCGTGAGGACGGAGTTGGGGGAAATGTATGGAAAGAGCGCGACGTAAAGTGCAAATGTTCACCGCAGAACAAGTGGAAGTGCTTCGCTCATACCTGGCTCACAAGGCGACTGAACCTCCACCGCAACCTGAAATGCTCATGATGGGGGGAGACTGTACGAGCTGTGTACCCAGAACTGAAGAAGCTGAGGGAAAGCGGCTACTCGCTGAAGGTGCTGGTGCGTGTTTCGGAAGAGAAGGGCGTCGTAATCTCAACCAACGCGCTCTCAACCTACCTGACAATACTGGCACCAACAAGAGAAGAAACGGAATCAAGAGCGGCTTGTAAGGGAAGATCGGTGGCGTTGTCAACTGCTGAGGGAAGGCATGGACAATCTCAAATGAAGCCGGACGTACTGCTGTAAAAAAGGGCGATGTATGGCGCAAGTGATTTTTGTGATGGGCAACAAAGGTGGTGTTGAGAGTATGCAACATAACCGTGCAAGGCATTCGGGAGAAAAGTCAGACAACGAGCGCGAGGGAAGCGAAGTTGGCTACGGCTGGGTTGCAAACAAATTCGACGACGCTCTACTTCGTGGGCTTGGTAAATCCGCGCGTAATTCCAATGCAACTCAACCAATGAGGTAAAGGGATGCCGAGAAAGATTCTGAGACTGCCAGTCGTATTGGATCGCACCGGCCTGTCACGCAGCACTGTCTATCTGCGCGTCACAGAAGGAAGGTTCCCAAGGCCAGTGTCGCTGGGGGCCAGGGCTGTTGGCTGGATCGAAACAGAGGTAGAGGAATGGATTGCCCTCCAGATAGAGGCCAGCCGCGAAATCAGAGAGCAACGCGCGGGCGTAAACCAGTTGTCGTCAAGATGACGCCGGAGCGGGATTCCGGCGTGGCAGCCTTCTGGGGTGGGATTGCTAGGCATGGCCTGATTCTCTGCCGGCCGAGTTGACCGAATGGCTATGCCGCAGTTCCCTGGAAGGGCAGCACCTTGCCGCCTCTTTGGGTGCGCTCCAGAAAATCACCCCATTCCTGCATCATCTTGGCCCGTGGCTCCAGATAGAGGGCGTGGTTGTAGGCGGCGCTCACGGCATTCCGTGGGGCATGGGCGAGTTGCAATTCGATGTGCTCATGCGCATAGCCTTGCTCGTGAAGCAGTGTGGAGGCCAGCCCACGGAAGCCGTGGCCGGTCTGGCGGCCCCGGTATCCCATCCGGTCCAGCGCCAGCAGGATGGTGTTATTGCTCATTGGCTTCATGGGGTCGCGGTCGCCAGGGAAGATCAATTCTCCTGAGCCGGTCAGCGGGCGCAATAGCTCCAAGACTTCAATGGCTTGCCGGGCCAGGGGGACGATGTGCGGGGTATCCATCTTCATGCGCTGGGCAGGGATGTTCCAGCGACGGTCCTCGAAGTCGATCTCTGCCCAGCGCGCCTCTATTAGTTCCGAGGTGCGCACGAAGGTGAGCGCCAGCAGCTTCATGGCCAGCCGAGTCAAAACTTTGCCGCGATAGACCTCAATAGCGCGCAGCAGTTGAGGCAGCTCTTTCGCATCGACCCGTGCAAGATTCACCTTTTTGGTCGGGCACAGCACATCGGAAGGCTTGAACTCGGCGACGGGATTTCTGCGGGTATAGCCGTGCGCAACGGCATACCGGAAGACCTGCCCCACAGTCTCCAGGGCGCGCTTGGCAAGATCACCAGCCCCACGCGCTTCAATCGCCCTGACCATGGCCACCAGTTCGGGCGGCTCAATGAGAGCAATCGGCCTGTCGCCAATCGCCGCATAGACATTCGCCTCAAGACGGCGGCGTGTGGCATCGACGTGGCGGCTGCTCTTGTTCACCTTCCAGTGATCGAACCAAAGGGCGGCAATAGCTGAAAAAGCGTTCTCTTGCGATTCGATGACCGCTTCTTTCTTCACCTTGCGCTGCACCATTGGATCAGAGCCAGCCGCAAGAAGACGGCGCGCCTCGGCGTGGCGGACTCGTGCATCGGCGAGCGATACATCCGGGTATGCGCCAAATGGCATGAGCTTTTCCTTGCCTTCATGCCGGTACTTCCAACGCCACAGTTTGCTGCCAGAAGGATTCACCAAAAGGTAAAGTCCCTTGCCGTCTGCCAGCTTGTAGGGTTTCTCAGAGGGACGAGAACGCTTGATTGCCGTATCCGTCAGTACCATGGTTGCCTCCTGGTTTTTGGGGGTATCTGGGGGTATCGAAATTGGGGGTACATCACGGATACCCCCAACAATACCCCCAGAATGATCTGGCTTCCATAGTACCGCTTGGGACGGTAAAAGAAAAGAAATACTTTGTTTTCAGCGGATTGATTAAACGGATTGGACTTTCTAGGATGCTATAGAATGTGTTTTTGGTGGGCAGTGAGGGACTCGAACCCCCGACATCCTGCTTGTAAGGCAGGCGCTCTAACCAGCTGAGCTAACCGCCCACGCGCGGCGAAGAAGCGCTTGCGGCCTTCTGTCATCATAGCAGCGATCCGCTCCAGGCCTTCCGCATCGACGGTCGGCATTGAATTGTCCACGCCTGGATGATTGACCCCAGATCTCCGGTTTTCCCTCCTATCGTCTCAGGTGATAGGCTGGCCTTTCACCTGGAAGGAGCCTGTTTTCCATGTCGAATGGCCATCCGATACACTTCAATCTTGTTGCCGCGGCCCATGCCGCGATGATCGAGCACGGCTTTCAACCGGATTTTCCCGCCGGCGCCGCTGGCGAGCTGGCCGCGATCCAGGCCCATCCGGCGGAGATGCCTGCCACATCCGGTCTTCAGGATCTGCGCCAGCTGCTCTGGTCCTCGATCGACAACGACACCTCCAAAGATCTCGACCAGATTGAGTGGGCCGAGCAGTTGGCCGATGGGCGCATTCGCGTCCTGGTAGGCGTGGCCGATGTCGACTCTCGCGTCCATCAAGGCACGGTCATCGACTCCCATGCCCAGAGCGAGACCACCTCTGTTTATACGGGTGTCCGCGTCTTTCCCATGCTGCCCAGCGAACTCTCCGAGGGCATCACTTCGCTGAACGAGAACCAGGACCGCGCCGCCGTGGTCATCGAATACTCCGTCGATGCGGCAGGCACGGCGACCGATGGCAAGGCCTATCGCGCCCTGGTCCGCAACCAGGCGCAACTGGCCTACAACTCCGTCGGCGCGTGGCTGGAAGGCACGGGCACTGCTCCGGCCAAAGTGGCCGCCAATGCAGCCCTTGCCGCGCAATTGAAACTTCAGGATGCGGCGGCTCAGCGCATGGTCGGCGGACGATTTCAGCACGGCGCGCTCGATCTGGAGACGATCGAGACCCGCCCGGTGATGCTCGCCGATCAGGCCATCGAGATCGCCCGTCAATTCAAGAACCGCGCCACGTCTCTCATCGAGGAGTTCATGGTGGCGGCCAATGGCGTCATTGCGCGCACCTTCGAGCAGGCCGGCGTCGCCTCTATCCGCCGCATCGTGCGCACGCCCAAGCGCTGGGACCGCATCGTCGAGCTGGCCTCGGGCCTCGGCACAACGCTGCCCACCGAGCCGGACTCGAAGGCGCTCAACGATTTTCTGCTGGCGCAGAAGCAGAAGGACCCCGACCACTTTCCCGACCTCTCGCTGGCCACCGTCAAGTTGATGGGTCCCGGCGAGTATGTGCTGGTCAAGCCGGGCGAGGTTTCTCCCGGCCACTTCGGCCTGGCCGTGCAGGATTACACGCACTCGACCGCGCCCAATCGCCGCTTTCCCGATGTGGTGACGCAACGCCTCTTGAAGGCCTGGATCGCCAAAGCCGCGCAGCCGTACTCGGTCGACGATCTGAACGCGATCGCCACGCATTGCACGCTGATGGAAGACAACGCGCGCAAGGTGGAGCGCGAGATGCAGAAGCGCATCGCCGCGGTCGTGCTCGCCAAGCGCATCGGCCAAAGCTTCCCGGCCATCGTCACCGGCGTGAACCACTACGGCACCTTCGTTCGCACGCTCGATCCGCACGTGGAGGGCAAGGTGGTCGAGGGCGGCAAGGGGCTGGACGTGGGCGACAAGGTCACGGCCAAGCTGGTCTCCACCGATCCCGTGCGCGGGTTTATCGATTTTGCGGTGTGAGATGTGCGCGATTCAATAACTCCCGCGCGGCAGATGGGCGCACAAACAACCGGCAACTTATCGCTGCATACCGGCTTGCGCGAGCTCTTCGGCGGAGATAAATCGCCCATAGTTGTAATAGGCCGCGCAAGCGCCTTCGCTCGAGACCATCGTCGCGCCCAGCGGATGCCGCGGCGTGCATTCCTTGCCGAAGGCCGCGCACTCGGCGGGTTTAATTGCGCCTCGTAAGACATCGCCCGCACGGCACAGTGCCGACTCTTCGGTATGAATCCCCGTGATCTGAAATCTCTCCTCGGCATCGAAGTCGCGATAGGCCGCGCTCAACCGCCAGCCGCTCTTGGGGATGACGCCGATCCCGCGCCAGGCCCGGTCGGTGACTTCAAAAACCTCGGCCAGCAATTTTTGCGCGCCCCGATTGCCCTCGAAGGTAACGATGCGCTCATAGGCATTCTCCACCTCGTGGCGGCCCGCCTCCAACTGCACCACGCAGCGGCGAATCCCGTCCAGCAGATCCAGCGGCTCAAAGCCGGTGACCACCAGCGGTACTTTGTATTTGGCCGCCAGCGGCGGATACTCCCAGTAGCCCATCACGCTGCACACGTGCCCGGCCAGCAGGAAGCCCTGCACCAGATTTTCCGGCGCACTCAGAATTGCCGCAATCGCCGGCGGCACCAGCACGTGCGAAACCAGCAGCGAAAAGTTCTTGATCCCGCGCCGCTTGGCCACATGCACGCTCATCGCGTTCGCCGGAGCCGTCGTCTCAAAACCAACGCCAAAGAATACCACCTGCTTGTCGGGATTCTTCTGCGCAATCTCCACCGCATCCAGCGGCGAATAGACCACGCGCACATCCCCGCCCGCGCCCTTCACCTGGAATAAATCGCCCTCAGTCCCCGGCACCCTCAGCATATCGCCAAAGGAGCAGAAGATCACGCCTGGCTGCGCGGCAATCGCCAGCGCCTTGTCGATCAGCTCCAGCGGTGTCACGCAGACCGGGCAGCCCGGCCCATGGATCATCTCGATTCCCGCGGGCAGCATCTGGTCGATGCCGTTTTTGATAATCGAGTGCGTCTGGCCGCCGCAGACCTCCATGATCTTCCAGGGGCGCGTAGTGACAGAGGCGATCTCGCGCGCCATCCTCTGCGCAATCTCGCCATTGCGGAACTCGGTCAGGTACTTCATCAGCCGCTACAACTCCCGATCATTGTTTCCTCTAGAGCATTTTCGCTTCACTTGTTGACATTACGAGCGCATCGAAGGTGGCTTTTTCTTGAGGAAAAAGCCACCTTACTGCAAGGATTCTGTATACACCAGAATCGAAAATGCTGTAACACCCAATTGACCGCTCATCCTGAGCGGAGCGCAGCGCAGTCAAAGGACCTGCGTTTCGGCGCTCGCCCGACCACAAATGCCGGGTGCCCCATCAATCGCGCACTTTGCGATGGGTGGGAACCACAATGCTGGACGCCCCATTCTTCCGCGCTTTTGCGGAAGGGTGGGAAACCTTGAACCTCATTCAGCAGCTTTTTGAGAAATCACCGCGCAGCTCCCATCCGGACAAGCCGACTGCGGCGCGACGGCGGCTCTGGCAAAGGCCTCTTCCTCACTCTCCAGTTCCGCATCGAGTACGCCCATCTGACGGAAGTCGTCGAGCGTCTGCAAGGCCGTCGCCTCATCGATCTTCGAGAGCGCAAAGCCAACGTGGACAATGGTATAGTCGCCCACCTCGACCTCCGGCACATAGTCCAGGCAGACGCGCTTCACCACCCCGCCAAAGTTCACCCGCCCAATGCGCAGGTCGCCTTCGGTACGAATTTCCTCGACTTTTCCCGGTATCGCTAGACACATACTCCTACGTTATACCGGTTGCGGGGCGGCGTATAGGGTGATTTGGATCACATGAAACTCCGCTAGTGTCCTGAGTCAGAAGTTCTTATCACAATAGGAGATGTCATCCTGAGCAAACGGGGCCCCAAACGGATTTCAGTTTGGGGGGGTGAGTCGAAGGATCTGCGTCTTTGCCCACACAATTCTGCAATCTACTTCAGACTCGGGCCGCTAGCCCAGCCGCGGGCTCTCGGCAAAGGCCCACAGGCTCCAGAAGTTCCGGATGTAGCCCTCCATCTCCGCGCTGCCGTAGACCTGGTAGCCTCGGTCGGCCGAGCGCATCCGTCCATCGCTTTCCCGCACCGCCAGCTCCACGACGCCAAGCTCCTGCGCGGGATAGAGCGAGAAGTCCACATAGAGACTGTCTTCCACGCGGCGCAGATACTTCTCCGCGCTCGCGATCTCCAGCACGCGCACCTCCACGCCCTTGCGCTGATGCTCCAGGATCACGGAGCGCAACTCGTCGCTGATTGTCTCTGACGAGCAAAGAAAGATGCGCTTCACGCTCACCTTGCCGGCCTCGATGTGCCTCTGTTCGGCGTTGAGAATCTCCAGCGCCCGCGAGTTCTCCGGATCGCGATAGCGCTCGGGAAAGAGCTCGACGCTCAGCTTTTCGCCGCGCAGTTGGTCGGCGGCCTCATTGGACCACGCCTCCAGCTCCTCGGTGTCGCCGCGCTTCTGCCAGCCGTTCACGCGGGGAATCTCCATCAGTGGAATGACGACCGGCTCCGCGCCCAGAACGCCATCCTCCTCCAGCCGCTCGCGGATCGCGCGCACCGCCTTCAAGACCGACTTGACCGGGGCGCGCTCGACGGTCATCGCGAAGGGCAGATACTTCCACTCGTCGCCCGGCGCAACCGCAGCCCCAGAGGCGCAATCCAGAAACTCGCGAATCTCATCCTGCGTGTGCTCCACTTGCAGCACCTCGCGAATGCCGATCCCCTCTCGGCCCAGAATCTCCGCAATGCCGCCAACAAGGCCCGACCGATCCTTCACCATGAAGCGCAGATAGTAGCCGCCGAACCAGACCTCCTCGAAGCTCCTCAGCTTCAGCGTTCGATCGCTCAAGCGTTGCGCGGCGCCCGCGGCCAGGCCAGACGACGCCGGATGCATCGCCCGCTCGCGCGCGAGGTATAGCAGATCGGAGACGATGGCGTTGGCGGTGGGCGACGGCCCCGCCCCCGGTCCCACCGAGAGCGTCGTGCCGGTAAAATCCGAGGCGATCAGCAGCGCGTTGTTCTCGCCGTCGATCTGGCAAAGCTCATGGCCCTCGGGCAGCAGCAGGGGGCTATAAAAAATGTCGATGCTCTGCTCGCCGCTGGAGTTCATCACCTGCCGCGCCACGCCCACAAAACGGATCGCCGATCTTAGTTTCTCCCGCGCGTAGCGCAGATCGCCCCGCCGGATAAAGCAGGCAGGCAGACCGCGGCTCCCCAGATCCTCCGCGCGATTGCTCGACAGGCAGCCCCACGCCAATCGCGCCAGCAGCGAGATCTTCGAGCTGGTGTCCGAGCCGTTCAGGTCCAGATCCTTTGTCGGCTCCCAGCGCCCCGAACTCGGCTCGGCCAGGTGGCGCGCGCAGGCCTTCAAACGCGCTTCGTCAAAGCCCGATCCCTTCTCCATCGTCGAGAGAATAAAGTTGGTTGTCCCGTTCAGAATGCCCGCGATGAGGCTGATTCTGTCGCTGCCGAAGTTGTCCCGCAGCAGTTTGATCGTCGGCATTCCTCCGCCCACCGCCGCCTCAAAGAGCAGCGGAACCTGCCCCCGGATGAACTCGTCCAGCAGCGGCATATTTTTCCCGAGGAAGGCCTTGTTGGGCGTGATGAGGGCAACTTTATCCTCCAGGCAGAGCGCGAACAAACCGCCCAGCGCCGTGCTGCCCGTGCACTCGATCACCACCGCCGTCTCGCCGTTGGCCTTCGCCGCCAAAAAAAAGCCGTGCAACTCGGCCAGCGAGGCTGAGTCCACCCCGTCAAACGAAATCCCGGCGGCAGGGAAGTAGCCCGCCAGAAAGCGCCGCTTCTCCTCCTGCTCCGTCGCGCTCTTCACGTAGTCGATGACCGCGTGCAGCGTCACCTTCATCCCCTTGGGAAAGGGCGAGGCCGCTTCGTCCCTGACGGCGTGCAGATGGCGCACCACGCCCTTGCCGATGGCTCCCATCCCAATCAAAACCACGCGCACAGCCGATGCAGCAGACGTCATTGAAGAATCTCCTTTGCCCAGAGGGATCGCCCCCTTGCCACTCTAAATGATAGGGCGGCAAACCGGCAGGCATATGGTCCGAGTGCCGTGAGAAGTAATTCCAACCACTGAATTTGGGTGCCCCATCCTTTCTGCAGTCGTATCGCGGAACGGGTGGGAGACCACAAACCCCACCCCGCCGCTTCTCCTCCGCGCTTTCGCAGAAAATTACCCCCCGCTCCCGCATACTACCCATGAGAAAGGATCGGCGATGGAAAGCAATTTTCAGCAACAAAAGCAGGGCCTAGTCCCTTAGTTCTTAGTTCCTAGTCCCTTAGTTCCTGTTTTTCGCGGGTGCCCCAGGTGCCTCGCTTTTGGGCACCTTGAATACCACAACCCCCTGCGCGAAGCGCCTCTGTCTGGACGGCCAGTCCCTCGGCGGCCGCTCCTCAGGAAATCGTGCTCTTGCTATAAGATGAATCAGACACCGAGAAGCCATGACCAAGCCGCGCACATCCCGACCTGTTGCCGAGCACAAAGCTATGAAGACCGCTCAGCCGGTCAAACAAACTCCAGCAGCGAGCGCGCTAGTTGCCGGCGCGCGCATCAGCCGCCGCGCCGCCGACCGCCTGCGCGCCGGCCACCTGTGGGTCTACACCTCCGAGATTGAATCGATTGAACTGCCCACGGGCGACCCACCGGCGCTCCTGCCTGTCGCCGACAGCCGCGGATTGCTGCTGGGCACGGCGCTCTACAGCCCCACTTCGCAGATCGCTCTGCGGCTCGTCTCGCGCTTGGGGCTGGATGAAGCCGCCTGGCTCACACGACTCGAAGCCCGGCTGCGCACGGCCATCGAGCGCCGTCGTCCCATGCTCGACCAACAAAACAATGCCTGCCGTCTGTGCTTCAGCGAGGCCGATGAACTGCCCGGCCTGGTCGTGGACAAGTACGGCGAGCTGGTGATCCTGCAACTGCTGGCCAAAGGGTTGGACTCGGCCGCAGTCCGCGCGGTCTGCGTGCGCGTCCTCGCCGACGAGCTTGCTCCGGCGGCGATTCTTGAGCGCCCCGACCCGCGCGTGCGCGAGCTCGAAGGCCTCTCCGCGCCGAATCCTGCGCCGCTCTTTCTTCGGGATGGAATGCAAACGCCCGTCAGCAGCGAATTCCAGCTCAACGGCCTCCGCTTCCATTTCGACGCCAACTCCGGCCAGAAGACCGGCGCCTTCCTCGATCAGCGCGCCAACTACTTGGCCGCCGCCGCATGGGCAGAGCGGCTCGGCTTGGCCAGTCGCGACGGAGGCGGACGGGCGCTGGACGTTTGTTGCTACCAGGGCGGCTTTGCCCTGCATCTGGCTCAGCTTTGCGCCCGCGTCACCGGCATCGATGCCTCCCGCGCCTCGCTCGAAGTGGCGGAGAAGAATCTCGCGGCCAATCGCCCGCGGATCACGGCGCAGATCGATTGGGTCGAAGGCGACGCCTTCCAGATCCTGCGCGAGTGGTCGGAGACGGGCGAGCGCTTCGACGCAATCGTCCTCGATCCGCCCGCCTTCGCCAAGAGCCATCGCGCCGTCGAGGGTGCGCTGCGCGGCTACAAGGAGCTGAACCTCAGAGCGATCAAGATGCTCAGCCCCGGCGGCCTGCTCGTCACCTGCTCATGCTCGCACCATGTCGGCTGGGCCGAGTTGGAGGCAGCCGTCGCCTCGGCCGCCTCCGATGCCCGCCGCCGCCTGCGCCTGCTCGAGCGGCGCGGCGCGGCGCTCGATCATCCCGTGCTGCTGAACCTGCCCGAGAGCGAGTATTTGAAGTGTCTCGTTCTGCAAGCGGAGTAGCAGGAAGCCGAGTGGCTTTCCCGCTCGCTTCTAGAGTTCTTCAGGATAGTTCGTGACAATGCCGCCGGAAAGGTATATATGTATTTCCATCGGTTTAGCGTTTGTCGGACGCTGAAAAAGGATTATGTTAAGTTTTTCACCGAGGACGTATATGAAACATTTCAGCAACTCCTTCTGCCTGATTGTTGCGCTCCTCCTGACCCTGGGTGCGGCCACGCCTGTATCGGCGCAGCAGGGTCAATACCACCTAAATTCTCTGCCCTTCCCCCTCGCCACCCTGGACACTCCGGGCGCCCTTGCCACCTATGATCCGATCCGGGAGATCGATGGCGATACCATCTCCCTGCGCGGAGAGGACGACGTCACATACATCTTCATGCTCACCCCTGACACCATCTACTGCCAGGGAACTCTCAGGGTTTCCAGTTGGACTTATCTGCGCTCAGTGCGCAAGAAGATATCGATCACGGTTTTAACCAAAAACGATACGGATATGAAGGCTCTCGTTGTCTGGGACCAGCCGCCAACGATTGTCACGGGCAAAGGACCGCTCGTCTTTACCCTGCCTCCCATTTGTAGATAACCCGATGCTCCTCTGCCTGTAGCCGCAGATCGAAGCGACTTCAGGAGGCGCGGGCAACGCGCTGCTGGGTGTGCCCGGGGCTCATCAATCGGACCATCCAGCGGAGCGCCGCGCGCATCCAGTTGAAGCGCGGCTTGGAGTGCTTCTCCCCTGAGGTGGCCGAGCGCAACTGCGCCATCGTCTCTTTGACCATGGCGCGCAGCGACTCGGCTTCAATGGTGCAGGAGCGCAGGTAAGCCGAGACGGTCAGGCCGGCCTCGGCCGCCCTCCGGTGCAGTTGCTCGCTCTCCGCCTTGCTCATGCGGATCGTAATACTGGCGTCCTTCAGATTCCGCTCGAAGGCCGTCGTCCGCAGGCTATTGATCTCCCCAACAACTTGGGCGACAGGCTCGTGAGTCTCCGGGCGATCGGCTCCCCGAGTTGCCGGCGCAATCGGCTCTTGCTGAAAAACAGGCTGAGGCTCGGCGGACTTCGTCAGCGGCTGATCCGCCGGACGGTAGCGCGCATGAGCCTTCAGGGCGCTCTCATAACTCAGCGTGGCAATGTCGTCGGCCAGCGCATCATCCCATTCCGGCATCGCGCTCTTCCCGCGCGCGGATGACCCTTCGCCGGGAGATGGCGCCGATGTGGCAAGCGCGGCAAGCAATCCCGCGAAGCTCGAGGAAGAGGGTGTGGGCGATGTTTCCACCGGTTGCTGCATGACAAGTAGATTACTGTAAGACAGTGCGGCAGACTTGAGTTCTTTCCTCAACCGATGGATGCGAGTATTCCAGAAGAGAACCGGGCTCTTCGCTCGTCCTGATTTGGAACGCGCCTCGGCTCCCTGAACTCCGATATTCCTCTCCAGCAAGAGTGGCTGATTCACCGTCCGCTCAGGCGCAGGCGTATTCGGCAATCTCAGGATCGGGCAAGACGCGGCCGGGCAGCCGCAACAGTTCCGTTACCGCTTCGGCGGTCATCGGGCGGGCGAAGAGATAGCCCTGTCCATAGCGGCATTGCATCTCCCGCAGCAGGCGATACTGCTCGCTGGTTTCAATCCCCTCGGCAACAACTTCCATGCCCATCACGCGAGCCAGCTCGATAATTGTCCGCACAATCTGCAGCGGCTGCTCGCCCTCGGTCATGCGAACCACAAAAGAGCGGTCGATCTTCAGCACGTCGAAGGGAAAGGCGTGCAGGTTGTTCAGTGAGCTGTATCCGGTGCCGAAGTCGTCCATCAGCAGCGAGACGCCCAGCCGGCGCAGGCTGCCCAGCACCTCCATCGCGATGCGCACGTTGGGAATCAGGCTGGATTCGGTCATCTCCAGCCCCAGTTGGCGGCTCGAAATTCCCGTCTGGATCAGCAGCGCCTCCACGTGGTCGGCCAGCCCCTCGCGCGAAAACTGCCGCGCTGAAAGATTCACGCCCACCCGCAGCGACACATGGCTGATATCCTCCAGGCACCACTGTTGAATCTGGTTGCAGGCCTTCGAGAGTACCCAGTCCCCGATGGGCAGGATCAATCCGCTCTCTTCGGCCAGCGGGATAAAGTCCATCGGGGGAATCAATCCCCGCTCCGGATGAACCCAGCGGATCAGGGCCTCCAGGCCGACGATCTTGCGCGTCTTCAACTCGACCTCCGGCTGGTAGTACAGCACAAACTGGTCCTGATCGAGAGCATGGCGCAGATCCGACTTGCGCGGCCAGCCTTCATTTACGCTGGCCGCCGCCCGGCCTCGCCGCGCGCCATTCCCGTGCAGGTTCTTACGCAGCCGGTGCAGCTCCAACTGGCTGGAGACCATCTCGGCCATGCTCTCCAGCGTATGTACCGCCTTCTCTGACATCTCCTGGATCGGCTGACGGAAGAAGATCGACAGTATGCCCAGTACCTTGCCGTCGTTCGAGCGCACGGGAACACTGGCAAAGGCACTCACTCCCAAATGCTTGTAGCGCGGCAGCAGTGTCTCGCTCAATGCATGGGTGGCGATGTCGGTGACCACCACCGGTCCATCTTCGGCAATCACCATATCGCAGATTGAATTCATGCGCGGCAGTTCACGAATCGTCTGGCGCCAGATCGACTTCATCCATACCCGGCTCTCATCGGCAAAGCCAATGCCGGCGCTGTCAGCCTGAAAGTACTCCGCCGCCAGGCGCGTGATGGTGTCAAAGCTGGATTCGGGCGGTGTGTCGAGTATCCCGGTCGCGAGCAACGCCGCCTGCCGTGCCTCCTCCTGATCCCGCTCCAATCCACGCATCTCCAACAATGTCTGTGGCATCTTCACTCCTGGCCCCGCACCGGGCTTCGTGGCAATCGCGACTTGCGCCTTGGCTGCCTTGCACTTCTCTGCAAGACCGCACCGGAACCGGTGGCGCAACCCAACCGCTGCCCTCTGGATTGATGTGATCACAGTGGCCTTCAATCATCTGCAAAAAGCGCCCTGCGCACATCTCTCTTTCCTCTTTTATCGGAGTATGCACCTCCGCCAAGAGGTTACCGAGGAGCCTCCGCGGTGAGTACCTTGCTGAGGCAATTCCCCTCTAACTGCCGCAATCTGTTCATTTTCAGAGCATGAGTCGCTTCCATCCACCCAGCGCAACAGGCGGTCCGACTTATACTGATGCGTAGTGCGCCACTGAGCTTGAGGCGCAATCGTCATCCGAGGAAGAGCATGATACGCGAGCCCAGCCAGGACGAGTTGCAGCAGGTCGCCAGGCTCGACCGGCGGCCGGCGCAGTTGCATCGCTTCCGCCGCAACCGGATCTGCGGTGTGCTGCTGATCGCCGCGGCCATCCTCATCAGTTGGCTCCTGCGCACCAATCCCCGCTGGATCTTTCCGCCGGGCTGGTGGCGTCCATGACTCCAGTTCAACGAACAGGCCTCGACGCAAACGATCCGCTGGTCCTCTTGATTCTCGGCCCCACGGGCAGCGGCAAAACGGCTCTCTCTCTCGCATTGGGCGAGCGCTTCTCGGGCGAGATCGTCAGTTGCGATTCGGTCGCCGTCTATCGTGGCATGGATCTGGGTACGGCCAAACCCACGGCCGAGGAGCGGGAGCGGCTGCCGCACCATCTGATCGACGTAATCAGCCCCGATCAGCCCTTCACCGCCGGCCAGTACAGCCGCCAGGCGCGCGCCGCACTGCGGCAGATAGCCGCGCGCCGTCGCCTGCCCATCGTCACCGGAGGAACCGGCCTCTACCTGCGCGCGCTCACCGAAGGGCTCTTCGCCGCTCCGGAGCGCAGCGACGAGTTGCGCCAGCGCCTGCTTGCCAGCAGCCAGAGGCGCGGGGGCGATTGGCTGCACCGGCTGCTCCAGCGGCTCGACCCAGCCTCGGCCGCGCGCATTCATGCCAACGACTCACCCAAGCTGATGCGCGCCATTGAGGTCTGCATCGCCTCCCGCACGCCGCTCTCTCGCCTGCTTGAGGATCCGGTCAACTCGCGCGATCCGCTCACCGGCTTTCGCCTGCTACGCATCGGCCTCAATCCCCCCCGCGCCCAGCTTTATGACCGGCTCAACCGCCGCTGCGAGGCCATCTTCTCATCCGGCCTGGTCGAGGAGACGCGCGCCTTGCTCGCGCGCTATGGCCCGGTCAAGGCACTCGATGCCCTCGGCTATCGCCAGGCACTCAGCGTGCTGCGAGACTCCCTGAGTGCGGATGAAGCCCTTCAATCCGCCCAGCAAGGCCATCGCAACTACGCCAAGCGCCAGTTGACCTGGTTTCGCCGCGAACCCGATGTACTCTGGATCGATGCCTTCGGCGATGAGCCGCTCGCGCTCGACGCCGCCTCGGATGCGATCTCCCGCGCCATCGAATCAAAGAATCAGTCAATGTTTTGCAAGGCGACGACATCACAGGCTGCGGAAATACTGATTTCGAGAGGCAAGGAGTGTCAGGGCACGACTTCAGTCGTGCCGATTGAGGTCAATAGAGAAAATGGGCTTTAGCCCCTGAGGGATGTTTTCCCGCTTCCTACAGCATTTTCGATTCTGGTGTTTACAGAATCCATGCAGAAATGTGGCTTTTTCCTCAAGAAAAAGCCACCTTCGACTCACTCTTGATGTCAACAAGTGAAGCGAAAATGCTCTAGATCCATCCGCGCAGCCAGTAATAAACAATCTTGACCGTCTCGATCGCCATCGTCTCGCAGGCGCCGAAGCGCCCGTTCCAGTGCTCGGTCGCGTGCAGCAGATCCGGAACCGCCATTGGCGCAGCGTCGATCCCTTCTTTGCCGAAGACGCGCATCGCGCGGTAGAGATGAAAGTCGCTCGTCAGCAGCACCCTTCTGCCCGGCAGCTCGCCGATCAGCCGCTTGGCCTCGATCGCATTCTCCCGCGTGCTGGTCGAACGCGACTCGGCGATTATCGCCTCGCGCGGAATCCCCTGGCCCAGCAAAAAACTCTCAATCCCCGGCCCGCCGCCCGAGATCACAATCTTCTTGAAGCCGCCCCTCTGCCACGCCGCCAGCGCCGCGTGCGCCCGCCAGTACGACGAATACGAGATGCCTCCATCTTCGTTGTCGCCCGCCGCGCTCAGCAGGAGCAGAACCTCGCCCTTCGGCTGCCGTATGGGCCCAGCATAGGCCCGAGCCCACCACGCAACCAACGGCGTCGTCAACACCAGCACGGTCAGCAATCCGATCGCCGCCAGCAACCGGTAACACCAGCGAAAGAGTTTGCGCAGAAACCTTCTCAAGCGCCTTCCTTTCTTGCGGAGACGACCGCCGCAAAAACTTCGCTCAGCTCCGCCGCCACCCGCTCCCAGCTTCGCCCGCCCCGCTCGGCAATCGCCTGCGCATCCCAGCTTCGCCCCAGCACCGACTTCAAAGCCCCGGCCAGCGCGGCCGGGTCGCGCGGGGCAACCAGCCGTCCGCACTCTTCACTGAGAATCTCCGGTATCCCGCCGACATTTGTCGCGACGACCGGCCGCCCGCAGGCCTGCGCCTCCAGCACCACATTTGGGCAGCCCTCCATGAAACTGGGCAGCGTCACAAGATCAGCCGCCGCCATCCACACGGCCACATCGTCGAAGGCGCAAGCCGGCAGCGCGTGGATGTATCCGGCAGCACTCACCGCCTTGATCGCGCTCTCGATTGCACCCTTCTCCGGTCCCGCGCCGATCATATAAACCTGCAGCCGCGGACGCTCGGCGCGCAGCAAGGCCGCCGCCGCAACCAGCTCATGCAGCCCCTTGCGCGCGTCCATGCGCCCCAGATAAACCACAACCTCCGCATCCGCCTCGATGCCCAGCTTCCGCCGCGCGGCCTGCCGGTCGCCGGGATGGAAGACAGTCAGATCGCAGCCATTCACAATCGCGCGGCTCTGCTGCTCGTGCGCGCCCATCGCCACAGCCTTCCGGCGCAGATCATTGCTGACCGTCACCACAAAATCGGCCTCGCGCAGAACCCGGCACGTCTGTATCCGGGTAATGCGATCGCCGATGCGATTGATATCCGAGCCGATGCTCATCGCGACGACCGGAACGCCCAGCGCCTGGCCGATCCTGAGAGCGGCGTAGCCGTCCGGGTACAGATAGCAGCCGAAGATCAGATCGGGAGCAAAGCCGCGCACCGCCGCGAGCAGCGCGCGCGCGGCCAGCCTGCCATTGAATGGCCGGCTGAGCACGGGAATCGCGGGATACTCGAAGTAGCTCGCTTGCACCTCCGGCGGGCTGAAGCTCGCATCCAAACTGCTTCCCTGCCTCTTCAGGCCCCTGGGGTAGCGCGCGTCGGGATAGAAGACCCGCACCTCGGCCTCGCGCGCAATCACGCGCAGCGTCTCATAGGCCGAGCGCCCCTGCCACGGCTCCGCCGAGCTGGGAAAGTAGCGCGTGACGGCGGCAATCCTCAGCATCACAATCCTTCCTTGGGAACGCTTCGCGCCCGCTCCTCGCTCGCTCCTCCGGCAATCGCGTGCAGCAGCGCCGCGTAGCGCCTGGCCAGCGCCTTGCGCTCATACTGGGCGATCTTCTCGCGATCGGGAGAAAAGGAGGCGAGCCGCGAATCGCTCTCCGCCGCAACCTCCATGAAGAGCCGGCGCAGCTCGCCCGCATCGCTGCTATCCGCCCACCATCCGGCGCGCAACTCCTCCAGCAGGCGGCGCACGTCGCCCTCCGGATGGATGCAGCCCAGAATCGGCTTGCCCGCACCGATGTAATCGTAGAATTTTGCGGAAATATTCAGCCGGTCGTGGGTAATCAGCAGCAGATAGTCGCTTTCTTCAAGCGCGGCCAGCGCCTCCCGTTGCGGCAGGTAGCCGGTAAACTCCACCATCTCGCCCAATTGCTGCAACGCCTCGCGATAGCGCGGCTCCTCAATGTGGCCGATAAATCTGAACTTGTAGCGGGCGCAGACCTCCGGCGGCAGCGATTGCAAGGCCTCCACCAGCTTCCCCGGCTCGGTCGAGGTGTAGACGGTGCCGACATAAGTGACGACGATTCTCCCATCCCGCCGGGGCGCGGGCGAGCTGGCCGAGCCGCGCAGCCGTGTCGAGTCGAATCCGTTGGGAATCAGTTGGTATTTGCTCTCCGCGTCCTGCGGGTAGCGCGAGCCAATCTCGCGCCGCGCGGCCTCGGTCACGGCCACCACGGCGGTAGCCGAGGCCACGGCATCGGCTTCGGCTTTGATCGCAAAGCGGCGGGCGCGCTCGCTGCGGCTGAACTGGAAGCTGGCCGCATCGAAGGAGGTCGTCAGCCATTCGTCGCGAAAATCCAGCACGATCCCCAGTTGCGGAAAGCTCTTGCGCAGCCTCTCCGCCAGCAGATAATCCGAGTAGGGCGCGCCGGTGATGATAACAAGTTCGATCTTCCGCTCGCGCACAATCCGCCGCGCCGCGCGCGTCAGTACCGGCAGCCACGTCACCTGCGGATCGGGCAAAAGCAGATCCTGCAACACCCGCTTCAGCAGGTTGGGCTTGTTGGTCGCGGCTGGCCCCGTGGCGTGGCCGGTAGGCGGCTTGGCTCCGGTCACCAGCCGCTTCAGCCGCTTCTTCAGGATGAAGGGAAGATCCAGCGTTACGGTGCGATGAATCGTCACCTCCGGCGGAATCTCCTTGAGCAGTGATGAGTCCGTGCCCACCGAGGATGGGTTGCGCGTCGTCAGCACATCCAGCCGGATTCCCTCCGCCGGCAGATAGCGCGCCAGGCTGGCCGCGCGCAGCACGCCCACGCCTCCGGCAGGCGGAAACGCATAGACCACCAGCAGCACATTCAATTCGCTCATTGCCAAACAGCCTGAAGTGATCTCATATTTTGAAAGCCTGAAGTGAACTCATGTTTTGAAAGGGCACGACTTCAGTCGTGCCGCAAATGGTTGATAGGGAACGACGGGCTTTAGCCCCTGAGGGACGGGGACTTAAGATCCACCTCGCGCGCGCGCACAAAACGCACACGCATCCGTAGTCATTCTACAGTCTCGTAGCGCCGGCCTCCTGGCTGGCTGTAGCGTGGACCTCCGGGTCCACGCTCGATGCATTGGCGCCACCAATTCCTGCCCAACACTCACTTCCTTCGCACGATAAAATAACCCCATGCGGCAGATCGTCTGCGGTGAAATCCAAACCTCCGTCCTCGGCTTCGGTTGCGGATCGGTGCTGGGGCGCGTCGGCCGCTCGGCCTCGCTGCGCGCCATGAACTCGGCCTGGGATGCGGGCATCACGCTCTTCGACACCGCGCGCAGTTACGGCTACGGCGAGGCGGAATCTCTCCTGGGCGAGTTTCTTCGCGGCAAGCGCGAGCAGGCCGTCGTCGCCACCAAGTACGGCCTCACTCCGCGCCGCCTCGGCGCGCTTGAGCGTATCGCTCTTCCCTTCGCCCGCTTGGCTCGCCAAGCGCCAGGCGTACGCACTCTGCAACGCCGCAGTAGCCCCCAGTCGGCCATCGGAGACTTCACCGCCGACGGCCTTCGCGCCTCGGTCGAGACAAGCCTGCGCGCCTTGCAGACTGATCGCATCGATCTGCTCTTCCTGCACGAAGCCACCGCCGACGCCATCGGCCAACACGATCTACTCGCCGCGCTCGACGCTCTCCGGCGTGAGGGCAAGCTCAAGCGCGCAGGCCTTTATGCAAGCGCGGAGGTCGTCGCCGCCTGCATCGCCAATGCCCCGCCCGTGATCGGCGCAATGCAATTCGGCGCGAATCTCTTCCACCCGCTCACCAGCGCAATCGCCCAAAACAATCGCAACGGAATGCTGCTGATCGCCAACCATCCCTTCGGCGGGCCTGAGCGCGTCGCCCGCTTTCGCGCTTCACTCTCCGCAATCGCCGCCGACGAAAGCACACCCACGCAGCTGCGCCGGAAGCTGCACGACTCCGACCCCCAGGCCTGGCTCGAAGCTCTCTTCGGCGCACTCTTGAACGGCTCCGGCATTCACTCGCTCGTCTTCTCGATGATGTGCCAGGACCACCTGCGCGCGAATATTCGCGCAGTGGAGAGCTGCCGCTTCTCCGCCGATGAGCTCGAGTTGATCTGCGCGCGCTTGCGGCCGGACGCGTAGCGTCATCGCCCTTACAGTTGCCCCGCCTTGTACTCCCGCGCAATGTAATCGCAGGCGCGCGCCGTCACCGCCATGATCGTCAGCGCCGGGCCCACCGTGCCGCTCGAGGGGAAGCAGCTGCCATCGGTCACAAAGAGATTCTTCACATCCCAGCTCTGGTTGAACTGATTCAGAACCGATTTGCCCGGATCGTCGCCCATGCGCGCCCCGCCGCATTCGTGTATCGCCGCGCCCACCGCCATGCTCTTCTTGAACGATGAGCGGAAGATCAGGCGGCTCAGCCAGTCGGCATCGGGAAAGGCCTTCACCTCCGGCTCCAGTCCCAGCGCCGAGCCGGAGAAGATCACCTTGTATCCGCAGGCCTCCACCATCGCGCGGATTGACCGCGTCTGCTCCTGCAGCAGCTCGTGCTCGTTTGCGGTCAGCGCGCATTTGATGTGCACCGCGGGAATGCCCCATGCATCCTTGCGTCGCTTGTTCAGCGTGATGCAATTCTCGTAGTAGGGCAGCGTCTCGCCAAAGCCCATCAGCCCGAAGATCGCAGGCCGGTCGTCGGGAATCACGCCCCGTCCAATGGCTCCCTGCACGCCAAATCCGCGCTTGAATTTCGGATGCGTCACGCCGTCCAGATTCTGGAATCGCGGAATATAAACCCCGCCCGCCGGCGTATAAAATGGGTCCGCCGGCGCCGCATCGTCCAACTCCCAGCCCTTGAACTCCGGAATCGTTCCGTAGATCTGGCTGGGCGTTTGATCCATGAAGTAGCGGCCCACCAGCCCGCTCGAGTTCGCCAGTCCATCGGGCTGCCGCGCCGTCGCCGAGTTCAGCAGCAGCCGCACGGATTCAATGGTTGATGCGCACAGCACGACAATATTAGCCTTCGCGCTCTCCGTCTTCTTCGTCAGCCGGTCGACAAACTCCGCGCCCGTAGCCTTGCCGCTGCTCGCGTCCACTGTGATTCGTTTCACCACGGCATTGGCGCGTATCGTCAGCCGGCCCGTCTCTTTGGCAGCCAGAATGGGCAGCGGCACCCGCTTCAGATTGGGCGCGGCATACCTCCAGGAGACGACCGAGCGCTCCGGCCATTTCGCTTCCACCTGAGCCTTGAAGGCCTCTTCGGCAGCCGTCAGCTTCGGCGGCTTCGCATATCTTCCGTCGGGCAGATTGCGCACCTTGTCGCAGTTGCCGTAGACGCCCATAAACTCCTCGACCCGGTCGTAATACGGAGCCAGATCGGCATACGAAATCGGCCAATCCTCGCCCACTCCATCCCGGCTCGCCGCCTTGAAGTCGTAATCGGACATGCGCAGCAGCACGCGCCCATACAGATGCAGACGGCCTCCCAGTTGCCGGCCGCGAATCCACAGATAAAAGCTCTCTCTCGGCGTCGTGTACGGATTCTGCCAGTCGTTCACAAACAGATGCTCGAACTGCTTGCTGAAGAATCCCAGCCGGGCCTGGATATACTGGCCCTTCATGAAGGCCAGCGCGCGCGCCTTCACGTTGATGCCCTTCTGCCGCAGATGCTCCGGAGCCGGGAAATCCGCTTCCGATATCTCCGGACCCGCCTCCAGCAGCAGAACCTCTAAACCGCGTTCGGTCAGCTCCTTTGCCGCAAAACTTCCCGCGGCTCCCGAGCCCACCACGATCGCATCATAGGTCTGGCCTTGCATTGCGTTCCTCCCAGGCCTGTCCGACCTGCGCTTCAATTACTCTACTCGAATCTTCCACTGGCAGGCATGAAACCGGCGAGTTGCCCCAGCCGCCTGTAGTGAATCAACTTGAAGGGTACGGGCTTTCGGTGAAGGGTACGGGCTTTCGGTAAAGGGTACGGGCTTTCGGTAAAGGGTACGGGCTTTCGGTGAAGGGTACGGGCTTTCGGTAAAGAGTACGGGCTTTCGGTGAAGGGTACGGGCTTTCGGTGAAGAGTACGGGCTTTCGGTGAAGGGTACGGGCTTTCGGTGAAGGGTACGGGCTTTCGGTGAAGAGTACGGGCTTTCGGTGAAGGGTACGGGCTTTCGGTGAAGGGTACGGGCTTTCGGTGAA
>Ga0302319_10006814_pt1 | contig 22611 bp, 23 predicted proteins | sample Bog_T0_2_FD_203319 | JGI IMG/M metagenome (GOLD analysis project Ga0302319, IMG submission 203319) | Peat permafrost microbial communities from Stordalen Mire near Abisko, Sweden - Bog_T0_2 | ecosystem: Environmental > Terrestrial > Soil > Wetlands > Peat | place: Sweden: Abisko, Stordalen Mire... | reverse complement strand
TCAACTCAAACGCGCCGTTATCCACCACCGAACCACTATTCACAACCGACGCCGACGCAGCCGTCACATCAAACGACCCGGCTTGACCGGGACTGACCGCGGCTTCGGTCTCGATCGTCCCGCTGTTGGTCGTGGACGTAGCCTCGTCCTGCGCCAGCTCTCCACTTCGAACGTCAAGCGTGCCGGTGTTGTCGAGATCGAGCTCGAGATAGTCCTGTCCACTCCCCTCGACCGTCGTCAGGATCGTGCCGTTGTTCGTCAGCGTCGGCGTGCCCGAGCTGGCCTCTACGTCCCCCCAGCCGCCTGCCCCCGTTTGGTCGAGCCAAAGCTCGCCGTTCGAACTGATCGTGCTATCACCGGCAAGGTCCAGAGTGGACTCCTGGCCCTCCCCCTCGACCTCCAGTGTCTGCGTGCCGCTCGCGGTGCCTCCGAGCTCCAGCGCGGCGATGCTGATCGAGCCCGTCGCCACCACCGTGTAGGTGCCGGCCGCGGCGATGCAAGCCGTGGTCCCTGTACCGGGTACGCCGTTGTCCCAGTTTCCCGCCACGTTCCACGCCCCACCCGCCGTGTTCGTCCAGTCATCGGTGCACCCGGCTCCGCTCGCCCCGCCCGCCAGCAGCAAGAACGCGGCAGCGAGCGCCAGCACCGTGGCGCCAAGCCCAGCCAGGGCGCGGCGGTCAGCGCGCATGAGCGGCACAGGGCGATCGGCCTCGCGGCGGCGGGGCACCGGCGGTGGAAACGGCGATGCGACGGCTCACGGCCATGTCGTCCCCTGACGTGCCCCGGCGGCGTGCGGAGCATTTGGGCCGCAGAAGTGTAACCCGGTGGGTGTCCCGCCGCTGGTTGGATTTCTCCCGAGCCGGCCGCCGGGGGAGCTGACCCTCTGCCGCTACAAAATCGTTACGTTTCGGCAACACCCGGCCGCCTATTGTCCGCGGATGCGCGAGCGGGACAGCGCCCGGCCTGGGCTTACCCACACCAGGGGTCACAACCTGGCCGTGAAGCGACTCGTCGGCGGCTTTGCCGCGCTTACAGTCGGCGAGTGGGTGCTCGGAACGACAGTGGCGATCCACGCCTACCCGATTGGCGGCGCCTTGCTCGTCGCCCTCGTCGGCTTCCGGTTCTTCCCCGCTGCGCTCGCCGGTTTGCTGACGGCGCAGTTCGCCGACACGCACCGCCGCGAGCGCGTGCTGACGGCGACGGCCTTGATCCGGACGCTTGCCAGCGCCCTGGTTGCCGTGTCATTGGCGCTGAAGCTGCCGTTCGTCATTCCCCTGCTGCTCGTCTGGCTCGACGCCGTCGCCGGCACGGCCTACCGGCCCGCGCAGGCAACGCTACTGCCGACGCTCGTGCACACCCCGACGGAGTTCACCGCGGCGACCGCGCTCGCATCCCACGCGAAGTCATCGGGCCAGATGTTCGGGGCGCTCGCCGGCGGACTGCTCGTCGCGGGGCTGCCGATCGGCCTGGCCGTATCGGCCGCAACCTTGCTCTATGCGGCGTCGGCGCTGGCGACCGCAGGTATCCGCGCCCCGGTCCCGCCGACAGGCTCCGCCGTCGGACTGCGCCGCCGTGCGCGCAGGATGCTAGAGGGCCTCGCGGCGATCAGCGCAGACCGGGAGGCGAAGGAGATCGTCGCGTTCACCAGCCTGCGGTCAGCGGTTCGTGGCGTGTGGATCTCACTCGGCGTCGTTGCCGCGCTGAAACTGCTCGGACTCGGCAGTGCCGGCTTCGGACTCCTGATGGCGGCGGCGGGTGCCGGCTCGCTTGCCGCGATCCCGCTCACCGCGCTACTGGTCGGGCGCATGCGACTGGCGCGCTGGATGGCGGTCGGCCTGTTGATGTGCGGAGCGCCGATCGCGGCGATCGGCGGGGCGGCCACCGGGATTCCCGCGGTGGCGTTGATGGTCGGATGGGGCATGGGCATGGCGGTGTCCGACGTTGCGGCGCAGGCGGTAATGAACCGCGTGGTCGCCGCCCGGTCGCTCGCCTCGGTGACCGGCCTGATGGAGAGCTCCAAGCTCCTCTTCGAAGGCGGAGCGTGCCTGCTCGCGCCGGCACTGGTGAGCACGTTCGGCATCCGCGATGCCCTCGTGGTGGTGGGGGTGGTGGTCGCGCTCGTCGTAGCGAGCGGGGCGCGCGCATTCAGACGCATCGATGCGCGCTCGGCCGGTCGGGCCGACGTCACACACCTGCTGGCCGGCGTCAAACTGTTTCACCGGCTGCGAGTGGATCTACTGGAGGGAGTGGTCGCTCAGCTGAAGCCGCTGGACGTCGGCGCCGGCCACGATGTGCTGACGCAGGGGGTCGACGACCACGGTGGCTGGTACCTCGTGGACCAGGGCCGGCTCGAGGTGCTGATCGACGGGTTCATGGTCAACGAACTGCGGCGTGGTGACGGGTTCGGAGAACTCGCCCTGCTGCGTGATCGCCCGCGCGCCGCGACGGTTCGGACCGTCACTGACGCGAGACTCCTGACGCTCGAGCGTGACGCCTTCCTGACCGCGGTCGGGGGAGGCGACGTGCCGGTGAGCGGGAGCTTCGACGCGACCGACGTCAGCGGAGAGGATCCCGTCGAGCTGCTGGCTCGCTTGCCGCTCCTGCAGGGGATCGGCGTGCGAACCCTCGCGGAGCTCGCGGCTCGCGGCGTGGCGCACGACGTCACGGCGGGAACGGCGATCGTGACCGCCGGTGAGGTGGACGACCACTACCACGTGTTGCTGAGCGGCCTCGCACGCGTCTTCGTCGGCGACGACATGCGGTCCCAGCTGCTGCCCGGCGACGGCTTTGGCGAGATCGCCGTGCTCCACCGCGTCCCGCGCTCGGCAACGGTGCGCGCCGAGGGGCCGTGCAAAGTCCTCACGTTGACCGGAGACGATCTGCGTGCGGCGATCGCAACGCGCGGCGGTCGCGTCGCTCAAATGGCCGCGGCCGCCACAAGCGAATTTTCAGATAATGCAACCGGAGACTGAGATCCGCCCGCCAAACGGGGACGCGGCCCGAGGCGAGGCGGCCCATCCAGCGCCGCGCGAGCAATAAAGGAGAAAGGGCATGTTCAGCACAGTCGTTGTTGGGGCAGATGATTCGAGCACCGCGCGCGAAGCCGTGATGATCGCCGCAGATGTCGCGCAAACGGGCGGAGCCCAGCTTCACATCGTGACGGCTTACGACCCGAAGTCGGTTCGCCTTGATCACCTGCCGGCGGAGCTCCGCTACGCCGGAGGCGAGCACCCGGCCGAGGCGCTGCTTCGCAGATTGTCGGAGCTCGTCAGGGAGCGCGGCCTCGAGCCGATCGTGCACGCCGCCGAGGGGGACCCGGTCGATGCGATCGTGGCGGTCGCGGAGAGCGTCGACGCCGATCTCATCGTCGTCGGCAACAAGGGGATGAAGGGGGTGCGCCGGGTGCTAGGGAGCGTCCCCAACTCGGTCGCCCACAAGGCTCCCTGCTCGGTCCTGATCGCGGACACCACGGCAGCGGCGTGAATCGCAACTGACGGACGACGAGGACGTGACCCCGCCTGCAGCGGCAGACGTGCACTAGCATCGCCTCGCGATGCGCCGGCGCGCCTGGCAGAAACGCAAGCGAGTGCTGCTGGCGGTGGTCACCGCCGCCACGGTCGGCTTGGGCCTGCTCGCCTACGCAGCAGGCCTGCTCTATCCGCTCGAGGCGCAGTCAATTGATGCGCGCTTCTCGATCAGAGGCACCCAGACGGCGCGGTTGAAGGACTTCGCGGTTGTGGCGGTCGACGAGGAGACGTTCAACCATCTGCGCCAGAACTGGCCCTTCCCGCGGCGCTACCATGCGGTCGTGATCGACCACCTGCTCGCCGCCGGTGCAAAGGTGATCGCCTTCGACATCCAGTTCACGCAAAGAACCGACATTGCCGACGACAACGCGCTGATCGAGGCCGTCGACCGCGCCCACAACATGGTCCTCGCGACCGATGCGGTCGACTCGAACGGGCAGACGGGCGTGCTCGGCGGCAACGCCCTGCTCAAGGAGGTCGGCGCCCGCGCCGGCAATTCGACGGTCAGAGCCGACTCCCAGTCGGTGTTCCGCGACATGCAGCACTCCTACCAGTCGATCGACACATTCCCGGTAGCGATCGCCTCCGACGTGGAAGGCCACGAGATCAGCCCGAAGCTGTTCGGCGGCTCCCAGCAGCCGGTGCCGATCGACTACGCCGGGCCGCCCGGGACCGTGCTGACGATCCCCTACTGGGAGGTTTACGAGAACAAGTTCTCGGCCTCGGCGGTGCGGGGCAAGATAGTGATCGTCGGGGCATCGGCGCACGAACTGCAGGACAACCACCCGACGCCAACCTCAGGCGCGCAGGAGATGGCCGGGCCGGAGATCCAGGCCAACGCGGCGGCCACGGTGCTCGCCGGGATCCCGCTGCGCAACGGCCCCGGCTGGCTGAACGTTCTCCTGATCGTGTTCTTCGGGGCAGCCCTGCCGCTCGCGAGCATCCGGGTCCGCCTGTGGCGCGCGTTGGCCGGGGCGCTCCTGCTCGCCACAGTGTTCGTCGTGGCGACGCAACTTGCGTTCGATGGAGGGACGATCATCACCTTCACCTACCCGCTCCTCGCGCTCGTGCTGGCGGTCATCGCGACGCTCACGATCGTGCTACTTGGCGAGGCCTTTGAGCGCCAGCACGCGCGCGACATCTTCGCCCGCTTCGTGCCACCGGGTGTCGTCGACGAGGTACTCGCGCGCACCGACGACGACTTCCGCCTCGGCGGCGTCGAGCGCGACTGCACGGTGCTGTTCAGCGATCTGCGCGGTTTCACGAGTTTTGGTGAAACGCAGCCCGCGGCGAAGGTGATCGAGGTGGTCAACTTCTATTTGAACGAGATGACCGAGGCGATTCTCGCCGCCGGCGGCACGCTGATCGCCTATATGGGCGACGGCATCATGGCCGTCTTCGGCACGCCGATCGAGCAGCCCGACCACGCCGATCGCGCGCTTGTGGCGGCGCGCGAGATGATGGGCCTGCGGCTTCGCCGCTTCAACGACTGGCTCGCGGAGCAGGGCCACGAGTCCGGCTTCCGAATGGGCATCGGACTCAATAGCGGCACGGTCATGGCCGGCAACGTCGGTTCGGCGCAGCGTGTCGAGTACACCGCGATCGGCGACACCACGAACACAGCTTCACGGCTCGAGGGCATGACGAAGGGGACGCCGCACATGCTGTTCATCTCCGAGACCACACGCGAGCGCATGGCCGAGGTTCCCGACGACATGGTTTTCGTCGACAACTTCGACATCCGCGGGCGGGTTAACAAGATGGCGGTCTACTCGCTGCCCGATCCCGAGGACGCGCCCGGAGCAAAGCCGGCCTCCCCGGCCCAGGAGCCGACTGCGCCGGCGGGCGCGACGCCGTAGCCCGGCCTGCACTAGACGGCAGGCTACGCCTCGTCGTCTTCGCCGAGCCAGTCGTCGGGATCGTCGTGCAGGACGCGAAACTCCTGCGTCGCGTCCCCGAGATCCTCGTGCGCCTGGGGATCGGCGGCAGGCACTTCGCGCCGCGACGCCCTGTCGTCGTGCGCCGGGCGGTCCGCCTCGTGCCCCGCTCCGCCGTTGCCTTCGTGGCCGCCTTCGCCCAGGCCGTCGGCGTCGAGGCCCTCGGGCACAACGATCGCGTGGCTGCGCGTGACCGGCGCCAGTGCCTCGTGTTCCTCCCTTGCAACCTCAGCCGGATCGGCTCCGCGCCGACGCTTCAGTTCCAGGTGCTCGCGAATCGCCTCATCGAGATCGCCCATCGCCCACAGCCTAACGCGTCGGCACCATCTAGACTTCCGTGCGCGCACCGCCGACCGGCGCGCGCACGGGGCTATAGCTCAGTTGGGAGAGCGCCTGGATCGCACCCAGGAGGTCGGGGGTTCGAGTCCCCCTAGCTCCATATTCGAAGGCCCTGCAAATGGGCAGATTTGCGAGCTACGGTTGCTTGCCCCGACGAGGAGCAGCCATGGCGCGGGCTGGTTCCGCCGGCGGGCACTCGTGCGCAGCCGCTGCGTGAGCGACGCGTTGAACCGCGTTAGGGATGTGGTCAGAGCGTGCCAGTACAGCGCAGGTCGGCGTCGAGCTGACCGATCCGGTACTGAGCAAGGGTCGGCGCCACGCCCGTGAAGCCACCGCTCGTGCAGTTCTGGCGCGCCTGCGTGAGAGCTGCGTCGGTTCCGGCCACCCAGTCGGGCAGCGGGCCGTTGAAGGCCATCGGTGTTGTCTGCGCCGTCAGCCCCGTGATGTCCTGCCACTGGGCGCCGGTGGAATAGATCCCGATCGGTCCGGTCGCCCCGGCGTTGTGCAAGCCGGCGATGAAGCCCTGCAGCGCGGCGATGTTGAGCTGGTAGGTCCCGGCCCAGCTCGCCATCAGCTCGACGTCCAGCCACCATGGTGCGGTCTTGGCCGCGGCCGGGTCGAGCGCGGCAGCGAGTTGGTAGGAGTGGGTGGCGCGCTGCTCGCCATAGATGTAGGAGCAGGAGTTGGTCAGCAGGCCGTTACAAGCACCGTAGGCCGGCGCGGTGCCGACGCTGGGCCAGTCCGCAACGTGATGACCGCCGGGGTTACCGGCGTCGATGTACAGCGACACCGGCGGCTGCTTCGGCCGCTTCTGCCCCGGCGCGTCGCGCGCCCAGGGCAGCTCGCCGCTGATACACGGGTTTGCTTTGTTCGCCAGCCCGCCATTGACACCGACGATCCCGAACAGCGGATTCGACGGGTAGGAACCCGAGCACTGCGGAAAGGAGACGTCATAACCGATGGACGGTGACGATCCGCCACTCAACGCGATGGCCAGCACCACCGTGACGATGAAGGCGAGCGCCACCACCGGCACCCATCGCGTTCGCCGGGAACGGCTGGCAGGCGACACGACCGTCAAGCTACCAGGGGACTGGCGTGTGCCTATCGCGTGAAGGCGCCGGCCAGCGGCCCGACCGCACGCGGCGCGGCTCCGAACGCGTGCAGTATGAGGCGACGCGGCCCGCTACGCCGCGTGGCTGCGAGCTTGAGCTCGGAGAGCTCAGTGGTGCCGCTCTCGCCCGTACATGGTCGGTCACAGCCGGCGCGGCGCGTCCTGCCGCCGACGCCGCGCGGGTGCTCGGGTTCAGCGACGACGCGATCGAGACGCTCAGTCGGGCGCCTACCTATGGCGGGCGCCGCTGCGAGGTTGGCGTACGAGGGCGGCGGCGCACCCGAGCGTTGCGCCGGCGCCTGGGGAACGCGCGTAGCACAAGATGTGCTACAGTTGGTCCGTGGCTTCGAGAGTGGTTCGAGCACGGTTGGATGAGGCCTCCGAAAGCGCGCTATCACTCCTGATGCGCGAGGGACGCAACGAGTCCGACGCGGTCCGCACGGCGCTGGTCGAGGCCGGGCGCAGGCGCAGCCAACGCTCGGCACTCGCGGACGAGGTGCGTCGACTCGCCGCCGACCCGCACGACACGCGTGAACGTCGAGCCGTCATGGCCGACATGGACGCGGTCAGCAGCGACTGGCCAGAATGACCCGCGGGGAGGTCTACCGCATCCGCCTACCCGCCACCCGCGGACGCGAGCAGCGCGGCCCTCGCTACGGCGTCATCGTCCAGGCCGACCAGCTGCTCGGACTCTCCACCGTCATCGTTGCGCCCACTTCACGCAGCGCGGCCGCCGCGACATTCCGCCCCGAGATCGAGCTCGCCGGCGGGAGCACCCGCGTCCTGGTCGAGCAGGTCCGCGCCGTCGACGTCGAACGCCTCGACAGCCTCGCCGGCCGACTCACCGCACCCGAACAACGCGCCGTCGACGAAGCGCTCGCGCTCATCCTCGACCTCGTCTAGCAGCCAAGCCGCCAGGCTGCCCTGCCCGCGCGCCGAGCAGGCGCGGCCACACGGTGCGGCGGCTGGGGCCGACCCCGGGGTGGTTGCCGGGGCCGGCCGCGCGCGTGAGCGTTACGGCGTGACGAGGCTGAAGGTCCCGCCTGCGAGGGTCTTCTGTCCGTCGCCGTTGCCGAGGACGTGCGACCCCGGGCCCGTGGCGTTCTTCGCGATTGTCTCGCGTGAGTACAGGTAGAGCGGCTTGCCGCGGTAGGTCACCTGGACGCTTCCGTCCGGGAGCTTCAGCGTGCCCACGTTGGCGTTCGAGAGCCCGTCGATGAGCCCCGGGGTGCCACTGGTGAGCAGCGGCGGCCAGGTGGCCGCGCAGGCTCCGGTGCAGGTGCTGGTCTTGGGGGTATCCGTGCTGAGCGAGTAGACGGGGAAGGTGTGCAGGACGCCGTCCTCCATCAGCGCCCCGAGCACCGTCCGCGTGCCGACCGTCGTCGTCGCGAGCATCTGGGACCACGGCAGCGGGAGCCCCGCCGGTGAGAGCAGGTACCAGAGCCCATGGGCGGGTGGAATGCCAGGCTCGTCCCAGCCGACGCCCGAGGTCTGAAGGGGCTTTTGGTCGAACAGGTACAGAGGATGGCCGGCGTAGGTGACCTGCAGGCCGATCCCCGCTCGCTTGACGGTGCCCAGCAGACTCTGGCTGATGCCCGGTCCCGCGACCGGCGGGCCCTTCGTTGTCAGCGCCGGCCAGTCGGCGTTCTGGTTGCTGGGTAGACCGGTGCACAGGTACGGTCCGAGGATTGTCGTGACCTTCGTCGCGCTGCAGCCATAGTTCGGTGGCTGGTCACTGGTGATGAAGTACACGGCGAAGTCCGTGTACTTGCCCGACCCGGCGACGACCATCGTGCCGAACGGACCAACGGCACTCGAGATGGTGATGCCGGCACCCGCAGCGGAAGCGTTGCTCGCCGTTGCGGCGAGCAACGGCACGAGCGCGGCGGTGGCCGTGAGCGTGAGTGCGGCAGCGATCCTCGCCACCCGGGCTCGGCGGTGACCGCCGTGACCGCGTCGCAACAGAAGCCCTCTGGCGCGCGCCGTAGCAGCGGTCAATCTGGTGGACGTCGCATGTTTCATTGGGTCTCCTTTTCAGTTGGAACAGCGTTGCGGCGCCACGGTACGGCGGCGCAGGCCCGCTGTCGTCGGCCCGCGGGACGGTTGCGAGTCCTCCCCGCGAACGATTGGGATGGAGAGCCCGTACGTCTGATGGAGTACCGGTGATCGTCTCGGGGGAGGATGCCGGCCGCTCAGCGGGGCGCTAGCGTTGCGGCATGTCGAGCGTCCGTGGACTTGCAGATCGTGTTCGTGGGCTGGATCTGGTGCGGGTCGACCAGCTCACCGCGGTCCTCGTGTGGGTGGAAATCGAGCTACAGGTGTGGCTGGGCCACGCGATGCCCGACCGCCTATTCGTAACTCTGGTGGCGGGAGTGCTCGCATGGGGTGTGACGGTTCGGCGCCGCTGGCCGCTGTCGGCGGTCGCGGTCGTGCTCGTATTCATGACGGTGAGGATGCTGTTCGGCGTTGGCGGCAACGTCTCGAGCGCGGCCGGTGTGCAGATCGGGGTGATCCTGCTGTTCTACGGGCTGGGGGCGTTCGCGCCGGCACGGCGTTCGGTGTGGATGCTCGCCGCAGCGGTCGTGATCACCTCGTTGAACGCGCTGACCAAGGCGGGCGGCGGCGCAGGGGCTCTGTTCTCGATGGAGGCGTTTGCCGTCCTGCTGCCGTACGCCCTCGGCCGGGCGGTGGCTACCCGGGCCGCTCGCGAGCTCGCGTCGAGGGACGCGGCCGAGCGGCTGGACGCGGCGCTTGTGATGAGCGCGCATGCCGCCGCGTATGACGAGCGTTCGCGGATCGCGCGTGAGCTGCACGACGTGATCGCCCACAGCGTTTCGGTGATGGTGATCCAGGCGGGTGGCGCGCGGTTGGTGATGGGTGAGAAACCGGATCGAGCCGAACAATCGCTGCGAAGCGTTGAGCGCGCCGGCCGCGACGCACTCGCCGAACTGCGCAGGCTGCTGGGCATCCTGGGCGACGGCGACCCACACGCGCTGGCGCCGCAACCCGGGCTGCGCGACATTTCGCCACTGCTCGAGCATGCGCAGGAGTCAGGGATCTCGGTGCATCTCCGCGTCGATGGAACCGCCGTGCCGGTCCCGCCCGCCCTCGACCTGTGCGCCTACCGCATCGTGCAGGAGGCGTTGACGAACGCGATCAAGCACGCCGCGCCCGCGCACGCGTCGGTCGACGTGCGCTGGCGTGAGAGCATCCTCGAGCTCGAGATTTCCGACGACGGGCGCCGGCGGCGGTCGTTCAAACGCACGACCGGCGGCCACGGGATCGCCGGCATGCGCGAGCGGGTCGCATTGCACGCTGGGAGCGTCGAGGCCGGAGCACGCCCGAACGGTGGGTTCACCGTGCGCGCGCGGCTCCCGTTGACGCACGGTGGCCTGGGGTGAGCCGGCTGGCTGGCCGCGTCGTTCGAGTTGACCGCCGGGCGGCCGATTCGATGCTCGCCGTTGCGGCGGTCGCCGCGCTCGAGCTGACCTGCTGGCTCAGCCCGGGCGTGTCACACCACGATCGGATTGTCACCGCGATCGCTGCCGCCCTGTCCGGCGCGCCGATCGCGCTGCGTCGACGCCGGCCGGCCGGCGCGCTGGTGTTCTCGATGGCCGTGGTCATCGTCTCGATGCCGTTCGGCGGTCAGCTGCTCTCAAACGACAACGCATATGTCATCCCTCCGCTGCTGCTCGCCTACTCCGCGGGCGCTGGGCTCGACGTGCGGCGGAGCGCGGCTGCGTTGACGCTCGGCTTGGCGTTGGGCTGGGCATGGGCTCTGCTGCCCGGCCCGGACGGATCCCCGACCGGCGTGGGGCAGAGCGCGGTTGCTCTGTTCTACGTGACGATGTTGCTCGTGCCAACGTGGCTGATCGGCTGCTATGTCCGCCGGCACGGCCATCGGACGAGCGCTTTCGATGCACTCGCGGCGCGCGCCGTCGATAGGAAGGATTCGCACGACGCGACGGCTGTCGCAGCCGAGCGGGCTCGCATCGGCTCGGAGCTCCAGGACATCATCGCGCACAGCATCAGCGCGATGGTCATCCAAGCCGGAAGCGCGAGGCTGCTGCTGCACACTGATCCCGATCGTGCACGCGACTCAATCCTCAGCGTCGAGGAGACCGGCCGCCAGGCTCTCAGCGATCTTCGCGGCCTGCTCGGCATGCTGCGCAAACAGGACGACGCGCGCGCGCTCAGCCCCCAGCCCGGTCTCGGCCAGATCGCGGCGCTGATCGACTCCCTACGCGGCAGCGGACTCGCGTGCGAGCGTCGCACGGTCGGCGATCCGGTCGACCTGACCCCGGGCGTCGACCTGGTCGCCTACCGCGTGATCGAAGCAGCGCTGCAGGCTGCGGCGGAGCGCCAGGTCCGCCACAGCTCCGTGACCGTGCGCTACGGATTACGTGAGCTCGAGCTCGAGGTCAGCGGCGACGGGACGATCCCCGATCTCGACGGGACCTTCGCGCCGCTCGTGGATCGCGTGGGTCTGTACCGCGGCGAGCTGCGGAGCGAACCTCAGCCCGTCGGCTTCGCGCTTCGCGCTCGTCTCCCGCTCGACCCGGTCGGCCTGACGTGACCGTCAATGTCCTGATTGCGGACGACCAGGCCCTTGTGCGGGCCGGGTTCCGGATGATTCTCGAGACCGACCCGGGAATCCGCGTCGTCGCCGAAGCCAGCGACGGCACGCAGGCAGTCGACGCCGGCAAGCGCGCCCGCCCGGACGTCGTGCTGATGGATATCCGCATGCCGGTCATGGACGGACTCGAAGCAACCCGCCGGCTCCTGGCCACGCCCAGGCCCCCACGAGTGCTGATGCTCACGACATTCGACCTCGACGAGTACGTGTTCGACGCACTGGTCGCCGGCGCCAGCGGCTTTCTTCTCAAAGACGTCGCACCAGAGCATCTGCTGGCCGCGGTCCACACGATCGCGCAGGGCGAATCGCTCCTCGCCCCGACGATAACCCGCCGGCTGATCGAAGCCTACGTCCGCGATCACCCCCCGGCCGTCGGCCCCGCTCCCGGCCTCGACGAACTGACCGCCCGCGAACACGAGATCCTCATCCTCGTCGCAAGCGGCCTCTCCAACGCCGAGATCGCCGACCGGCTCGTCCTCTCACCCTTGACGATCAAGACCCACGTCGCCCGCGTGCTCGACAAGCTCAACCTGCGCGACCGCATCCAGGCGGTCGTCCTGGCCTACGAGACAGGCATCGTCCGCCCCGGCAGCAAGCAGCCGCACCTTCAATAGGCCACGGCAGCTGCCGGAGATCTGTTGGACGGACTGCGGGTGCAGGGCTCGACCATCGCCACACTCGCCCGTTGCGCGCGAGGCGAGCGCCGGCCGTTGCCCTCAGTCCGCCGCCAGGTAGGCCTCAACGGCGTTTGCCTCGCGCTCGAGCGCGACGGCGCTCAGGCGGTCCTGCTCGCTCCACAGGTGCAGCTCGACGTGCCCGCCGGGCATCGTCCAGGTTCCCGCCGCGCGTCCATCGACCAGCGCGATCGCCTTGATGATCCCGTTGACGGTGACGACCTCGTCTGCGGAGTCGACCACGAGCTCGCGTGAGCACCAGCCCAGAAGCAGCGGGTCGAACGGTCCCAGCAGTCGCGGCGGGGGCAGTGGTGGCAGCTCGTCGCGATGCACGTCCACGAGGCCGTCCGGGTGTTCGCTGAGCTCAGCTGCGATCGCGGCCAGTCCCCCGCGCGCGTCACGGAGCGGCAGCTGTGCCCACTTCGCCAGATCGCGCTCGTCCGCGGGACCGTGCGCCGCGAGGTAGCGCCGGGCGAGCTCGGCCAGCGCGCGATCGCGGTCGATCGCCGGACGCTCGCCCAGCCAGTCGGCGGCGAGCGCGAAGGCGTGCTCGCCGGCGATCATGGGTCCGCGGACGATCAGCCCGTCCACGCTTGCGCGGAAGAGCACGTGCGTCATCGCCCCTCCGGCCGTCGGCACGCCAGCTCGCTCGAGCACCGCGCGGATCTGGCTGCGCGTCAATGGGCCGTCGTCGCCCAGCGCCCTGGCGATCGCGGAGATCCCGCGCTGTGCGACGGCTGCGCTCACTCCCTCCTGGCTCAGCCGCCGGTCGCTCGCCGTGCGCAGCTGTGGCGTGGTGAGAGCGTGCAAAAGCGGTTCGTCTTCGCTCGCGATGAGGTGCAGCGTCCCGCGGTTGGCGGAGGTGATGACCAGCGAGCGCTCATGGGTGAGCGCGTGGTCGACCGCCGAAGCGTGTGCGCCGGTGGTGCGAGCCCGCAGAGCGAGCCGCGCACCACGGGGGTCCTGCGCCTGGACTGCCAGCAGGTGCCGCGTCGCCTCGACAACATCGGCGCCAACCTCGCCGGAGAGCCGCTGAGCTCCCAGACGCGCCGCCAACACCGAGCTTTGCGCCGAACGCCGCGGAACCATGGCTTGACCGTAGCGCCACAGCACCTCGCCGCCACTCGACGGCCGTGGACGGGCTATGAGGCGACGAGCGAGAACACCGGCGGCAGCCGCGTCGCGACCGTCGACCAGCTGGCGCCGGCGTCGCCCGAGCCGAACACCTCGCCAGAGGTGGCGCCGAAGTAGAGCTCAAGGCGTTCGCCGCTGCCGGCGCTGGCGAACGCCTGGCGCAGCACCGTGAGGTAGGCGTGCTCTGCGGGCAGGCCGTCTCCGCGTTCCGCCCAGCTGGCGCCTGCGTCGCGCGTCTCATAGACACGCACGCGCCCGTCGGGGGTGACGCGATCCACGTCGGCCACGAGCGGGATGAGGAAGGCGCTGTCGGGATCGTCGGGGTCGACCATCAGCGGAAAGCCGAAGTCCGACGGGAGTCCGCCGCCGCCGATGTCAGACCAGCTGGCGCCTGCGTCATCGGAGCGATACACGCCGCCGTGGAACTGCATGAACATGCGCTCGGGTTGCCTGGGAGCGCGCTCGACGTGGTGCACACAGCGCCCCGCGTTCTCGTCCTTGAGCGCCTCCTCGGGTAGGTACCGCGGGCTGAGCCCGACGTTGCCGCGCCGCCAGCTGCGACCGCCGTCCTCGGTCAGCCACATCCCGGCTGCCGACACGGCGACTGCCAGCCGATTGGGATCTCCTGGCCAGGTGCAGATCGAGTGCAGGCACAGGCCGCCGCCGCCCGGCTGCCACCTCGGTCGGGACGGCTGCTCCCACAGGCCCGCGTTGATCTCCCAGTTCGCGCCGCCGTCGTGGCTCTCGAACAGGACTCCAGGGTCTCCCCCCGCGTAGAGGGTCCCGTCCGCCTCGCCGCAGGCGATCACCCAGATACGCTCGAGCGCCAGATCGCCGCCTTCAGGCAGGGCGACACCGTCAGCCTGCAGCCACTCCACGCCCGGGTCGCCGTCCGTGTAGAAGATCTTCGGTCCGTAGATCGGCGAGGTCACGGTCGCGAGCAGCCGGCCGCTGCGAGGATCGCGGGTCGCGAAGTCGACCGGCTCTCCCGCAAACGCCCGCGTCTTGACGGCAAAGCCGCAACCCGGTTCGCCTTCGACCACAAATAGGCCCTTCTTGGTTCCAACCAGCAGCTCGGTCACCCTCTCAGCCTCCTGTGATCGCCGGTAACACTTCGACGCGGTCCGTGGACGCCACCGCCGTCGTCCTGTCCCCGCGCTCGCCATTGACAAACACATTGATGTGCCGGCGGATCAGGCCACGCTCATCGAGGATCCACCCGCTCACCTCCGGGTGGCGGAGCTCGAGCGTCCGCAACAGCTCAACCACCGTCGCACCCTCTAGCTCGTGTTCCGCGCGGTCGCCGGTGAGCTTGCGCAGCGATCCCCGGACACGCACGACGGCCATGGCCGAATGCTACGCATGCCGAGGCCGATCATCGTGTGAGCTGCGCAAACTCCGCCAATCTTGCTGCCGGCGCAGGAGCCCGTCAGCGAGCGTCAGCGGCGGCGAGTACGCGTTGGTGCACGAACGACAGCTTCTTGACCACCGCCGGCGCGAGCGCGAACGGATAGAGGTCGTCGCGGCCCATGCTGCGGTTGATGGCGTTCAGCGCGTAGGTGAGCGGCAGCCAGCTCCCCAGCAGCGTCGCGAAGTCGTGCTCCCCCGGGTCGGCCATCGGCACGGCGGCCAGCGAGTCATCGGCGACCACGGCCCGGGGACCTTCGACGGCGACGCCGAATTCGGCCGCGGTCTCGAGCGTGTCGGTGATGTGGAGGTAGTGGGCGAAGGTTTCCGCCCAGTCCTCCCACGGATGCATCGTGGCGTAGGCGCTGACGTAGCGATCCTCCCAGTCGAGCGGCGGCCCGTCGGTGTAGTGGCGCTCGAGCGCCTCGCCGTAGTCGACGCGGTCGTCTCCGAAGAGGCTGCGGCACGCCGTCCACGCCTCGTCACCGACCAACAGCAGCGGCTGCATGTAGTGACCGAGCTCGTGACGCAGAGTGCCGAGCATCGTCCGGTAGGGCTCGCCGAGCTGCGCGCGGCGCGCCTCCCGGCGCGCGTCGTCGGACTCCGCGAGGTCGATCGTGATCACGCCGTCGGCGTGCCCGGTCGTGACGGGGCGCTCGGCGCTTGAGAGCAGGTCGAAGGCGAGCGCCCCATCGCGAATGCCGGGCAGGCCGAGCTCCATCAGCTGCACGAGGACGCGTCGCTTCGCTCGCTCGGCCACCACCAGCGCCTCGAGGCCCGCGGCGTCCGCGTTGGCGGGCCGCGTCCGCGTGAGCCGACACGAGCGACACAGCCCACCCTCACGCTCAGCGAGCCAGTTGCAGCCGGCGAGCGAGCGATTCGCGCAGTCGACCCACTGCGTGCCGTCTTCCATTGCGACCAGCGAGAGCCGGTCGGAGTCAAACCGCAACGGTGTGTGGCAGCGAAGGCAGACCGTGTTCTCAAAGAACACGAGGGCGCCGCAGTGCCCGCATGCAAAGGACCGCACGCCTGCAAGTTAGCGGTCGCGTCGTGGCGGCCGCGGGCGAACAGGCGCTCGCCGATGGCGAACGTGCCATGCTCATTCCGATGTCCGATTACGCGCCTGCGGGCGAGCAGAGCCTCACCGCCGCGGAGAACCTCCAGCTCACGGTCGGCTGCGAGTTTGAGCTCAATTCGGTGCAGCCGGCGTCGGGGATCGTTCAGGTTGCACCGCGTCTGCAGCGCAGCGTGTCGATCGTCTCTGAGCACTGGGACGCGCCGGCCGGCCACCACGGCTACGTCGATCAGTACGGGAATCGCTGCGAGCGCTTCGTGCTCGCAGCGGGCGACTCGCGGATCGCCTACGAGGCGCAACTGGTGCTCGCACAACCAGCTGACGTGATCATGCGAGACGCCGGCGAGGTCCCGGTTGAGCAGCTCCCCCACGAGGTCCTGAACTTCGTGATGCCGAGCCGCTTTTGCCTGCCCGACGAACTTGGCCACGAGGCATGGCAGCGCTTTGGCCACCTGCCGGCGGGCTGGTCGCGGGTGCAGGCGATCGTCGACTACGTGCACGGCCACCTGGAGTTCCTCCCGGGAGCCTCCAACCCGTGGACCACCGCCGCTGACGCCTACCGTGCCGGTCAGGGCGTCTGTCGCGACTTCGCACACCTCGCGATCAGCTTCTGCCGGGCGCTGAACATCCCGGCGCGCTACGTGTTCGGCTACATCCCGGCGATCGGCGTGCCGCTGCCCGCCGAGCCGATGGATTTCGCGGCGTGGTTCGAGGCCTATCTCGGTGGCGGCTGGCACACCTTCGACGCGCGAAACAACAGGCCCCGGGTCGGACGCGTGGTCGTCGGGCGCGGCCGCGATGCGATCGATGTCGCGCTGATCACCTCGTTTGGTCCGCTGACGCTGACGGGCTTCGAGGTGCGCGCCGAGCCGACCGCTCGGCCGGTTTGAGGGCGGGAAGCAACAATCGCACGCGAGACCGGCTCGCAACGATGTGCCGCTCCGCCAAGGCGGCGCTCAACACGATCACCACGCGGTACGCGAAGGCTTTCCGCGGAAGCGGGCCCGGGACAGGGCGCGAGCGGCATCGGTCAACTCGCGGCCGGGCGGACGGCCCCACGCGCAGCTTCAATCCGCAGCGTCGAATAACCCGGCGGAGATGGATCCGCTCTCGCTCGCCTGCACCTCGCCGCCGCGCCAGCGCTGAAAGAGGTCTTCCTCGAGCTGTATGCCGAGCTGGTCGAACAGCCGGTTGACCGTCTGATCGACGATGTCGTCGATCGTCGCCGGACGATGGTAGAACGCCGGCATCGGCGGCGCGACGATCGCGCCCAGTTCGGCGACCGCCACCATCGAACGCAGATGCCCGAGGTGAAGCGGCGTCTCCCGAGGAGCCAGGAGCAGCGGCCGGCGCTCCTTCAGCGCGACATCCGCCGCTCGGACCAGCAGGTTGTCACTCAGCGAGTGCGCGATCGCCGAAAGCGTCCTCATCGAACAGGGCACGACAGCCATCGCGTCGATCCGAAACGACCCGCTGGCTGGCGCCGCCGCGATGTCGCCGAATCGGTGAACCACGTCGGCCAGTCCGTCGATCTCACGCGGATCGCGATCGGTCTCCAGGCGGATCGTCTTGCGCGCCGCCGGTGTGGTGATCAGGTGCACCTCGACGCTGGCGACGCTCTGCAGGACCTCGAGCATCCGGATGCCGTAGATGACTCCCGATGCCCCGGACATGCCTATAAGCAGACGCATCAGGTCAATGGCCGCGCTTGCGGCGATGGCCACCGCCAGGGCGTCTCGGGAACTCGGCGCAATCGCCGGTCGCTGTGGGCACGCGTCACTCCTTGGTGTGCGCCGGAAAGTCGACCCAACCGACCTGTCCGAGCACCGGGTCTTCGATCGGGACGCCCATCGCCGAGTGCATCGTGTTGTACATCTTCCAGAAGCCCATCACGAGCACGATCTCGACAACCTGCTCGGGCGTGAAGTGCTCCGCGAGCCGGCTGCGCAACTCGTCCGTGACGCCGACGGGATCGAGGCTCGCCTGGTGGACGAACTCGAATGCGACGGCCTCGCGCTCGTCGGCCGGCTCGTCCAGGCTGAGTACGCCCGCCGGTCTGCCGACGCGCTCGCCACGCGACGCAACCCAGGCGACATCGACCCACAACGACAGCTAAATGTCGGCGTTCTACTGTGTGACGCATGCTACAAGCGGAGTATCGGGCCGGGCAGCGGCTGGCACCTCCCGTCGCCGACGCGACAGGGGTCGGGCGGTCGGCGAGTGGTGCCCGCGCAACCGTTGCCGTCCACATCGAAGCCGAACGGAGCTCACCATGAACCACGAGCCAGAAGTCACACCCTCCGAGCCAGAGCTCGAGCTCGCAAGCGATCTCGCCCACTACATCAGCATCCAAGCCGAGGGCACCAGGGATTCCGAGCGACTGTGGATCTACGCCGCGGCACGTCAGATCGAGCGGCTGCTGTCGGGTTCGGCGACGCAGATCGACTTCGCTGGAGCTCGCAACCACCTTCAGTTGCTGAACAGGACGGCCGAGTCGGACTCTTGGCCGGTGCCGCCTCGGGCGAAGCGCAGCAACGCGCCGCGACAGCCGGCGACCAAGGTCGAATGCGAGACCCGCCAGCGGCGGGCCGCCTGACGCTTTCGCGGCGGTTGACGGCTCAGGGCAGGCGACGGCGGCCGGCTGCGCCCGGGCGCGGGGCAACAAGGACCGCGGCGGACCCACCGCCCCAGCGTGCGAGTCAGCCGGCCGTGTCGGCGAGCCGTCGCAGGAGCGCCAGGGCCTCCGCCAGTTGCTGCTGCTCGCGCCCGGAGAGGTCGCCGGCGATTGTCCGCGCCAGCCACCCGTCGCGCTGGCGACGGTCCTCCTCGAGCGTGGTGCGTCCGCGATCGGTCAGCTCGATGAGCGTCCGGCGCCCGTCGGAGGGGTCCGAGCGACGGCTGATCAGGGCGTCCGCCTCGAGCTCGGCGATGGTCTGGGTCATCGACTGCGGGCGCACGTGCTCGGCGAGCGCTAGATCGCCGATGCTCGTCGTGCCGCAACGATCCAGACGGCCCAGCACGGCGCCCTGCGAGAGCGAGAAGCGGTGCTGGGTGCGAAGCCTGCGCATCAGCTGGCCGAGCACGGCGCGCAGTTCACTGGCGAGCAATGCGTTGTCGACGACTTCGGTCACGCCGCAGACTATAGCTCGACAAATACAGGGAAACTGCTCAGGTACCCTGTATAGTTCGCTACGTGGCGGTCGGGAGCACCAGCGGGGCGGCGATCGGGGGAGGCTCGTCCGCGTCGGACCGCTACAAGTGGATCGCGCTATCGAACGCGACGCTGGCGGTGCTGCTGGCGACCTTGGACGCCTCGATCACGATCATCGCGATGCCGTCGATCTTTCGCGGTATCCACCTCAACCCGCTCGCGCCGGCCAACAGCTTCTACCTGCTGTGGATGATCCTCGGCTTCCTGGTCGTCACGAGCGTCCTGGTGGTGAGCCTTGGCCGACTGGGCGACATGTTCGGCCGCGTGCGCATGTTCAATCTCGGCTTTGTTATCTACACGGTCGCGTCGCTGCTGCTGTCGATCGACTGGCTGACCGGGCGTGAAGGCGCCGTCTATCTGATCGCCTTCCGTGTCGTGCAGGGCATCGGCTCCGCTTTCCTGCTTGCCAACGCCGCGGCGATCATCACCGACGCATTTCCGGCCAACCAGCGCGGCATGGCGCTCGGCATCAACAACATCGTCGGCGTCAGCGGAGCGTTCGTAGGGCTGATCGTCGGCGGCCTGCTCGCGCCGATCGACTGGCGGCTGGTGTTTTTGATCTCGGTGCCGGTCGGGCTGTTCGGCACTGTCTGGGCCTATCTGAAGCTCGAGGAACGCAGTCAGCCACAGCCCGCGCGCGTCGACTGGTGGGGCAACGCGACCTTTGCGATCGGCCTGATCCTGGTCATGGTGTCGATCACTTTTGGCATCCGGCCCTACGGCCACGCCGCTACCGGCTGGGGCAGCCCGAAGGTGCTGGCGCTGCTCGCGGCCGGGGTCGCCTGCCTGGCGGCGTTCGCGGCGATCGAGCGCCGCGTCGCGGAGCCGATGTTCCGGCTGCCGCTGTTTCGCATCCGCGCGTTCACCTTTGGCACGATCTCGACATTCCTCGCCTCCCTGTCACGCGGCGGCCTGCTGTTCATGCTGATCATCTGGCTGCAGGGAATCTGGCTCCCCCAGCACGGCGTCAGCTTCGCCGACACGCCGCTGCGGGCAGGCCTCTACATGCTGCCGCTCACGATTGGCATGTTGGCCGCCGGCCCGGTCTCGGGCTATCTCTCCGACCGCTTCGGCTCCCGGTGGTTTGCGATGAGCGGCATGGTCGGCACCGCGCTGAGCTTCGTCCTGCTCGCCCTGCTGCCGACGAACTTCCGCTTCGTGGAGTTCGCGGTCGTGCTCGCGTTGATGGGCATCTCGATGGGATTGTTCGCCTCCCCCAACCGCGCCTCGGTGATGAACAGCCTTCCGCGCGAGCATCGCGGGGCCGGTGCCGGGATGAACCAGACCTTCCAGAACTCCGCGCAGGTGCTCTCGATCGGGATCTTCTTCACGCTGATGATCCTCGGGCTCTCCACGACCCTCCCGCACACGATGTTCGCCGGGCTGACCGCGCACGGCGTGTCGACCGCAGCCGCACACCGCGTCGCCGCGCTGCCGGCGGTGTCGATCCTCTTCGCCGCGTTTCTCGGCTACAACCCGATCCAGCACCTGCTCGGGAGCCACGTCCTCGCTTCGCTTTCGGCACACAACCGGGCGGCGCTCACCGGCCGGTCGTTCTTCCCGCACCTGATCTCCGCGCCGTTCCGAAGCGGACTCCACGAGGCCTTCATCTTCGCGATCATTGCGTGCCTGGTCGCCGCTGTCTGCGCACTGATGCGCGGCGAGCGCCGCCTCCCGGTGCTCGGCAGTGATGGCGCCGCGCCGGTGGCCGCCAACGGCAGCGCGCCGCGAACGCTGCGGGCCGCGCCGGAGCGCGGCAACACGGTCGTGCCCGATCTGCCCAGCAAAACCTGAGCTCGCCCGCACGCAGCGTGGCCGGGGCGACCTGAGCTCGCCCGTACACAGCCGGACGGCGCGCTGAGCTCTCACGCACGCGCCGGGTCGCAGCGACCTGCGACCTCCTGGCCGGCGCAGCGCCAGGAGGTCGGCAGCTTGGTCGCTGCGGTCAGCGCGAGCGCCGCCGGCTCAGCCGGCGGGGGTGGCCGCGCTGAGCAGCCCCTGGCATTTCGCGTTCGCCGCGACGAAGGCGGCGGTCTTCTGGTTCACCTTCGTGCCAAAGACAAACCCGGTGCCGCTGAAGTTGGGCTTCGGCAAGGCGATGCCGTCCTTCTTCATGCACGCCGCGTAGCTGATGACGTCGGCGCGGTAGCGCGGATTCGCGACGCCGCCGCCGAAGCCGGCCGGGCCGCTTGCTCCGGTCGCGCCGAAGCGGCCGCGGCCGAAGCCGCCGCCGAAGCCGGCCGCTCCACCGCACTTGGCGAACGCCGCAGCGAACTTCGGATTCGCGGCGAAGCCGCCGCCGGCGCCGGGGAAGCGGCCCCCTGGGGCGCCGGTCCCGCCGGTCGCGCCAAAGACCCCGCGGCCAGCGCCGGCCGCGCCGCTCGCGCCGGTGGAGCCAAAGCGATGGAACGCCCCGCTCGCGCCGCTCGCGCCGAAGCGCCGGCCGCCGAAGCCGCCGGACGGCAGGGTCACGCCGTACTTCTTCAGGCAGGCGACGAGCTTTGCGCGGGCCGCGGTGGCGGACGTGGCGGGCACGGAAGCGGCAGCGCTCGAGGAGCTGTTCGTGGCGGCGGCGTTGGTGGTGGAGCTCGTCGTCGAGGAGCCGCCGCCACAGGCGGCCAGCACGACCACTGCCAGGAGGGCGGCGCCGGGGATGGCGATGACACGTGCGCGTCTTACTTTCATTTACTGCTCCTTGTTTCTAGCCGCCGCCGAAGAGGCTGGCCGAGCCGCTGGTTGATGTCGTGCCGGAACTCCCGAAGAGGGAGGAGCCGGCGCTCGAGCTGGAGGTGCCGGCGCTGCCGGAGTCGGTCACCGTGCTCGCGGTGAGCGCGCCGGTGTTTCCGGTGACGCCGCTGACGACGACGGAGTCGCCCGGGCGGATCGAGCTGCGGCCGACCGACTCGGACTTGGTGATCTTGGATTCGGGGGTCGTGATGACCTCGGTCATCGTGCCCGCGGCCGTCGTGACGTAGAGCTTGTTGCCGCTGATGTCGGTGACCGTGCCGATCGCCGTCCCGGCGCCCGCGGCACCACCGCCGAACAGCGAGGCGAAGCGGCTGCCGAAGCCGCCCCGCGCGCCGGGGGCGCCGCTTGAGCCCGTCGCCCCTGCCGCGCCGGCGCCGAACCGCGACGCGGTCGCGGCGGCGGCGGAGCCGGTCGACGAAGAGTCCTGGTTCTTCTGCACGAGCACGCCGCCGACGAAGCCGCAGGCAGCGAACACGACGAGCATCAGCGCCACCGTCAGCGGCGTGAAGAAGCGCGCCCGCGGGCGTGGCGGCAGCTCGTCGGGCTCCTCGTACCAGCCCTCTGGCGCCTGGGGCGGCTGCGGGGGCGGTGGGGGAAGCGGTGGCAGCGGGGGCAGGGCGTCGTGTGGGGTCGTGTCACTCAAAGCGCAGAGCCTCGATCGGTCGGAGGGCGGCGGCGCGACCCGCCGGATAGGTGCCGAAGAACAAGCCGGTCAGCACGGCCGCGCCGAAGGCGAGGAAGATCGAATAGGTCGCGATCGCCGGATGCACGCCCGCGATCGTGAACTGACTGCCGATCACTCCGACGGC
>Ga0302319_10006813_pt1 | contig 22612 bp, 19 predicted proteins | sample Bog_T0_2_FD_203319 | JGI IMG/M metagenome (GOLD analysis project Ga0302319, IMG submission 203319) | Peat permafrost microbial communities from Stordalen Mire near Abisko, Sweden - Bog_T0_2 | ecosystem: Environmental > Terrestrial > Soil > Wetlands > Peat | place: Sweden: Abisko, Stordalen Mire... | reverse complement strand
CTGCGCTCTTGGAGCGACAAATGCGGGTTCAATATGTGATATGCCGTCTGAAACACGCCCCATTCGCCTCCGAGCCAGTATGTGAGAGCCAGGATGTGCATCCACTTCAGCACGAGATATCCGGAAATTACCATGGAGCCGCCGTTGTGAGTCGCCTGTCGAGCGAAGCGAGTATAGGCGTGGCCGGAATCGAACCTTCAGGCGCCCGCTCCGTGTTTCGGCATGCGGGCATCGAGTTCGAGCGCGCCCGGATTCATGATCTCATGCGGATCCACGGCCTGCTTGATCGCCCGCAACAACGCGAGCGACTCGTTGGAGAGCACGCTGCCGAAGGGATACGCCTTGCCGAGTTGAAAGTGAATGGCTCGATGCGCGCTGTAGAGCGCCACGAGATCGCGTTTGAGGGAGTCCATGTACGCGGCGGTTTCCGCATCATCGGGGCGAAGGGGCAGCGCCTCCAAGTAGGCTTCAGGCAGCGTGTGGCGATGGTAGGGCGTGTGCGCGCCCGGCCAGTAGAACGCGAGTTCGTAAAGAAAGGCCGAAGTTCCCATTGCCATGAACATGCCACCGCACCAGATGCCGAGGCGCTGCATGTCGGCCCGGCGTTTTCCCAGGAAGTCGCGCACGGCGGCGTCGAATTCCGGAACTTGCGAGTGGGGAATGTAGCCATGCAGCGGGACCCACCGCTCGCCATCCGGGCCCAGGGTGTTGAACAACGGCGCGAACGGCGTCGAGCGCACCATCGCCGGCACCGTGTTCGGAATCACCACGCCGCCCGCGGCGACCATCAATCGGGTCAAGCGGCGCGCCTTGGTGCGCGCCTCCCGCGCATCGCTGCCCTCGAGAATGAAGTGCGCCGAGTAGGGGGCACCGCTCAAGGCGCGGCTGCCGCCCAAAGCCGAGCGGACGAGCTGGCCCAGGCCTTTCCAGCGCGACTGCGACGAATTGACCAACGCCTTCGCGGCGGCGAATTTGGAAATGCGCGCCTGGCGTCTGATCTGTCCCTTCGACATCGCGGCATCCATCGCGAAATGCTCGTCGTCGAGCCCCTCCAGCGCCGCGATGCGCAGGCCCTCCGCAAGCCGCGCCATGTCGGGAAATGCAAACGAGCAGAAATCGGCGTTGGGGCGCCGTTTGCGCAGCGGCAGAGTGGCGCGGGCCTTGATCCCGAATACGCCGCAGTCGCCGCTGAAGAGTCCGGCGAGATCGGGACCGTACCAACGCGAAAATGGAGCCGCGCCGCGGGCTGCCGAACCGGTCCTGAGCAGCGCCCCGCTCGCCATCACGATGTCCAAGCTGACGATCGACTGGGCGCTGATCCCATGGGCCGCCGAGCCGTGGCTGACCGCGTGCTGTGAAATCGATCCGCCCACGGTGGCCGCGAACCCGGAAAACGGTCCGAAGAAGGGAGTCCGGAATCCCGTCGGGTCGAGCGCTTCCTTGAGGGCTGCCCAGGTGATGCCCGCCTCAACCGTGACGTAGCCATCGCGCTCATTGACCTCGACGATCCGATTCAAACCGGTCATGTCGATGACGATCGACTGTCGCACGATGGGCAAATACGCATCGGTATACGAAGCGCCGCCGCCGCGGGTGTAAACCGCGGTGCCCGTTTCCCCGGCCGCGCGCACCGCCGCCTGCAGATCCTCCACGGACGTGGGGCGCACGACCGCGAGCGGCATCTCCCGGCTCCGATAGACATCGGTGGCGTAGGCGGCGACGGCTGCACCGACCACGACCTTGTCAGCGCCCAGGGATTGGATGAGGCGCTGGATGGGGGACTGGTCGAGGGGATTGATTGCCATGGCAGACCGGTTATACGTCGTAGGCCATGTTCACGCCATGACCTGCTCCGCCGAATTGACCGCTATCCGGAAGCCGAACCCTTCACGCCGGCCATTCGCCCACAGTCATCGCCCCTGGGCACGACCCCCAAGATGACCCGTGCCCGGTCGGCCGGATCGTCCGGCAGCGTCAGTGATTTCGCGCCGCCCGCCGCCCAATCGAGGTCGGAAGCGCACAATGCGTCCTGCGGGTCGATGGCCACCGTCATCTTGTGCGCCGCGCATTCGAGCGGCAGTTCGGGATCCCACTCCAGCACCGCGTCGATCACTTGATGATAGGTGCTCCATTGACGCATGACATCGCAGGTCCAAGCATGCAGATAGGCAGGATCGAGATCGATGTGTTGCCGCCGCAATGCCGCCGGTGCGCGGTCGTACCACGGCCACCGCACCAGCGAGTCCCGCAGCATCAGCCACGTCCGATACCAATGCCTGCCGTCATCCTCGAGTCGGATGGGCGGCGCGAGGCGCCCGATCATGGCGCGCCGCTGCGCGCCCGTCGTCCGCAGCAACCCGGTGACGGTCACGGACCGGACCAGCTCGGGGTGCCGTGTATTCAACTCGAGAGCAAGAGCCGCACCGACACCCACTCCGTGAATGTGGATGGCTCCGTGCGTGTACGCGGCGACCAGGCTCGCGACCGCATCGGCGTGATCGGACAATGACGAGCGGCCCGCGGCCAGCGGGTCGGATTCGCCGCAGCCCGGTAGGTCGGGCAGGATCACCGGACCCTGCGCCGCCAGTGCGTGATACAGGCTGATGAGGTTGCGGCCGCCGCCCGGCGCGTCATGCAACAGCAGCACCGGCGTGCCGCGACCTGCGACGTGCGATCTCACCCAGAGCTGCCCGTCCGGAAGATCATGCAAGTGCGTCCCGGCGCGCAGCGGAGCCGCGGGCGGCGCGACAGCCGAGGGCGGCAACGACAGCAGCGCGGCCTCGACCGCGGGCGCGACATCGTCGGGATCCATCACCCGCTCGATGCGCTGTCCGGGCGCGAGAGGCGGCAGGCGATCCAGGTGCGGGAACAGCATGTCGCTGCGCTCGGCAAGATACACGCCCGGCATGCGCAGCGCACCGGCGGCGGCGAGAGCCCCGCTGCCGTAGCGAATCACGGCGCGATAGGCCGGCCGGTAGTCGTGTCGCAGCGCCTGGAAATACATCTCGACCCAGAGATGGATATCCGACGCCGTCCCGGCAAACGCCTCGTTGAGGTGTGCGGGATCACGCTGGTACCAGGGAAACCAGACGAATTGATCGCGAAAGCGGGTCCACGCCCGCGTGTAATGACCGCCCAGCGCTTCGGGCTCCAAGGCCGCCAGGTAATCGGGCGCGAGCAGCGGGCGCTGTTCCTCGGGCGTAAATGCCGGCACGCCATCCAGCACGAAGCCGGGAATCCGCTCCGGGTGGCGGTAGGCCAATTCGAGACCGATGGCGGCGCCGGAGTGCGTCCCATAGACCAGCGCATTCGTCAGCCCCAAGACGTCCATGAGATCGCGGTAGGCATCCGCGAGTTGGGCGACCGATTCGACTCCGGCGGGCAACGAATCCGACAGCCCGAACCCAGGACTGTCGACGGCATGGACGGAGAAGTGCCGGGCCAGGCGCTCGGCCAGAGGCTTGACCAACCAGGCGTTGCCCGGAGAGCCGTGGATCAGCAGCACGGCCGGCCCGCGGCCGCCGCTCCACCAGTGCACCCGCCGCCCGTCGACTTCGGTGATGCGTCGGCGCAGACGAATGTTCACGATGGAAATCGGCGGCAGCGAGTCATTGAGCGAACACCAGATCGCGAACCGTAGGAGCAAGGTTCAGAACTGAAAATTCCAAGGTTCAGAACTTAAGCTTCTAATGCGGCACGGTGCGGTCGTCAAAACGGCTGACCGTTATTCGGCCAGAACGGCGGCGGCGAACCGTGCGCAGCGGACAGAGGCGGCCGGAGCGGCAGCTCCTTGGGACCCGCAGGCGCCATAACGGTGGCCGAAACGATCGCGCGCCCGCATTCCGGCAACGAGCGGCAAAGGCTTTTGGGAATCTCCATCCGCTGCTCCGGTGCGCCGCGCGCCGTGTATGTTGTCGGCAGTCGAGCATTTCGGCGCGGCGGCACTTCAGGAAAGGAGCGAGCAAATGGGATTCGACAAGCAAACCATTCTGGTAACGGGCGCGGCGGGCGGCATCGGCACCGAGGTCTGTCGATTGCTGCGCGAGCAGGGCGCGACGGTCATCGCGAGCGATCGTCCCCCCGCGGGAAATGCAGGGCGGCCGGACCAGCCGGGTGACGGCGTGGTCAGCCTCGACGTGACGTCCGAAGAGGCGTGGGAGCGCGTCATCGCGCGCATCGTCGCGGACCACGGCGCCTTGCACGGTCTCGTGAACATCGCCGGCGTTTTTACGCCGGGCATTCCCTTCGAAGACATGACCTTGTCGCAATGGCGGCACCATATGGATGTGAATCTGGATGGCACGTTCATGGGATGCCGGTTCGCTATCCGTGCCATGGCGAAGACCGGCGGCGGAGCGATCGTGAATTTCTCCTCGGGACTCGCGCATATCATGTTGAGCGACGGGGGGGCGTACTGCGTTTCGAAGGCGGCCGTCCTCGCGTTGACGCGCCTGGCCGCCAAGGCCGGCGGCAAGCACGGGGTCCGCGTCAACGCGGTGCTTCCCGGCGCGATCGATACGCCGATGCTGTGGGGCAATCTGCGCGACGGCATGGAGCCGCAGGCGCTGCTCGACATGCTGATCAAACAACACCCCATCGGCCGGATCGGGGTCACCGGCGATGTCGCCCGCTCCGTTGCGTTCCTGCTCGATCCGCAGAACAGCTTCATCACGGGAGCGCTGCTCGCCGTCGATGGCGGTCAACTGGTCGACTGACGCCTCGTGATGCCAACTCGCACCGCCTCGATCATCGGTGGGGGCATCGGCGGCATGACGGCCGGACTGGCGCTCATGCGGCGCGGCTGGCGCGTACGCATTTATGAGCAGGCGCCGACATTGCGGGAGGTGGGCGCCGGTATTTCGATCAGTCCCGGCGCCGGCGCGGGCCTGGCATCGTTGGGCCTGGAGACGGCGCTGCTGCGCGCCTCGCTGCCCGTCGCGCGCCTGGCTTTCGTGCACTTTCGGACCGGTGAAGTGCTCTCCTCCAGCACGGAACCGGGGCCGGGGGACCCGGGTCTCGCCGTCGCCCGCCACATCCACCGCGCCGATCTGCAGGCGATGCTCGTCGATGCGGTTCGCGGGCTCGATCCGGATGCGATCGTGTTCGGCCGACGATTGACGCGGCTCGAGCCGGCATCGCGCGTCGCCGCGCACTTTGCGGATGGAAGCCGCGCGGAGGCCGACGTCCTGATCGCCGCGGATGGGGTGCGCTCGGTCGCCCGGCGCGAATTGTTCGGCGACGGCGCGCCGCGCTTCGCAGGTCAGGTCGCATTCCGCTGCTTGATTCCGCGAGCGGCTGCGGAACCCTTCCTGGGCGCGGGCAACGCCGTGGTGTCGATCGGCGGCGGGCGGATCTTCCATCGTTACTTGATTCGCGATGGATCATTGTTGAACGTGATCGGCATCGCACAGAGCGACGCATGGCCGCATGAGAGCTGGGACACGCCGGCGAGCGTCGCGGAATTCCTCGCGCTGTACCGCGACTTTCATGCCGACGTCACCGGACTCATCGAGCGTGCGGCTGATGCGCAACTCATCAAATGGGGCCTTTTCGTGCGGCCGCCGCTGGTGCGCTGGAGCGTGGGCCGGGTGGGCCTGTTGGGGGACGCGGCGCATCCCATCCTGCCCTTTCTCGGCCTTGGCGCGGCGCTCGCCATCGAGGATGCCATCGTCATCGCGCGTGCCCTCGACGAAACACCGCAGCCCGAGGCCGCGCTCGGCCGCTATCAGGCCACCCGACTGGCAAGGGTCGAAGCCGTGCGGCTCGCCTCGATTCGACAGGGTGAGATCATTCAGACCGCGGACGTGACGCGGCAGTCCCTGGCGCGCGCGCCGGCGGGGAATGACGCGCTGTTCGATTTCGATCCCTGCCGCATTCCGCTGCAACGGGACGCCTCCCCGCCGCATTGACCGCTATTCGGAAGCCACCTCCGTCCCGGGCATTTCCACACGCGTGGCGCTACACTCGCGGTCATGCACTTCAACAGGTCATTGGGTCGCGGTCTGAAAATGCTGGCCATTCTCAATACCGGGGGCGAGCATCGCGTGGCATCGCTGGCTCGCGCCGTGAAACTGCCTCGCAGTACCGCGTTCCGGCTTCTCTGCACGTTGGTCGAGGAGGGCTATGTCTGGCGGGATCCGGCGACCGACATCTATCATCCGACCGCGATGGTGAGTGCGCTGTCCGACGGGTTCGACGGCACCGCGCGGCTGGTGCAGGCGGCTCATCCACACGTCGAGGAACTCGGCAAGCAGCTGATCTGGCCGGTCAGTCTTGCGACACTGTCGGGCACGTCGGTGCTGCTGCGTCAAACCACGGATGCGATGAGTCCGCTCGCCGTCGTGCGTTATTCGGCGGGCCACCGCGCGCCGCTGCTCGACCGCGCATCCGGGTTCGTGCTGCTGGCGTTCAGTGACCGGCCGCGGAGCCGGATGCTGCTGGATCTGATCTATCGTGCGGATGCTCCCGAAAGACCGCGCTTCCCGCGCGCCGATGCCGAGCGCCTCATTGCCGAGGTGCGCAGCGTTGGATTTTCCTGCCTGCATCGTGCGGGTCAGGCGTCCGAGCGCAGCAGCCTGTCGGTGCCGGTGGTGGCTGGCGGGGATACGCTCGCGGCTCTGTCGGTGCGATTCGCGCGCAGCGCCGTCACCCAGCAGATCATCATGGAGCGATTCCTGCCGACGCTGCGCCGGGCGGCAAACGGCATCGTCGAATGCGTCAGCCGGAGTTCGCCGCAATCCGGGTCCAGGCGCGCCGCCGGCGCGGCTCTGACTGCGACCGAGAGCTGATTCATGAGCGACGGACGCGATCGGTCGCGACCCCATGATCTGTTGATCAAGAACCTGCACGTCGTGCGGCCGCAGGAACACACGGTGCGGCGCCAGGATGTGGCGATACGAGACGGTGAGTTTCACCTCATCGCCGATTCGATTCCCGCCGATTCGGCGGTGAGCGTCGTCGATGCGAAGGGCCTGCTCGGATTTCCGGGTTTGGTCGATGCCCACATGCATACGGGCATTTACTCGCCTTTGGCCGAGGATGCGATCACCGAAAGCCGCGCGGCGGCACAGGGCGGCGTCACCTCGAGCCTCAACTATTTCCGCTCCGGCCAGTACTACCTCAACAAGGGCGGCCCGTACGCGAGCTTCTACCCCGAGGTGCTGGATATCTCCGCCGGACGGTTCTACGTCGACTATGCCTATCACCTGGCGCCCATGGACCGCGGCCAGATCGGCGAGATCGACATGCTCGTCGAAAAGTATGGCGTCACCTCGTTCAAGATCTACATGTTTTATGGCGGCTACGGACTGCACGGCGCTTCGAATCATCAGCACGATTTTCTGATGATCGACCCGGACGAAAAATACGACATCGCACATTTCGAATTCGTGATGCGAGGTGTGCAGCGGGCGATGGAGCGGTTTCCCGACCGGCGCCGCTACATCAGCTTGAGCCTGCATTGCGAAACGGCGGAGATCATGGCCGCCTACACCAAGCTCGTGCAAAGCGAGGGTCGATTGTCGGGATTGCGCGCCTACAGCGCTGCGCGTCCGGCGCATTCCGAAGGCCTGGCGATCGCCATCGCCTCGTATCTCGCGCACGAGACCGACTGCGTCAACATCAACCTGCTGCACCTCAGTTCGCGCAAGGCCGTGGAATCGGCGCTCATCATGAAGAAGGCGTTCCCGCACATCGATTTTCGGCGTGAGGTGACGTGTGCCCATTTGTGCATCGATTACGACGTCGCCACGGGTGTGTTGGCGAAGGTCAATCCGCCCATCCGGTCGCGCGAGGACGTGGATTTCCTCTGGTCCGCGCTGCTCGACGGACACATCGACTGGGTGTGCTCGGATCATGCGTGCTGCCGCCACGAGATGAAATTGGACGGTACGAGGCCGGGGGACGTGTTCGCCGCCAAGTCGGGCTTTGGCGGCACGGAATATCTGTTGTCCGGTCTCATGACGGAGGGCCGAAAGCGCGGCCTGTCTCATAATCGCATGGCGGCACTGACGTCCTGGAATCCGGCGCAGAGATTCGGCCTGCTGAAGAAGGGCGATATCGCACCCGGCTTCGACGCGGACCTCGCGATCGTCGATCCCGCGAAGTCCTTCGTGGTGCGTTCCGCGGATTCGGAGTCGACCCAGGGCTACAGCCCATTCGAGGGGCTCGAGATGTCCGGCCAGGTCGTCGCGACTTATCTGCGCGGCGCGGCCGTGTATGAAAACGGTGCCGTCGTGGGCGATCCCCGTGGCCGTTATTTGCACCGACCGTATGCCGGGAACGGGCATGGCGGATAACCGGCGCGTCCTGTTTGCGCGCGCCCCCCACGGCCTGCCCGTGCTCGAGGATTTCGCTGCGGATTCCGTGCCGGTCGCGGACCCGGGGGCCGGGCAATTCCTCGTGCAGAACCTCTACCTCGCCATCGAACCCTATTACCGCAATGTCATGAAGGGGATGGCCTTGTACGGCAAGCCCCTGCAACCGGGCGACGTGATGTTCGGCGAGACCCTGTCCCGGGTGCTGGTGAGCCGGCATGACGGATATGCCGCGGGCGAACTCGTCGTGGCGCGTGGCGGATGGCAGGAGTACGCCATACTCGACGGCACCTCGGTGCGCAAGGTGGCGGCTTCGAGCATCCCGCCCACGACGGCGCTCGGTGTGCTCGGTACTCCGGGACTCACCGGTTTCGTGGGCATGGTATATCTCGTTCCCCCCCGCCCCGGCCAGACTGTCGTCGTGTCGGCGGCCACGGGTCCCGTGGGATCCACGGCGGGCCAGACCGCCCGCATGATGGGTGCGCGCGTGGTCGGCATCGCGGGTTCAGCGGAGAAATGCGGCTACGCGGTGCGCGAACTGGGGTTCGACCGGTGCGTCAATTACAAGTCGGGCAATTTGCCGGAACTGTTGAAGGAGGCGTGTCCGAGCGGTGTCGACGTGTACTTCGACAACGTGGGCGGCGACACCTTGGCCGCGGTTCTCGGGAATCTCGCATTGAATGCCCAGATCGTGCTCTGCGGCATGATCGGTGCCTACAACCTCGCCGCGCCGCCGACTGGTCCGCACCTGGGTCCCGTCGTGGTGGCCCGGGCGACGGTCAAGGGACTCGTGGTATTCGATCACTTCGGCCGGATGCCGGAGCTGCAGCGTGTGGTCGGCGGTTGGATACGCGACGGCAAGTTTCGCTACCGCGAGGACATCGCCGAGACCCTCGCAGCGGCGCCCGCGTCATTCTGTCGACTCATGCGCGGCGAGAATTTCGGCAAGGCGCTGGTGCAGATATGCTAGGAGCCGGTCCAAACGAGTTTCTCGAGCCGTGTCGGCGAAAGGTGGCCTCATGACCACGATCGTCGTGCTCTTCAATTTGAAAGCGGGCGTGAACATCGAAGAGTATGAGGCTTGGGCGCGCGGCACGGATCTCCCCCACGTCAATGCGCTGCCCTCGGTCCGGGGTTTCCGGGTGCTGCGTTCCGCAGGCCTGCTGAGCGGTGCCGCCGCGCCGTATCAATATGTCGAACTGATCGAACTCGATTCGCTCGAGAACTTTCGCGGCGAGGTCAAGTCCGAGGTCATGCAGGGCGTGGCGCGTGAATTCCGGGCCTATGCGGATGCCCCGATGTTCATGGTGACTGAATCGCTATGAACGTGGCCCCGTGAACGTCGCCCTGTGAACGTGGCCCATGAACGTGGTGCCATGAACCTCGCCGCATGAAAGAGGCGCCATGAGCGCGGGCCGGTTCCGCGGCAAGGTGGCGCTGTGTACGGGGGCCGGACGTCGCGCCGGTCTCGGAGCGGCCATACTCAATACCCTTGCCGCCGAGGGATGCACCGTCGTGTTCACCGATCTGGTGGAATCGAGCGGTCCCCTCGCGGCGCGACACATCGGCAACACGCAGGAAATGGAACAGCTTGCGTCCGAGATCTGCCAGGCGGGAGGTACCGCCGTGTGCATGTCGTTGGATGTGCGCGATGAGGCGCAGGTCGAGGCGGTCATCGCCGCCACCGTGGCGCGCTTCGAGCGGCTGGATTTTCTGATCAATAATGCGGGCGTCGGCTTCCTCATCGAACCATTGATCGAAACGGCGGCGGAACGGTGGCGCACGGTGCTCGAGGTGAATCTCACCGGCGCGTTCCTCTGCACCAAGCATGCGGCCCGGCAAATGATTCATCAAGGAGGCGGTGGACGCATCGTCAACATCGCGAGCCAGGCCGCGAAGAGCGGTCACCTGCACATGGCCGCCTACACGGCCTCGAAACATGGCATGATCGGTTTGACACGCTCCGCCGCACTCGAACTCGGTCCTCACGGCATCACGGTCAATGCCATTTGTCCGAACCACGTGACCACCGGATTGGGCGCCGTGCAGAACGACTACTTTGCCAAGTTGCGCGGCTTTGCCGACACCGAATCCTACCTCAAGGACATGCGCCAGCGGATTCCGCTGCGCCGCGTCGGCTTGACCGACGACACGGCCAAGGCTTGCGCGTTTCTCTGCAGCGAGGAGGCTTCCTATGTCACCGGGGAGGCGATGAACGTGAGCGGCGGCATCGAGATGCATTGATGGCGCGTAAATCGACTCCCGCCCGAAAGGGTGACGGCAACTCCGCGCCGCAAGCCGTGCGCCTGCCGCGAATCGCGAAGGGACGCCGTGCGGAATTCCACGACGACCCCGCGATCGATCAGCTGTTCGCGATCGCGACGGCGTTGACCGGCGAGATCTCGGTCCTGTTCGACCGATTGGATACGGTGGAACGACTGCTCACCGAGGCCCGCGTGCTGTCGGCGCCTGCGATCGAGGCGTATGTGCCGGACGAATCGGCGGCGGCGCTTCGCGGGGAACGCCGCGACGAATTGCTGCGCCGGGTATTCGCCGTTTTGGAGCTGTATGCGGCACGCAAGGCGGCGCCTGCGAAGGGACCTGTCTGAGTCAGCTTCGCGAGCCGCGACGGTGAGCCGGCCGGATCCGGCGCGTTATCCGCATCTGTTCGCGCCCTTCACGTTGGGTGCGCACACGCTGCGCAATCGCATCGCGCATGCGTCCATGACCACGCGAATGTCGGCGGACCGCCGCGTCACCGACGCCTTGGTCCGCTATTACGCCAGCCGCGCCCGCGGCGGCGCCGCGCTGATCGTCACCGAACCCGTTTCCGCCGCCCGCTTTCAGATGGCGCCGCAGAAGGTGCGCGTCTGGGATCCTGACAGCGAACCCGGCCTCGCGCGCTGGGCGGAGTCGGTGGAGCGCGAGGACTGCCGCCTGCTCGCGCAGATCCAGGACCCCGGACGCGGCAGGCACGAGCGGGGCCGCAATCCCGACGCGGTCGGCGCATCGGCGCTGCCGGACGATCTCAGCTGGACCGTGCCGCACGCTCTGACCCTCGGCGAGGTCGAGCGCATGGTGCAGGATTTCGCCGATTCGAGCCGCCGCCTGCAGCGCTGCGGTTTCAGCGGTGTCGAGCTGTCCGCCGCGCACGGGCACCTGTTCCATCAGTTCCTGTCGCCGTGGATGAACGTGCGCGAGGACCGCTACGGCGGCGACCTGGTGGGCCGCTGCCGGGTGCTCAGCGATCTCGTGGCGGCGATCCGCGGTGTTTGCGGCGCGTCTTTCATCGTCGGCGTCAAGCTGCCCGGCGACGACGGGATCGCGAACAGCATCGGACCGGCGGAGGCTGCGCTCATCGCCCGGCATCTTACCGGCGGCGGCGCGGTCGACTACCTCTCGTTCGCGCAAGGCTCGCATGCCGCTTCGCTGGATCTTCACATTCCCGATCTTCATGGTCCGCGCTCCCCCTACGTCGCGCTCACGCGGTCGCTGAAGGCCGCGGTTCCGGGTGTCGCAGTCATGGCGGTGGGGCTCATCACCGATCCGGCGGAGGCTGATGGCATTCTCGCGAGCGGTGCGGCGGACCTGATCGGTCTCGGACGTCCGCTGGTCACCGATCCGGCCTGGGCCTTGAAGGCGGCCGCGGGACGTGAGCCGGACATTCGCTACTGCGTCTCCTGCAACTCCTGCTGGGCGGCCATCACCGAGCATCGGTCGATCGCCTGCGACAACAACCCGCGGGTGGGCCTCGCCGACGAGGTCGATTGGTGGCCGGGGCCGGCGCCGCAGCGCAAGCGGGTGGTGGTCGTCGGCACCGGCATCGCCGGCATGGAGGCGGCCTGGATCGCCGCGGCGCGCGGCCATGAAGTCATTGCCTTCGGCGCCGGCACCGCGCCCGGCGGGAAGACGCGTTTATTGGCCGCGCTGCCCGGCGGCGAAGGCTTGAGCAGCATTTACGATTATCAGACGCTCGCGGCCAAGAAGGCGCGCGCACGGTTCGAATTGGGCGTGCGCGCCACCCCGGAGGACGTCCGTTCGCTCGGACCCGACAGCGTGATCGTCGCCTGCGGCGCGTCGATGCGCTGGCCGCATGGCTTCCCGAACGCCTGGCGCGAGGAGGGCGTGGTGTCGGATTTGCGCGCCTGCATGGCGGATCTCCTCGGCTTCACCCAGCTGCAGGGCGGCACGGCGGTGCTCTTCGACATGGACGCAACCGAGGGAACGTACGCGTCCGCGGAGCTGATGCGGCGCCTGTTCGACCGGGTCGTCATCGTGACACCGCGCGATCGCATCGCCGAGGATGTGCCGCTCGTGAACCGGCTCGGCATCCTGCGCCGCTTTGCACTCCAGGGCATCGAGTCGATGACGCTCGGCGAGATTGATGCCGGCTCCTCGCTCGAGTCGGGTGTCGTGCATGTCCGCAATGTCTACACCGGCGCACTCACCGACATTCCGGATGTGGTGCTTTTGACCTATGCGACCCCGCGCGCCCCCGATCTCTCCGGCATCGACGCGTTTGCGTCCGCCGCGCCCGAGATTCACGTCATCGGCGATGCCTACGCGCCGGGATCGACCATGGCGGCAACCGCCCATGGGCATCGTATCGGCAATCTCATTTGATTGCGCCGAAGATGAACCAACTCGCGCCGTTGCCGTGCGCCGGCGCCGCGCGCTCGCCGCGTGCGACCGCGGCGAATTCGGCATCGCTCACGGTGCCGTGATTCGGTATGCGGATCTGGAAATAATTGCGCGCCTTGAAGCCGCCGCCCAAGACCTCCTTGCGCAGATCGAGGCCGCGGAAAGCGGCATAGTGGGGTTCGTTGTTGTAGTAAGCATCCCAATTCAAATAGAAGGAGTAGTAGGGCGTGGTCTCGGAATCCGGCGGCAGCTCCATGTGGACCATGATGCCGCCGGGCCTCAGGATGCGGCGTGCCTCCTTGAACACGCGGCGCGTCACGGCAGTCGAATGTTCGTGCAGAAAGAAGCTCGAGCACACGATGTCGAACGTGTCGTCCGCGAAATCCGTGTGCTCCGCGTTCTGCTGCGAGTAATGGACCGCCACCCCGAGCGACTCGGCCCGCGCATGGGCGTAGCGCAGCACCGGGGCGCACACATCGATGCCGTAGGCTTCACACTCCGGAAACACCTCTAGGTAGGGAAGCAGGTTGCCGCCGACCGTACAGCCGAGATCGAGCATGCGCTTCGGCTGGAAACCGGGATCCCGGGCCTTCAGGTAATGCGCGATGGACTTGGCCACGCCGCCGCCGCGCGCCCGCAGCGCAAAGCCGCCGCCGAATACGGCCGTGCCGTGGTGATACATGGCGCCGGCCGAGACGTCGTCGGCGACGACCTCGGAATGAAAGCCGCCCGGCATCAGGTGAATGTCGAGTTGCTGCATGTCCTTGGGGATGGCGAGTCCGGGATTGAGCCTCAGCGAACCCTTGCGGGGCGTCTCCCGCGCCGCCGCCACGAGCGCGGGCAGATCGCGTTCGATCTGCGGGCGTACCGAAGACCAGGTCATTTCCTGCGCCGTGTATCGCAGCGCGCTCCAGGCTCGAAAATAGGCATTCGGCAGCATCGCCCGCCGCACTTCGAGCGCGTTGCGCGGTGCGCGTTTGCGGCGCGCGACGACGCCGGGCTCGACCTCGCGCTCGTAGACGCCGCGCAGGGAGCCGGCCATGTCCACCATGATGTGCCGGCGCAGCTGCGAGACGAATTGCTGCCGGGCCCGTTCGTCCAAGGTCGGCTGGGTCAGCGAATCGAAGGGGCTGTTCCTGCCCTCGAATCCTTTGTTTGCCTCATCGAGCATGCGGGCGATCCTCGTTCAAGATTGGCGTGTGGAACGGCCGGGCCACTTCGCTTCGAAGGCATAGACCTCATCGAAGCCGTTGATCCGGCCGAAGTAGTTGAAATCATACAGCGGAATGTCCGGATTCACGCTGGTGCCGCGTTCCTTCAGATTGCGCAGCATGCGATCCGTCGCCGCATTGGCCGCGAGCGCGGTACTTGCGGGGAAGATTGCGCCGGCGTAACCGATGTCGCGCAGTTCCTCGGCTGGCAGCACCGGGGTCTTGCCTCCGTCCGCCATGTTGGCCAGCATCGGTTTCTCGCTGTGGCGACAGAGTTTCCGCATCTGTTCCTCGCTGCGGGGCGCTTCGACGAAGAGAATGTCGGCGCCGGCGCGGCCATATGCCTCGGCACGCCGCAGCGCGGCATCGAATCCCTCGACCGCGATCGCATCGGTGCGCGCGATGACGAGCATGCCCTCGGGGTCCTGCCTGGCGTCGCAGGCAACACGAATTTTTTCGACCATGTCCTCCAGCGCGATCACGCGCTTGCCTTCCATGTGGCCGCAACGCTTCGGGAACTCCTGATCCTCCAGTTGAATGGCGGCGATACCCGCCGCTTCGTAGCCGCGCACGGTGTGATGCACGTTGAGCAAGCCGCCGTAACCGGTGTCGGCATCGGCAATCACGGCGGTGTCGCCGACCGTGCGCTTCAGAGTGGTCATCCGCTCCAGCATTTGCGTGTAGGTGGCGATGCCCGCGTCCGGCAAACCGTAGCAGGACGCCGTCAGCCAATAACCGGACCCGTAGACGACGTCGAAACCGTGCTCCCGCGCCAGGCGCGCGGCCATCATGTCATGCATGCCGGGCGCAAGGAAAAATTCACCGGCTTCGAGTTTGAGGCGCAACAAATTGCTCATGGGACAAGGTTCTCCTGGGAAGATCGGATGACGCGCGCAGTCTGCAACGCCGCGACGTCGGTGGCGGTCATGCCCAGCGCGGCGAGAATCTCTTCCGTATGCTCGCCGATGCGGGCGAGAGCGCCACCCTGCGTGGGGCGCTCATCGTTCAACTGGATCGGCAAGATCGGCAGTTGCGTGAGACTGCCATCCGGCAGCTGGACGGTCCGGAGTCCGCCTCCCGCTTGGAGATGGGGGTCGTCGAAGAGGTCCTCCGGACGGCCGATCGGCGCGAACGGCAGCCCGGCACTCTCCAGTCGGGCGAGCACGTCGGCCTTCGCCAGAGATGCAAGGTGTTGCCGCACGCCCGGCAGTATCCGCTCGCGCGCCGCCACGCGTTGCCGGTTGGTGCGCAGGCCGGGATCGAGCGCCATCTCGTCGAAACCGAATGCGGTGCAGAACGCCTGCCATTGCGGATCGGAGACCACTCCGATGAAAACTTGTTCGCCCTCCGCGAGTTCGAACACGTCGTAGATGGCCCACGCCGAAACGCGCTGGGGCATGGGTTTGGCGGCTTGACCGGTGACGGCCTTCTGCGCCATGTGCTGCCCCACGAGATAGACCGTGGTCTCGAACAGGGCGCTCGTGACCTTTTGGCCGACGCCGGTGACGTGGCGCTGCGCGAGGGCCGCGAGAATGCCGATGACGCCGAACATGCCGCCCGTGACATCCACCACGGAGGCGCCCGCGCGCAGCGGACGTCCCGGAGGGCCGGTCATGTAGGCGAGGCCTCCCATCATCTGCGCGACCTCGTCGAGCGCGGTGCGATTCTCATACGGGCCTGCGAGGAAGCCCTTCTGCGAACAATAGATCAACCGCGGATTGTCGACCCGCAGCGATTCGTAGGACAGGCCGAGACCGTCCATGACACCCGGTCGAAAATTCTCGATGAGCACATCGCTGCGCGCGGCGAGGCGTCGGGCCAGATCGAGACCGCGCGGATCCTTCAGGTCGAGGCTGATGCTGCGCTTGTTGCGGTTGTACATCGGAAAGTAGCCGGCGCCCGACCCCTGCAGTTCCCGCGTGGTGTCCCCGCCCAGCGGTTCCACCTTGATGACGTCGGCGCCGAGTTCGACGAGAATGGCACCGACCACCGGGCCCATCACCATATGCGAAAACTCGAGCACCTGGACGCCCGCCAGCGGCCGTGGGGCTGTACTCATGGGCGCAGCTCCGTCGTGTTGGTGAAGTGGAGCGGCAGTCCGGCTTCGGCGGTAAAGCCATACAGAGACTCTTCCGGAAGCGCGGCCCTCAGGATCGTGCGCACCTCGAGCAGCCGCGGCAGGTCGATGCCGGTGTCGAATCCCATCGCTTGCAACATGAAAACGAGATCCTCGGTGACGACGTTGCCGGAGGCACCGGGCGCAAACGGGCAGCCGCCGAGACCGCACAGCGAGCCGTCGAAGGTTGAAATACCCTCCTCGAGTCCGGCCAGTACGTTGGCCAGCCCCAGTCCGCGCGTGTTGTGCAGGTGCAAACTCGCCACGGCGGCGCTGCCCACCGCCGCCCGGACCGCGCGCACGACGGTTTTGATCTGCGCGGGATTCGCATAGCCGGTGGTATCCGCCAGTCCGACTTCATCACAGCCGGCTTCCATGAGCGCCGTGCCGAGCCGCACCACACGCTCGACCGGCACGCGGCCTTCGAGGGTGCAGCCGAAGGCCGTCGATAATCCCCCCTCGAGCAGCGGGCGATGATCTGGCGGCAACTGTCGCACGAGCGCGGCGATCGCCCGCACCTCGTCGAGCATTTGGGCGTGATCGCGGCGCACGTTATGCAGACTATGCGTCTCCGACGCCGACAACGGGACCGTGATCTTGTGCGCGCGGGCGCTGATGGCGGCCTCGGCGCCGCGACGGTTGGCCACGAGCACGGCGACGGTCAGCCCGGGAATGCGTCGTGCGAACGCGACGACCTCGGCCGTATCGGCGAGCTGCGGAACCAGCTTGGGATTCACGAAACTGCCCACCTCGATCTCGCGCACGCCCGCGGCCGCTTCGGCGGCAATCCATGCTTGCTTGACGGCCAGCGGCAGGATGGGCTTGATGCTCTGCAGGCCGTCGCGCGGTCCGACTTCGCTGACCAAGATCGCGGGTTTCACAGATACACCCAAGGACGTTCCTGACGGTCGCGTTCATAAAACGCATCGAGGTCGGTGAGCCGGCGCAGCGACAAATCGATGGCATCGAGGCCTTCGAGCAGCCGCAGCCGCACATCGGCATCGATGCTGAAGGCAATGACCCCGGTGGCGACGCCGGAGAGCTCCTGCCGGTCGAGGTCGATGGTCAAATGGGGATCGGCTTGCAAGGTGAGGATGGCATCCGCAAGCGCCGCGACCGTGGCGCGCGGCAGGCAGAGCGCCAGCACGCCGTTATTGATGCAATTGTCATGGAAAATTGGCGCAAAGCTCGGTGCGATGATGGCGCGAAAGCCCTGGTCCGCCAGCGCCCACACCGCATGTTCGCGGCTCGATCCACAGCCGAAGTTATCGCCGGCCAGCAGAATTCCGGCCGCCGAGAACCGCGGTTGATTCAGCACGAAATCCGGATCGGGATCGCGTTCGCCGGCGCCGCGGTAGCGCCAGCCGGCGAACAAGCCGGCCGCCAAGCCCTGCTTGCTCACCGATTTGATTTCGCGCGAGGGGATGATGCTGTCCGTGTCGACGTTGTCGCGCAGCAAAGGCGCGGCGACCGCGGTGAGCGTTTGAAAGGGCTGCATCAGGCGGCCTGCAGCGTGCGCACGTCGGCAATGTGTCCGAGGATGGCGCTGGCTGCGACGGTGGCGGGACTCGCGATGTGCGTGCGGGTGCCCGGCCCCTGCCGGCCCTCGAAGTTGCGATTGGTGGAAGACACGACCCGTTTACCCAGGCCGAGATCTTCGCCACCCGCGTAAAAGCACAGCGAGCATCCGGACTCCCGCCACTCGAAGCCCGCGGCGCGGAAGATGCGATCGAGACCTTCGGCTTCTGCCTGCCGCTTGACCCGCGAGGACCCCGGCACACAGAGAGCGCGAATTCCCGGCGCGATTTTGCGGCCGTTCAAGACGCGTGCGGCGCTGCGCAGGTCCGAGATGCGGCCATTCGTACAGCTGCCGATGAAGGCGGCATCGATGCGCACCGACGCCAGCCGTTCCCCGGGCTGCAAATCCATATAGCGCAGGGCGCGCGCGTGCGATTCTGGCGTCGTGCCGCTGTCGTTCACGTCGGGAACGGTGCCCGTCACCGACGTGGCGTGCTGCGGACTCGTGCCCCAGGTGATCATCGGCTCCAGATCATCGACATCGATGCTGATCTCCTCGTCGAACGCGGCGCCTGCATCGGAGGCCAGGGTGCGCCAGTTCGCGAGCGCACGCTCCCAGATCTCGCCCTTCGGCGCGAAATCGCGTCCCGCCAGGTAGCTGAATGTCGTGTCATCCGGAGCTATCATGCCGGTGATGCCGGAGAATTCGGTTGCCATGTTGCAGAGGGTGAATCGCGCCTCCATGTCAAGTGAACGGACTGCACTCCCGGCGAACTCGATGGCCTTGCCGCGGCCGCCCGCTGCGCCCCAGCGGCTCACGAGGCGCAGGCTGAGGTCCTTCGCGCCGACCCATGCCCCGAGTGTCCCCTCGAAGCGGACCCGCTGCGTGGCGGGTTTGTTGAGACGCAGCGTGCCGGTGGCCAGCGCGTGCTCGGCCTCGGTGGAACCGATGCCCCAAGCGAACGCACCGACGGCTCCCTGCGTGCAGGTATGACTATCCGGACAGACGATCGTGAGGCCGGGCAACGCGAGTCCGAGTTCGGGGGAAATGACATGCACGATGCCCTGGTCGCGGTCGGTGACGTCGAACAGACGAATGCCGGCCTCGCGCGCCGCGGCCCGTGTGCGGGTGATGAATTCGCGGCCGCCCGGCATCAGCGTCTCATCGGTGCGTCCCGGTCGCGTATCGACGATGTGGTCGATCGTGCAGAACGTCCTAGCGGTCCCGCGGATCGGGCGGCCGCGCTGCCGCAATCCTTCGAGCGCGATCGACCCGGTGCGTTCGTGCAGGAAGACGCGATCGATCGCAATCCACGCCGGGCCGGTACCGGAGGCCACGATATGGGTTTGCCATATTTTATCTAGGAGGGACCGCGCTTGCCGTGGCCGCTGGCCACCAGCCAGCCGCCCGCCATGTCCATGCTCACCCATTGCCAGTATCAGAGCCTATCATACCGGCACGATAGGGTGCGCCTCCAACGGGCCGCCACGAATCCGATCCACGTCGGCCACTGAGTGGCCACGATCGTCTCGACCCGCGAGGACTTGCTTGAACACAACCGTTTCGCGCCTGGGAGCCACATGACCATTCCATCCGCACGGCGCTATGGTTATGCGCCGGGTCCGTTCGGGCAGGTTCACTACCAGGTCTGGGAGGGGCGCGAAGCGCGTTCCCTGCCGCTGGTGCTGTGCCATCAATCGCCGAGTTCATCGGAGCAGTTCTCCGCGATTTATCCGCTTCTCGTTGCGCGGGGCATCACGCCCATCGGCGTGGACACACCGGGATTCGGCATGTCCACCGTGCCCGACCATCCGCCCAGCATCGAGGAGTATGCCGACAGCATCACCGCCGTGCTCGATCATCTCGGACTGGCGAGCGCCCATATTCTTGGCCAGCATACGGGCTCGATGGTGGCGATGGAGGCCACCCTGCGTCATCCGGGCCGTTACCTCAGTCTGGTGCTGAATACCCCGACGCCGTTCAATGAACAGGAGCGCGCCGAGTGGTCCGCCTTTCTCACACCGCGGCAGAAGGCCTGGCACCCCAAGGCCGACGGTTCGCATTTACAAGCCATGTGGGACAGGCGCTGCGCCGCGTCCGGAGCCGGCTGGTCCCACCTGGAAGCGATGCACCGCGAAGTCGTGCAGATGCTGAGGGCGGGCGAGACGCTGTGGTACGGGCACGCAGCCTCGTTTGCATACGATCAGCTCGGCCGTCTCGCCGCGATCGCCGTGCCCACGCTGATCCTCACGAATACCGGCGATCTGACGTACAAATTCGCGCGTCGCGCCGCCGAGCGCAGGCCGGATTTCGCGTATCGGGAGTTCGAGGGCGGCACGCATGACATCATCGACGAACAGCCGCAAGCCTGCGCGGCGGCGGTGGCGGCCTTTCTCGGACTTTCGTGAGCCGTCAAGCGATTTCAAAAGGGGAGTGACCGCCCATGAAGCTTTTCAACCCGGCGCTGCTCACCACCGCCGCCCTGTGCGCCTCTGCCCTGGGCACCGCGGCGATGGCCCGGACGCTCGATACCAACACGCCCGCCGACGCGTTCGAAATTTCCAAGCGCATGCAGTGCGGCGAGGTCGACGGCAAACAAGCCGTGTATCACTTTTCCGGCAGGATTTATTCCCGGGTCGAGGGTGAGCCTGACCGGCTGCTGTTCCTTGCGGAGGGCATGAATGTGAGACGGTGTGTGGCGGTCGAGGATCCCAAGCGCGGCAGGGGCTATCGCCTCGTCAGCCGCGAGGTGCTGTTTTACCTGGATCCCGGCACCGGGCAGATTCTGCGCCAATGGGCGAATCCTTGGTCGGGCGAGACGGTCGACGTCGTGCACATCCACAACGATCCGGTGAATTCCAAGCCCAGCTTCCCGGTCGGGGCCGATGGCAAGGCCGCGAGCTTCACCGGACGGCGCGAGGGACGCTGGCTGTTCATTCCATTCGAGGCACCGCTGTTCTACGAAAATCCGCTGGCGGGCGCCTATCAGGACTATATCGGCGGAAAATACCACGCGATGGAAATTTTCGACTTTGTCGCCGACGCGAACGAAATTCTCGACACCCATAATCCCACCTCCTATCCAAGCGTTTCATGGGTGCGCATTTCCGACTGGATGCCTTGGATGAAGCAGCGCGGCCGGCAGGGGCAGATGGTGTTCAATGCCGTGGGCTCCAAGGTGAAATCATTCGACGATTTGCCCGCAATCATCAAGGATGAGATCGCCGCGAACTATCCGGGCTTCACGGTCGCACCACCGGGCGACGATACGCGCCCGAATGCCACGACGTGGACCGTATTCAAGGCGCAAGTGGACGCGGCACGGGCGGCGTCGACAAAACCGGCCAACTGAATTTCAGACAAGCTCCGCATCGAGTACCTCGACCCAATGCCGCACCGGCAGGGCGGTGCCTACCTATCGGGCACCAGTTGGCCGGATAATGGCCACAGGCTTTGACTGACAGGGGAATTATAAAGTTTGATGGAGACTAAGGGGTCGTCAAGAAACCTTGACGCAAAAATGCAACAGGGGTAACAAGCAATGATCTTATTGTCTCGCCGACATAACCAATCAGGCTGCGTGTCGTCTTCCGCATTGGCTACTGCGCTTCTCGGCGCCGCCATGCTGGGTTCCACGACCGCCGCCTTCGCACAGCAAGCGGCGGGCACCACGGACTCTGCTGGCGTCGGCCTCGAAGAGGTTGTCGTTACGGCTCGCGCCCGTTCGGAAGCGATCACCGAAGTTCCCATTTCGATTCAATCCTTCTCTGCCGCACAACTCTCGGCCGATCACGTCACGGATCTCAGTGACCTGCAGTACCAAGCCGGGTTCACGTTCAACAGTCAAGGCATGAGTACGCAGGGCGGAGGGCGTGAGTTCCCAACGTTGGTCTTCCGAGGCCTTTCGACAAACTTTGGATACGGGTTCAACGATTCAGGGGCGCTGTTCGTCGACGGGATCTTCGTCTCCGGCGGCACGGCATCGGTGACGATGGCCGATGTCTCTCGGGTGGAGGTTCTCAAGGGCCCGCAAAACGTCTACTTTGGCAAAAACACGTTCGGCGGCGCGATCAATCTGATCACTTCGAACCCCACGGAGGAGTTCCACGGGTATGCCAACGTGGACTACTCGACCAAGGATTCTTTCGACGACACCTTTTCGGTCGAAGGTGCTCTCGTGCCCAATTTGCTGACCGCACGGGTGACCGCGGAGGCATTCCACCAGGGACGTCAATACACGTCCTTTGACGGCGGAGCGCTCGGCGAAGAGGACACCAAGGGCGTCACGGCCGTCCTGTACTTCACGCCCGACCCGAATGTCTGGATTCGCACCCGCTTTCACTACTCTCACGACAACGACTCCGCGGCTGACACCGCTTTCTTATCCGGCATCTCCTTTGGGGCGAACTGCCCCGGGTGGGTCAACAAATACTTCTGTAACGGCATTCCGTCGCTCGCCAGGACAGGTACCTCGGTATTGGACTACGCGGGCGCCCCGGCGGCTTTCGCGAGCGCTGCCGCGAGCAACAACTTCGGCGGCGCGAACGATCCGTTGCTCTCGCAGGTTCCCACCAAAGACAGCACCGGGTTGATTCGCGACAACTTGCAGGGGTCGCTCGCATCAGGGGTAACACTGCCCAATCAAGCGGCCATCGATTTCACTGCCGGCTGGAACCAGTCCAAGTCGAGCGACATCGCTGACGGGGACCATACCTCAACTCCCTTTTTCCTCACGGATCAGCCGATCATCAACCACGACTTCCAGGCGGACCTGCGGTACGTGAGCAGCGCGGAGCAACCTCTGCGCTTC
>Ga0302319_10006812_pt1 | contig 22614 bp, 22 predicted proteins | sample Bog_T0_2_FD_203319 | JGI IMG/M metagenome (GOLD analysis project Ga0302319, IMG submission 203319) | Peat permafrost microbial communities from Stordalen Mire near Abisko, Sweden - Bog_T0_2 | ecosystem: Environmental > Terrestrial > Soil > Wetlands > Peat | place: Sweden: Abisko, Stordalen Mire... | reverse complement strand
GACCAGCGCATCCGCGGGCGCTCCGGCTACCAATACGCAAGCGGAGACACGGCGGACACGGTCGACGTAGCCCGCGCCGGCCGGCTGCACATACTCGAGGTCCAGCGGCTGATCCGGTTCATGCCGAAGATCGTCATCTGCCTGGTCAACGGGTGGGCTGCCGGCGGCGGCCACAGCCTGCACGTGATCTGCGACCTCACGCTGGCCAGCCGCGAGCACGCCCGCTTCAAGCAAACGGACGCCGACGTCGGCAGCTTCGACGGCGGTTACGGCAGCGCGTACCTGGCCCGTCAGGTCGGCCAGAAATTCGCCCGGGAGATCTTCTTCCTTGGCCGTACCTACACGGCGGAGCAGATGCACCACATGGGCGCGGTCAACGAGGTCGTCGACCACGCCGAGCTGGAGCGGGTCGGCGCGCAGTGGGCGGCCGAGATCAACGCCAAATCACCGCAGGCGCAACGGATGCTGAAGTTCGCGTTCAACCTGCTTGACGACGGCCTGGTGGGCCAGCAACTGTTCGCGGGTGAGGCGACCCGGCTGGCGTACATGACCGACGAGGCCGTCGAGGGCCGTGACGCGTTCCTGGAAAAGCGTCCCCCGGACTGGAGTCCGTTCCCCCGCTACTTCTGAGTGCCCGTCGGCCTCCTTAGACTCCCCACGTGAGTAAGAGTCCGCTTCGCCGGTTGACCGACCAGATCGTCCTGACGAGCATGCGACCGCCCATTTCAGCGCAAGTACTGTCCAACCGGAGCGCGACCAAACCGGTCGACCTCGCGGGTAAGCGCGTCCTGATCACCGGGGCATCGTCGGGCATCGGTGAGGCCGCGGCCGAACAGTTCGCTCGGCACGGTGCCACCGTCGTCGTCGTGGCCCGCCGCCAGGATCTGCTGGACGCGGTGGCGCAGCGGATCACCGCAGCCGGTGGCACGGCGATCTCGATCTCCTGCGATGTCTCGGACATGGACGCCATCGACGCATTGGTGGCCGACGTCGGAAACCGGATCGGCGGCGTCGATATCTTGATCAACAACGCCGGCCGGTCCATCCGGCGGCCGCTGGCCGAGTCGCTGGAACGCTGGCATGACGTCGATCGGACCATGGTGCTCAACTATTACGCGCCGCTGCGGCTGATCCGCGGATTCGCACCCGGGATGCTCGAACGCGGCGACGGCCACATCATCAACGTCTCGACCTGGGGCGTGTTATCCGAAGCCGCGCCGCTGTTCTCGGTGTACAACGCGTCCAAGGCCGCGCTGTCGGCGGCGAGCCGGATCGCCGAAACCGAGTGGGGACCGCGTGGTGTGCATACGACGCTGCTCTACTACCCGTTGGTGGCCACCCCGATGATCGAGCCGACCAAGGCCTATCAGGGGATGCCCGCGCTGACGTCCGAAGAAGCCGCCGAGTGGATGATCACGGCCGCCCGCACCCGACCGGTCCGGATCGCACCGCGGATGGCGATTGCCGCCAGGGCGCTGGACACCGTCAGCCCGCGCTGGGTCAACGCCATCATGCAGCGGCAGAACATCCAGCCCAACGACCCCCGGTAACTGAACGGCGTCTGGTGCTTCAATGCAGCCGACCAGATGCACGCAAACGCCTCAGACTCGCCGTAGAGACGTGGTAAACACGGATTCATGGAGATTCTCTCCAGCCGGATACTGTTCCGGCCGGCGGATTATCAACGGTCGCTGAGCTTCTACCGCGACCAAATCGGGCTGGCCACCGCCCGCGACTACGGTGGGGGCACAGTATTTTTCGCTGGCCAATCTTTGCTCGAATTGGCCGGTTACGGCGCCCCGGACCATTCGCAGGGACCCTTTCCCGGCGCGCTGTGGTTGCAAGTCCGCGACATCCAGGCAACCCAGGCCGAGCTGCTGAGCCGGGGAGTGTCGATCACCCGCCCCGCGCGTTGCGAACCGTGGGGTCTGCACGAGATGCACGTGACCGACCCGGACGGAATCACCCTTATTTTCATAGAGATTCCGGCCGATCACCCGCTGCGCCAGGACACCCGAGGCAACCCGGATAAACGGTAGGTTAACTAACGGCTAACATCTGACGACGACTCAAGATACTCTCGCGTTTTGCCTACTCGTGCATTCGACAATTGAATCCTCCGACCACCAGAATCAGGCGCTGTGAACATCCAATTGTTCCTCTTAATCATTGTCGTAGTGACGGCATTAGGCTTCGACTTCACGAATGGCTTCCACGACACCGCCAACGCCATGGCGACCTCCATCGCCAGTGGCGCACTCAAGCCCAAGGCAGCGGTCGCACTGTCGGCGGTCCTCAACCTGGTGGGCGCATTCTTGTCCACCACTGTCGCGGCCACGATCGCCAAAGGTCTGATCGACGGGCACATAGTCACGCTGGAACTGGTCTTCGCCGGTCTGGTCGGCGGCGTGGTCTGGAACCTGATGACCTGGCTGCTCGGTATCCCCTCAAGTTCCTCGCACGCGCTGATCGGCGGCATCGTCGGTGCCACCATCGCCGCCGTCGGCGGCCACGGGGTGATCTGGAAGGGCATCACGTCCAAGGCGATCATCCCGGCAGTGGTGTCAGCGCTTCTGGCCATCCTCGTTGGTGCGGTGGCCACTTGGCTGGTCTACCGGATCACCCGCGGCGTTGGGGAGACCCGCACCGAGGCCGGCTTCCGGCGCGGCCAGATCGGCTCGGCGTCGCTGGTTTCATTGGCGCACGGCACCAACGACGCACAGAAGACGATGGGCATCATCTTCCTGGCGCTGATGACCTACGGCTCCGTCAGCAAGACGGCGGCGGCGCCGCCGCTGTGGGTCATCGTGGGTTGCGCCGTGGCGATGGCGTCGGGTACCTACTTGGGCGGCTGGCGGATCATCCGCACCCTGGGCAAGGGCCTGGTCGAGATCAAATCACCGCAAGGCATGGCCGCCGAATCATCTTCGGCCGCAATCATTCTGCTCTCCGCGCACTTCGGCTACGCGCTGTCGACCACCCAGGTCTGCACCGGTTCGGTGATGGGCAGCGGGCTGGGCAAGCCCGGCGGCGAGGTGCGCTGGGGCGTGGCCGGCCGAATGGCGGTCGCGTGGCTGGTCACACTTCCGCTGGCCGGGTTGGTCGGAGCGATCACCTACTGGATCGTGCACCTGATCGGTGGATACCCCGGCGCGATCGTCGGCTTCGGGTTGCTGGTCGCGGCCTCCGCCGCCATCTACATCCGGTCGCGCAAGACCAAGGTCGACCACAACAACGTCAACGCCGAGTGGGAAGGCAGCGTCACCGCCGGACTCGACGACGACGGCAACCCGCCTTCCGCCACGGCAGGCATCGGCTCCGGCGACGGCTCGGTTAACGCAAGGAGTGCCTCATGACCGTGTTCAAGGAATGGTTCAACTACGAGGCCTCGTTCAAGATCCTGGTCTTCGCCCTGCTGGCAGGTGCCGCTCTGCCGGCGCTGTTCGCCGTGGGGGTTCGGTTTCAGGCCGTCGGCGCGGGGCAACAAGCGACAGCTGATGGCCACGTACCGGACAAGAACCCGGTGATGCTCGCGGTGGCCTGGTTGATCTACGGGCTGGTAGTCGTGGTGATTGCCTTCGCTCTGCTGTATATCGCCCGCGACTTCATCGCGACTCAGACGGGCTCTCCCTTCCTGGGGGCCAAAGTTAAGTAACATCGAATCGATGTCCACCTAACTACCGAGCCCCCGGGGCGGAGTGAAGCAAGTGAATGGATTCCTTAGTTCGGTGGTCTCGTGGTTGCGCGCGGGCTATCCGGAAGGCGTTCCACCGACCGACACCTTTGCGCTGCTGGCCTTGCTGACCCGCCGGTTGGGCAACGACGAGGTCAAAATCGTGGCCAACGCACTCATGGAGCGCGGTGACTTCGACAAGGCCGACATCGGTGTGCTGATCAGCAAGCTCACCGATGAGCTGCCGTCGGAAGAGGACATCGAACGAGTGCGCGAGCGGTTGGTGGCCAAAGGCGGCTGGCCGACCGACAATGAGCACGACGGCGGAGAGCACGTATAGCAGTCCTGCGGGCGCTTAACGTCCGGCCCGGCTGCGCTGTCCCGTTACTGTTGCCAGCCCTGCAACGGGTGCTGGACGGTCGCGATCCGGCGATGGTCGTCGCCCCGGCCGATCAAGTGTCCACCCAGCGCGCTCTGCGGGTGGGCCAAGACATCGACGACGACGTGGCTCTGGTGGTAGCGACGTCGGGAACCACCGGTGCTCCCAAGGGCGCGTTGTTGAGCGCCGCCGCCTTGTCTGCCAGCGCGTCGGCCACCCACGACCGCCTCGGCGGACCGGGGAGTTGGCTTTTGGCGTTGCCCCCGTATCACATCGCGGGGGTGCAGGTGCTGGTGCGCAGCGTGCTCGCCGGTACCGAGCCCGTCGAGCTGGACGTCTCCGCTGGATTTGATGTCGCCCAATTACCCGGGGCGGTAAGGAAATTAGGCCGCGGTCGACGGTACACGTCGTTGGTCGCCGCGCAGCTGACCAAGGCGCTCAGCGACCCCGCGGCCGCGACCGCACTCGCCGAATTGGATGCCGTGCTGATCGGCGGCGGACCGGCCCCGCAGCCGATCCTCGACGCAGCGGCAGCCGCAGGCATCACAGTTGTGCGCACCTACGGGATGAGCGAGACCGCCGGAGGCTGCGTTTACGACGGCGTGCCCCTGGACGGGGTCCGGCTGCGTCTGCTGGCCGATGGACGAATTGAGATCGGCGGCACAACCCTGGCCCAGGGCTACCGCAACCCGGCCGAGCCGGACCCCTTCGCCGAACCAGGATGGTTCCGCACCGACGATCTCGGCGCCGTCGATGATGCGGGCGTGCTGACCGTGCTCGGGCGCGTCGACGACGCGATCAGCACCGGCGGGCTGACGGTGCTGCCGCAGCCCGTCGAGGCCGCGCTGCGCACCCACCCCGCCGTCAGCGATACCGCGGTTTTCGGCCTGCCCGATGACCGGCTGGGCCAGCGGGTGGTCGCGGCGGTCGTGGTGAGCGACGGGTGTGCGCCGCCGACGCTGGACGCGTTGCGCGCGCACGTGGCACGCACCCTGGACGCCACCGCCGCACCTCGCGAGCTACACATCCTCGACGCGCTACCGCGACGCGGCATCGGCAAGGTCGACCGGACGGAGTTGGTGCGCCGGTTCGCCGGCACCACTGGTGACTGTTAGCCATTGAGTGTGCGTTGAGGGCTTTGCGTGCCCGTGATCAGAACTAATGGTGGCCCGGGCTACCGCCGCCGTGTGGCTCCTGCGGCGTCACCGGCTTCGGGGCCGGGGCCACCGTCGGAACGGGGGCCTGGGTTGTCGGCTTCGGCGCAACAGTCGGTTGCGTTGAGGGAACTACTGGCTTCGCGCTTGTCGGCGGCTGCGTCGTTTGGGTCGGCGGCTGCGTGGTCTGGGTCGTCGGAGGCGTGTACGTGGTGGTCGGCGGCTCATGCGTGGTCGTCGGCGGCTGCGTGGTGGTCGGCGGCTCATGCGTGGTCGTCGGCGGTTCCGTGGTCGTCGGCGGCTCCGTGGTGGTCGGCGGTTCCGTGGTCGTCGGTGGTTCCGTGGGCGGCGTCGTCGGCGGTGTAGTGGGCGGTGTCGTCGGAGGCGTAATGGGCGGAGTCGATGGGTATCCCGGCTGCCACCCCGGGTACGGCGGCCGCCATCCCGGGTACGGCGGCTGCCACCCCGGGTAGGGGTTGTATCCCGGGTACGGCGGCTGCCACCCCGGGTACGGTGGCTGCCACCCCGAGTACGGCGGCCGCCATCCCGGGTACGGATTGATGCCGCCCGGCCCAGGCGGGGCGATGGGAGCGGGGGCGGGATCAAGCGCCGCTAGCCCACCGCCCTCGGGAATTAGCTGCTGCGGAATGTAACCGTTGGAATCCGGAATGACGCCGCCCTGGTATCCCGCATTGGGCTGACCGGGCGGGGGCGCCGGTACCGGGGCCTGTTGCTGAGTCGGCAACAGCGGCATGAATTTTCCCGGGGCAGCATTCTGCAGTCCGACCACGGGCTGTTGAGCCGAGGTCGGCCGGACGGCCACCACCAAAGCGACAGCCAGCGACGCGAACCCGACTACAGCGAATGCGATGACGGCGTTGCCGACGATCAACGAGCGGCGGCTGAGCCGGACCGGTCCGGTCGCGGCTTCGCCATCGCCGTAGCCATCGACGAACTCGTCGTACTCGTCGTCGTATTCATCCATGTCGACGGGAAGCAGTTCGTTCTCGCCGGCCATCGAGTACGCGAGCTGGTGGTCCTCCGCGCTCGGGTCGGCAAACTCGGCTGCGGGCACGATCGTCGTTTCGTCTCCGGTGAGCACGACTGGGGCCATCGCGGTCGCGTCAGGGCCACCCACCAAAGGCGCGGCCGCCAGTGCAGCGCCGCGGGCGAGCGCAAAAGTGGGGTCATCGGCAATCTCCACCCGCATCGTCGTCGCGTCGCGAAGCTGGTGGGCAACTTGGGTGAGCTCAGGAGACGCGCCTACCAGGTACAGATCCCCCGGGGCGTCTGGCTGGTCGCCGAGCCTGGCCATCAGCGTGTCGAGCGTGGCGGTGGTTTCCGCGCCGGCAAGGGACCCGCTGGCCAGGAGGGTGGGCGGTGCGTGCTCGTCCCCCACGGCCGAATCCACCCCCGAACCCACGATCGACAACGTGGCGGTCTCGTCGTCCATCACCAGCACGGCGCCGGGCCGCCCCGCGGCGCGCATCAAGGCAGTCACCGCCTGCGACTCCGACAGCACCGCGACGTCGTGAACGCCGGAGTCTTCCAACGCCCGCCGCAATTGGTCGGCTTTGGGGTGATCTGTCCAGCACAGCCGGGTAGCGACCAGCCGGTGGCTCTCGTCGGCGAGCAGTCGATTCGTGCCGACCACGGTCTGGGTCAGCGTCTCGATCGGTTGATCAGCGAGATCGACGACGGATTGGTCGATCACGTCGTGACCCGCTGCCCCCGACGCGACAAGCGCCAAGCGGGCAACGGGGCCGGTGACCGCAACCCCCAAAATGACGTCCATCGCGGCTCTCCTTCGGCTGGCCACCCCGCGCCAGCAATCTCCAGCCATCATTACACTGCGATACCGTCGGCAGTATCAATTGCCCAGCCGACAAGATTTGCCTACACCGCAGCGTAACTGGATATCCCAACGGCGGGACGGCCGCCGCGGGACAACAGGTGCTTCACGTGCCGGTTCTCAGCCACTGCCGCGCCGCCCGAATGGAGACTATGTTCGCAACTGAGCGTCACATTCGGCCCGGCAGGGTGTTCCCTCGCCGCCCAACCGAATCCGCGCCAATAGTGACCGTCCTTGATCCCCGGGGGGCATCGTGACGCAGGGCAACGACGAGACGCCGACCGGCCCGGTCAGCGGGCAGATACGGCAGGCACCGGCGCGTCCGGGGAATCCGGCGGATCCGGCAAATCCGGACCACGCGGGCCAGCGCCGCTGGAACAGCGTCCGCAATCTGCTTGCCGCGGTTCTGCTCGTCGGTGCGGTGCTGTTGCCGTGGAACCTGTATTTCGGTGTCGGAATCCCGGACAGCAAGACGGCCTTGTTCGGGGCACTGGGCGCGGTGACGCTGCTTTCCCTGGCCTCCCTGGCCGTGAGCGGGCGGCTTCGCTTCGCACTCAACCTCCCCTATCTGCTGCTGGTGCTCGGCTTCGTCGTCTTCGACGTGTTCGAGACGATCCGAACCGGAAGCGGCGTGGCTGTGCCCGGTGGCGTCGGGCCGGGCGGGTGGCTGGGGATCGCCGGTGCACTCCTGGCCGCACAACCGGCGATCACCGGAGTGGATGACGCGTTCAGCGGCTGGCTGAGGTGGACCCGGATCCTTGGCTACGCGTCGATGGTCGCGGCGACACTGAGTTTCGCCTTCAACTTGTTCTGGCGGGTGAAGTACGCGTTGCAGGGCGATTCGTCTGGGTTCGGCAAGCAGAACATCGCCGTCATCTCGACGGCGGTGGTGTACGGCGTGGTGGCGTTGGCCGCCGTGCTGATCGCGTCCAGGTGGATGCTTCGCAGCGACAACGCTTCCCAACTTGCGACCATCGCGCTGGGGGCCTCGACGCTGGTCGCCGGGGTCCTGGTGTGGAGCCTTCCGATCGGTCGTGACGTCGACGCCTTCCACGGCATCGCGCAGAACACGTCGACGGCCGGGGTCGGGTTCGAGGGTTATTTGGCGTGGGCGGCGGCTGCGGCGATCCTCGGGCCGCGGACCTTGTTCGGGTATCGGCACACGGCGTCGACCGACGAAAGACCATGGCGGACTGCCGCCCGAAATGGCTTGCTGCTCATCGCCCTATGGTGCCTTGGATCGGTATTGATGAGGGCCAACGACCTCGCCGTGGCGGTGAGCCTGAACTACCCCTTCTCCCGCTACGACACGATGACGCTGGCCGCTTTCGATCTGGTCACCGCGATCCTTGCGATCTGGCTCCGGATGAGCCTGGCCAACGCCTCCGCACGCGCCAGGCTGATCTCATCGCTTGCTGGGCTTCTGGTCACGCTCAGCATTGCCCGGGTTGTGGTGGGCGTCGTGCTGGCCCCGCGATTCCAACAACCGCCGAACGGCGGCGGGTGGAATAACCCGGTTTACGGAAACGATCTCGCGCAGCAGATCACCAGCACCTTCGATGTCGTGCTGTCCGGCGTGGCCCTGGGCATCCTTGCCTTCGCCATCATCACCGGCCACCTCACCGGTCGACGCCTGCGCCGGCAAAAACGTCGCGCCGCACGCGCCAACGAGGCGCCGCGTCGCGCGCCCAAGGCCGCTGCCCTGCCGTCGGCCGCGGCGACTACCCGCATCGCGACCGGCGCCTCGCCTCGAATCTTCCGCGGCGACGATTCCGCCACGGGGCAGATATCCGTCCAGAAGCCCAAAATCTACCGACCACCGCAAGACTCGACTTAGGTCGAGTCCCCACCAACCTTCATGGCAACTGCACCGGCAGGGTGACGCCAATGTGCGGCAGGCAGTGCGTGCAGCTGCGGTCGACGGCGACGCGGCCGATCGCCGCGCCCACCAGCTTCTTGAACAGAGCCATGTTCTTCTCAAACTGGGCGAACACGTCGACAGCCTTAACGCCCTCGCCGGGTGTGATGCCCGCGTCCAGGTCGGTCACTAAAGCAATTGCCGCATAACATATTTCGAGTTCCCGCGCGAGCACCGCCTCCGGATAGCCGGTCATGTTGACCAGGCTGAACCCGGCCGAAGCAAACCACTGACTTTCGGCCCGGGTGGAAAACCGCGGGCCTTGGATCACCACCATGGTGCCGCCGTCGACCACGCCGGGCAGGTCGTTGGCCGCGGCCCGCAGGGTCGGGCAATAGGGATCGGCGAAGTCGACATGGATGGCTCCGGAGTCGAAATAGGTGTCAGCGCGGCCGTTGGTGCGATCCACCAGCTGATCGGGCACAACGACGACCCCTGGGCCCAGTTCAGGTTTCAGGCTGCCGACCGCGCACGGCGCGAGAACTCGCCGAACACCGAGCTTTCGCAGCGCCCACATGTTGGCCCGGTACGGCACGGTGTGCGCAGAATATTCGTGTTGGGCGCCGTGGCGGGGCAGGAAGGCGACTTCGTGCTCACCGATGGCGCCCACCGTGATCGGGGCGCTGGGCTGACCGTACGGGGTGTCGATGCTGACGTCGCGGGCTTTGCTTCCAAAAGGGGCCTCAAAGAAGCTGTAGAAACCGCTCCCGCCTATTACTCCGAGCATCCTCCCATTGTCGTGCATCCCCCCCGGTCGATCCCGTGTGCGTGGCAAGCGGAAGATGCCCTGGTGGCCACCTTCGCGCAATGGATGTCGGGTGCGCGGCCGCGGACACTGCCCAACGCGGTGGCGCCGGTCGTCGCCGGCACCGGCGCTGCCGCATGGCTGCACTCCGCCGTGTGGTGGAAAGCCCTGCTGGCACTGGCCGTCGCGCTGGCGCTGATCATCGGCGTCAATTACGCAAACGACTACTCGGACGGCATCCGTGGCACCGACGATGAGCGGGCCGGCCCGCTGCGACTGGTGGGGTCGCGACTGGCGACCCCGCGATCGGTGTTGACCGCGGCGGTGACGAGCTTGACGGTCGGGGCGGCGGCCGGGCTGGTACTGGCGTTGCTCAGCGCGCCGTGGCTGATCGCGGTCGGCGTCGCCTGCGTCGCCGGTGCGTGGCTGTACACGGGCGGATCCAAGCCCTACGGCTATGCGGGTTTTGGCGAGGTCGCGGTGTTCGTGTTCTTCGGCCTGGTCGCCGTTCTCGGCACCCAGTACACCCAGGCACTGCGGGTCGACTGGGTGGGGCTGGTGCTGGCGGTGTCTATCGGCGCCCTGTCGTCAGCGGTGCTGGTGGCAAACAACCTGCGGGACATCCCCACCGACACGCAGTCGCACAAGTTGACCCTCGCGGTACGCCTGGGCGACGCCCGGACACGGGTGTTCTACCAGGCGTTGCTGGCGACCGCCGGAGCGCTGACACTGGTGCTGATGCTGGCGACGCCGTGGTGTGCGGTGGGGTTGGTGGCCACGCCGCTGGCCCTGCGCGCCGCGGCGCCGGTGCGATCCGGCCGCGTCGGTCCAGAGCTCATCCCGGTGCTGCGGGACACCGGGCTGGCAATGGTGGTATGGGCGATCGCGGTAGCGGTCGCTTTGGCATTAGCCCACTAGGCGGTTCTGACTGTGCACTGTGGGCGTTGACTGTGCGCTCACGGAGCGGCCCGTCGGCGTGTCGTCACCCTGAATGCACACGCAACCTGGAGCCTCAGACACTAGCCCGAGACGAACATGCATAGAGTCAGGTGACACCACCAATCGAGGGACGGGCATGAAGCAGATCGCCACGACCAGCGGGCCCAAGTGCATCGGATTGCTCAGTCTCGGCTCATACCGCCCCGAGCGAGTGGTCACCAACGATGAGATATGTCAGGACATCGACTCTTCCGACGAATGGATCTTCTCCCGAACCGGAATCAAAACTCGCCGGTTCGCCACTGCCGAGGAATCCGCCGCATCCATGGCAATCGAGGCGGGTCGACAGGCCATTTCGAACGCCGCACTCGCGGCGACCGACATTGACGGCGTCATCGTCGCCACCAACACCCATTTTCGTCAGACCCCGGGCTGCGCCCCAACGGTCGCGGCGGCACTGGGCGCAAAGGGTGTTCTCGGGTTTGATATCGCGGCGGGGTGCGCCGGCTTCGGGTACGCGCTCGGCGTCGCCGCCGACATGGTCCGCGGCGGCAGCGCCGACAAGATGCTGGTAATCGGTTCGGAGAAACTGTCCCCCACTGTCGACATGCAGGACCGCAGCAACTGTTTCATCTTTGCCGACGGCGCAGCCGCAGTTGTAGTGGGCGAGACGCCCGTTCAAGGTATTGGACCGACGGTCTGGGGCAGCGATGGCGAACAGTCCAATGCCATACGTCAGGATATCGACTGGATCTCCTACACCCAGCATCCCACCGGCCCGCGGCCGTATCTGCGGCTTGAAGGCAGCGCGGTATTCCGTTGGGCGGCATTCGAAATGGGCAAGGTCGGCCGGCAGGCGATGGACGCAGCAGGAATCAGACCCGACGAGATAGACGTGTTCGTACCTCACCAGGCCAATAGCCGAATCAACGAGGTATTGGCCAAGAGCCTGGAGCTGCGGCCGGACGCGATCGTCGCCAACGATATTGAGCACACTGGAAACACGTCCGCGGCTTCCATTCCCCTGGCGATGGCCGAACTATTGATGACCGGCGCAGCCAAACCGGGCGACCTTGCCCTCCTGATCGGATACGGCGCAGGCCTGAGTTATGCCGCGCAGGTCGTACGCATGCCCAACGGTTGAGCGCACGCTTTCACTCGTCGTCGGGCGCCTGGTCGCGCACCGTCTCGCCGCGCAGCCGGGCCTGCAGCTTTTCGCGTTCCTCGCGCCGACGCTCACCGACTATCGCCAGCGCCGCTGTCGCGCGGTGGCGCAACGGGGTGAACAGCCAGATGCCCAGAGGCATTCCGATGATGAAAGCGAACAACACGGCGACGACGATGGGGAATTGGGTGATCCCGAGTAAGCGCGCCACCCCGTAGATCGCGGCGCTGAGTGCGGCTACCAGCAGAAACCGCGCCAACGCGTAAGACAAGACGTCGATGACGACCCGATCCCGTCGATCCTCAATCTGGTCCCCCGCGAGATCCTCAGTGCTGTTGTCGCTGGCTCCTTCTGACACAGCTAGAGCCTACGGCGCGGGTATATTCATTCAAAGGAGGTGTTGAGTGCTCTACCTGCTGCTCGTCCTGGTATTGGGGACGCTGATCTACGTTGGGCTGCGCGCGGCGCGTTCGCAAATCATGCGAGCGAAGACTCGCGTTATCGGGCCCGACGACGATCCCGATTTCATGCGGCGGTTAGGACACGGGGACAACAACCCGCGCTAGTTCCAATGGCGGCGACCCGCCGCGCCCGGCTACGCCGCGCTTGCGATCGCCGGCGCAATGGCGGCGATCCGCCGCGCCCGGCTACGCCGCGCTTGCGATCGCCGGCGCAATGGCGGCGACCCGCTGCGCCCGGCTACGCCGCGCTTGCGATCGCCGCTAGCCCCGTTGGTCGCTGGGGAACCCATCCGCGACAACGGCCGCCAGCTCGGTAAGCGCTTCACGAGTCGGCCGCCGCAGCCGGTCCAGGCTGATCTCGGCGCCCTCCTCCAAGTGTGGGTCGAAGGGCACCAGCCGCACCGCGCGGCAACGCCGGGAGAAGTGCTCGACCACCTTGTCCATGTCGACCTTGCCCGTTCGTGGCCGCACCGCGTTGATGACCGCGATCGAGTTGCGGACCAGCTCTTCGTGGCCGTGCGCGTCGAGCCAATCCAGCGTCGCCGAAGCGCTGCGCGCGCCGTCGATGGATGCCGAACTGACCACCAGCAGCACATCGGCCGTGTCCAGCACCGACGACATCGCGGAGTGCAGGAGGCCGGTGCCGCAGTCGGTGAGCACTAGGCCGTAAAACCGCTCCAGCAGATAGAGGGTGTTGGCATAGTCGTCGGCGCTGAACGGTTCCGACACCGCCGGATCGCTCTCGGACGCCAGCACCTCCATTCCGCTCGGGCCCCGCGAGGTGTAGCGGCGGATGTCGCTGTAGCGATCGATCGATTTGGCGTCGTGCAGGAGCTGGCGCACGCTGGACGCCGTCTCCAGCGGGACCTTCTGACTTAGGGTGCCGCGGTCGGGGCTGGCATCCAAAGCCACCACCCGATCGCCCCGGAGGGCGGCGAAGGTGGATCCCAGGGTCGCGGTGATGGTGGTTTTGCCGACACCGCCCTTCAGCGACAGCGTCGCCACCCGGTAGCAGCCGCGCAGCGGCTGGTTCACCTGTGCCACCAGGTTGTTGTAGCGAGCGGCCCGGGGGCTCTCCCCCAGATTGATCAGCTGACCGGACAGCGTGTACAGCCACCGCCGCCAGCCCTGCGATGGCGGCGGTTTGACCGGCCGCAGGAGCACGCCGGTGGACAGTTCCGGATACGGGGTGTGCGGAACGCGCTCGTGGTGATACTGCTGGGTCTGCGGCACCTTGGGCGGACCTTGAGACGGGCCTTGAGACGGGCCACTGTAGTACGCCCCGAAAGCCGTCGGGTCGACCCGCGCGATGCCGGTAATCGGTGTGGGATCCCAGGGCGGCATCCCGGCCGGTGCCGGCGGTGGCGGCGCCGGCTGCGGCCTGTCGGGTCCGGGCGCCCGCCGCCCGGTGCGGAATCCGGCGAAGGCTTGGGTATTGGTGTCGCCGCCGGATTCTGCCGGCGGTTCGCCGGGGCGTTGGTGGGGCGGCGGCGCCTGAGGCGGCAACTGAGTAGTCGGATGACCGGGCGTCCCCCAGCCCGTCGTCGGATCGTCGGCCACGTGCACTTCCCCCTTGTTTGCCGTACTCCGTTCGGTTGGCTAGCTGTCAGCCCACGCCCGCGTAGGAATGCAGACCCACAGTCACCAGGTTAACGAAGAACAGATTGAAGATCATGGCCACGAATCCCGCGACGTTGATCCACGCCGCCTTCCTGTCCCGCCATCCCGCGGTTGACCTGGCATGCAGATACGCCGCATACACCACCCACGCGACGAACGACACCGTCTCCTTGGGATCCCAGCCCCAGTACCTGCCCCAAGCCTCCTCTGCCCAGATAGCACCGAAAATTACCCCGAAACCGAACACCGGAAACGCGAAGATCGTCGTTCGGTAGGCGATCCGGTCCAGGGTCTGCGCGTCGGGGAAGCGCCGTACCACCCGCGCCAGCGCGCCTTCGGTTTCCGGGTCGCCCAGCCGCGATGTGCGCAGCAAGAACAGAATGCTGGAGATACCGGCGACCATGAACACCCCGGAACCGAGGCTCACCACCGACACGTGAATGGGCAGCCAGTAGGACTGCAGCGCGGGCATTACCGGTGCCGCATTGGTGTAGAGCCAGCGTCCGGAAACTGTGAGCAGGATCAGCACCGGCACCAGCAGGAAAACCCACAGCGACCGGTACTGCGGGCGGCGCAATACGATCGCGCCGGCGATCAGCCCGCTAAAGCAGGTCAGGTTGATGAACTCGTACATATTGCCCCAGGGCACCCGCATGGTGGCCAGGCCGCGCAGCACAATGCACGTCAGCAGTAGCCCAATACCGAGGTAGACCACCGCAAGTCCGGCCCGCCCGACGCGTTCGTCGAAGGGCCGCGGGGCAACATCCCCGACGACGCCGGGTGTTTCGCTGTCGGCGGCGACCGAACCGGCCAGCACCCGCTCCCGGCGGTCTACCCGGCGACCTCCGACGTACGCCAGCTCGAAGGCAAGCAGTAGCAGCGCTACCACCAGGGCTACCACCGCCGAGGTGAACGCCCAGTCGGAGTACCGCGCAAGGCCGATGTTGACGTGCAGGGTATTCATTTGATGTCCACCTGAGAACTCCTTCCAGACGCTGGGGTTTGGGCAGGGTTGGGGCCCGGCTCCTGCCCGCGCGACGTGCCCAGTCCGTCCAGCAACCGCTCGGTCAGCCTTTCGAACTCGTCGCCCCAACCGGAATTGTCGGTCCGCGCCAAGCCTCCCAGCTCGACGTTTACCGTACCTGGCGCAGCTTGCGCGGGGTCGCCAGGCGAAAGGCGCACCCAGACGCGGCGGCGGCGCACCAGCAGCGACACCACCAATCCGGCCATCATGGTGATGGCGAAGACCAGCACCCAGGTCTGGCCGGGGTCGTGGGAGACCTGCAGGTTGACGAACGGAACGGCCCCGTCGAAGCGGACGACGGTGCCGGCCGCCGGGCCCTGATCGAGCCGGACCTGCTGGCCGGCGCGCAGGTTGACCCGCTTCTCCTTGGTCAGCCGGCCTTGTTCGATCAATCGGGGATCAAGGGTGAACAAGGATTGGGGCCGCCCGCTGTCCAGGCCGGTGTCGCCGCGGTAGATATCGACGGCCACCGCAGGGGCGTTCAGTGCCGGGAAACGCGACGACAGCAGGGCGCCGTCGAGTTGCTCGGTCGGTGCCAGCAGGCCCTGGATCGCGATTTCGTGGTTGCGGCGCTCGATCGGGTTGGGATAGCTGCCCGCGGGCGGGTCGATGCGCGCCACGCCCGACGAGAGCAGGGTCTGCGGGTTGTCCGGTCGCCATTGCACGGTCGACGTGCGCGTCTGGCCGTCCGGAAAGGTCACGGTGAAAGTGGGCGCGTAGCCATGGCCCTGCAGGTAGATCCGGTCGCCGCCGACCCGCAGGGGGTGATTGACCTCCAGCCGGTAGGGCCGCCAGCTGTTCGCCGTCAGATCGCCGCCGGCCCGATAGTCCTGGTAGTCGATGTCCGAGGCGAACGAGGTGGCCTGGCCCGACGGCAGGTAGTGCGCCTGAAAGTCGTTGACCCGGATGCAAATAGGGTGCAGCGAGGTGCCGTCGACGGTGTTGCCGGCGCGGAACGAGTCGAACGCGGCCGGCGACGCCGAGCAGAATCCGGGACCGCCGTCTGCGATGACGATCACGTTGCCCTCGTAGCCGAACAGCTTGCCTACGGCAACCGCGACCAGCAGGCCCAGCAGCGAGAAGTGGAAGACCAGGTTGCCGAATTCGCGCAGATAGCCCTTCTCGGCGGAGACTTCCACCGACCCAGAACTGTCCCGGATGGTCGTGCGCCAGCCGCGCAGCCGTTCGGTGATCGTGGTCGCCAGCGTGTTCAGGTCCTCGGGGTCCGCGATGAGCTCGGAACTGGTGTGCTTGGGCAGCCGGGCCAGGTTGCGCGGAGCAGCCACCGGCTTGGCGCGCAGGCTCCGGGCGTGCTCGACCATCCGCGGGGTGAGACAGCCAACCAGGGACACGAACAGCAGCGCATAGATGGCGGTGAACCAGAAGCTGGAGAACACGTTGAAGGCTTGCAGCCGATCCAGCCACGGGCCGATCACTTTGTGCGAGGCCAAGTACTCGGCGACCTTGCCGGCGTTGAGGCTGCGCTGCGGCAGCAGTGCGCCGGGTATTGCCCCGAGAGCGAGCAGGAACAACAGCACCAGCGCGGTGCCCATCGACGTCAGCGCCCTCCAGGTGTTGCGCACCTTTGCGCCGAGCAGACGCAAAAGCCCCCAAAATGACCCATTTTGGGGTGCTTTTGCGTCTGCTCGCGCCATCAAATCGGCAGCCTCACGTCGCTGACAAACGCGTCCCGCAGCCACGAGACGAAGTCATTCCACACCCCGCTGACCAGTGCCGCGCCGACCATGATCAGCAGTACACCACCGAAGATCTGGATGGCCCGGCTGTGCCGGCGCAGCCAGCCGAAGCCCGCAACGGCTCGCGCCGAACCGAAGGCCAGCAGCACGAACGGGATGCCCAGCCCCAGGCAGTACGCGATCACCAGCACGATTCCGCGCCCCACGTTGGCGCCCTGGGTGGCCGAGGCGACGGTGATCACTCCGGTCAGTGTCGGCCCCAGGCACGGGGTCCAGCCGAGCGCGAACACCGCGCCGAGGACCGGCGCACCCGCAACCGTCGTCAGCTGCCGCGGGCTGAACCGCGCCTGACGCTGCAGGGCCGGGACCAGTCCGACGAACACCAGACCCATGACGATGGTGAGCACGCCGCCGACCCGCTGCAGCACCAGCTGGTTGGTGAGCAGCGTGCTCGTCACGCCCAGGACCGCGACGGTGCCGAGTACGAACACCGTGGTGAATCCGGCCACGAACAACGCCGCGGATCCCGCCACCCGCCACCGCGTGGCGGGTCGGGTTTGGATCGCGCCCGGGCGCGGCGGGTCTTGCCCCTCCGGGACGCCCACTACAGCGGCCAAATACGAAAGATAGCCCGGCACCAACGGCACCACGCACGGTGACGCGAACGACACCAGCCCGGCCAGCAAGCACACTCCCAGCGCCACCAGGAGCGGCCCGGCGGCGGCGATCTCGGTGAACCCGGTCACTGCCGTCCGGGCTGCGTCTGGCCCGCCCCAGTTTCTTGCGCCAGCCGCTGCACCACGGGTTGCAGATCCTCGGCCAGCAATTGACGCAGGAACACCGCCGCCACCCGGTGCTGACGGTCCAGCACCAAGGTGGACGGTATGACGGTGGTGGGGTATTTGCCGCCGAACGCGATCAGGGTGCGCATCGCCGGGTCGTAGATCGACGGGAATGTCAGGTGGCGATCGATGACGAAGTCCTGGGCCGCCTGCCGGTTGTTGTCGCGAACGTCGATGCCCAAAAAGGACACTCCGGAGGCCCGGGTGGCATCGTAGACCTGCTGCAGCTGGGTGACCTCGGCCCGACATGGCCCACACCACTGACCCCACACGTTGATGACGACGACCCGACCGGCAAAGGGGCCCTCGGCGTCGTCCACCGACAGGGTGCGCGAGGGATCCATCAGGTCGGGCCCGGCAAGCGGGCCGGGGCGGCCGCGGGTCGCGGGCGGGTCATAGGAGATGTCGGTCTTACCGCCCGGCGAGACAAATTCGAAGGTGCCGCCCTGCGCTACCGCATCGCGTCCCGAACAGCCGGCGAGAAGACCGGGGAGAAGGCTCGCCAACACTGCGGCGATCGCCAGCCGCCACATACTCACGGCGCCGCTGGTTCGGAGTACTCCACGTCAACCAGGCGGTCGCCGTCGTAAACCAGGGTCGTCAGCGACGCCAGCCCGCACTCGCGTCGGCGTGGGTCGTGCCAGAGTCGCTCACCGGTCAGGTGTAGCCGCAGCGTCCATACCGGCAGCTGATGGCTGACGCACAGCACCTCATGGCCGGCCCCCCGAACGCGTGCCTTGTCCACCGCGGTCGACATCCGGTCCACGATCTCGGCGTAGGGCTCGCCCCAGGACGGTCTGAACGGATTGCGCAGCTGCCACCAAAACCGCGGGTCCCGCCAGGCGCCGTCGCCCGGACCGACGCGCCTGCCCTCGAAGAAGTTGGCCGATTCGATCAGTTCGGGGTCGGTGTCCACCGGCAGGTTGTGCTTTGCGGCGACGGGCACGGCGGTCTCCTGGGCCCGCTGCAGCGGGGAGGCGACGACCGCGACGATGTCGCGACCGGCCAGCGCGTCAGCGACGGCCTCGGCTTGCGCCCTGCCTCTGTCGGAGAGGTGAAATCCGGGCAGCCGGCCGTAGAGGATGCCGTCAGGGTTGTACACCTCGCCGTGCCTCATCACATGCACCCGGGTTTGCTCGCCCATCAGGACTGCCGCTCCCGCGCCGCCGCCCGGGCGGCAAAAGGCAAGGCGTCAGCGACCCGGTCGAACGCCGTGTCGTCGAGGGCGGCCGAGACGAACCACGCCTCGAACGCACTGCACGGCGGGTATACGCCGGCGTCCAGGAGGGCGTGAAAAAACGGCGGATAGCGCCAGGTCTGGCTGTCCCGCGCGGACGCGAAGTCGGTCACCGGTGTTTCGCTGAAGAACACGCTGAGCATGTTTCCTGCGCGCGGAATCTGTTGCGGCACACCGGCATCCGTAAGCGCCTCGGCTAATAGCCTGGCCAGCCGGTCGGCATTGGCATCCAGCGTGGCGTAGATCGCCTGGTCGGCAGCGCGCAGCGTGGCCAACCCGGCGGCCACCGCCACCGGGTTACCGGACAACGTGCCGGCCTGATAAACGGGCCCCAGCGGCGCCAGCCGCTCCATCACCTCGGTTCGGCCGCCGAATGCGGCGGCCGGCAATCCACCGCTCATCACCTTGCCGAACGTGAACAGGTCAGCGTCGACCGGATCGATTCCATACCAACCACTTCGGCTGACGCGGAAGCCCGTCATCACCTCGTCGACGATCAGCAACGCACCATGTTCGGCGGTGACCGCGCGCAACGCCGCGTTGTAACCGGCCCCGGGCGGCACGACTCCCATGTTGCCCGGGCTGGCCTCGGTGATCACCGCGGCAATCTGCTCGCCGTATCGGGCGAACGTATGCGCTACGGCTTCGATATCGTTGTAGGGCAACACGATTGTATCGGCCGCCGCGGCGCCGGTGACTCCGGGCGAGGACGGCAGGCCCAGTGTCGCCACGCCCGAACCCGCGTCGGCGAGCAACGCGTCGACGTGCCCGTGGTAACAGCCGGAGAACTTGACGATCTTCGGCCGGCCGGTGAACCCACGGGCCAGCCGGACCGCGCTCATGGTGGCCTCGGTGCCGGAGTTCACCAGCCGGATCCGTTCCACCGGCGCTACTCGCCCGATGATCTCGGCGGCTAGCTGCGACTCCGACGGCGTCGGCGCCCCGAACGACAGGCCGGAGGCCGCGGCCTTAGTGACGGCCTCGACGACGGCCGGGTGGGCATGTCCGAGGATCATCGGGCCCCACGAGCAGACCAAGTCGACGTAGCGGTTGCCGTCGGCGTCGGTGAGCCAATAGCCGTGGGCCTCGGTAATGAACCGCGGCGTGCCACCCACCGCGGTAAACGCCCGAACCGGGGAGTTCACCCCGCCCGGAATCACCGCGCAGGCCTCCTCGAACAGCTTCGCCGACGCACTTACCGCTGTCCCGGCGCGCGCGCTCGCCCGGTCAGTGCTGCCCATGCCGACCATTCTCCCAGCCTCCGCAGCCGCTTCAACTACAGGGTGTAAGAGAGTTGAACTCCGTCCGGCCACGGAGTTGGATGGCCGTATGGAACTACCGCAAGGGCTCGCCCGATTCAACCGGCACGTGACCAACCCCGTTCAGAAGCTGTGGGCCGGCTGGGCCCCATCGTTTGGAATCATCGAGCACGTCGGGCGAAAATCCGGCAAGGAGTTCCGCACGCCGGTGAGCGCGTTCGACGCCAACGTCGACGGCAAGCCCGGCATTGCGGTCCTGCTGACCTACGGCCCAGACCGGGACTGGCTGAAGAACCTCAAGGCGGCCGGCGGCGGGCAGATGCGCCGACACGGCAAGACGGTCGGCATCACCAACCCACAGGTCGTCACCAGGGACGAGGCGGCGGAGCATGTGAGCAGCGGTACGCGGCGCGTGTTCGGGCGACTCCCGTTCGAGCAGGCGGTGCTGTTCACCAAGACGTCCTGACCCGCCGGGCGCGACCGACGAAGTACAGCCCGATCACCATCGCCCAGGACAACAGGCTGAGCCAGAGCTGACCGCGCGCCGAGTGGTCGAACGCCATCTGCGCGAGCACGCCGGTGATCGCGACCAGAGTCAGGATCGACAGCACCGGGAAGAACCACATCTTGACCCGCAGCTTTTCGGCCGGAGTCCGGCGGCGCAGGACGATCTGCGACAGAGCGATCAGCCAGTAGACGAACAGGATGATGGCGCCAGAGGAGTTGAGCAGGAACAGGAACACCGTGTCGGGCGCTAGCCACGCCATGATCACGCAACCGAAACCGACCGCCGACGAGAACAAAATGGCGATGTAAGGAACCCCGCGTCGGCTGAGCTTGACCAGCCGCGTCGGCGCCTGGCCGCGCCCGGCGAGCGCGAACAGCATGCGCGATGAGGTGTAGAGGCCCGAATTCAGGCAGGACAGCACCGCAGTCAGCACCACCGCATTCATCAACTGGTCGGCGCCGGAGAGACCCATGTGCTTGAGCGCGGCGACGTACGGCGATGCCCCGAGCTCCACCGAATTCCACGGCATGATCGCGACAAGCAGAAAGACCGAACCGACGAAGAAGATCCCGATACGCACGACCACCGTTCTCGTCGCTCGCTGGACCGCAAGCCCCGGGTCCCGGCTTTCGGCCGCGGCGACGGTGACCACTTCCGCACCAACCATCGAGAAGATCACCACCACAATGGCGGCGAAGACGGCTCCCACGCCCTTCGGGAAGAAGCCGCCGTGCGAGTACAGGTTGGACAGACCCTCGTGATGACCCGGAATGAGCCCGAGAACGAAAGCGGTGCCGACGGCAAGAAAGATCACGATCGTCGCGACTTTGATTCCCGCGAACCAGAATTCGAATTCCCCGAACGAAGACACGGAGAACAGGTTTGTCGCCGTCATCAGCAGCATCAGACACAGCGACATCACCCAGAGTGGTGCCGGAAACCAGTAGTTGAGGACCTTGCCCCCGGCGACCGCTTCGAAGCCGACCACGATCACCCAGAAGTACCAATACAGCCAGCCGACCGAAAATCCCGCCCAATCTCCCAATGCTTTACCGGCGTAATCGGCGAACGATCCGGTCGATGGGTGCGCGGCGGCCATCTCGCCGAGCATCCGCATCACCAGAATGATCAGCAGACCGCAGATCGAGTAGGTCAGGAACGCGGCGGGTCCGGCGTCTCGTATCACCACACCCGACCCGACGAACAGCCCGGCGCCGATGACGCCGCCCATCGCGATCATGCTGAGCTGCCGCCGCGAAAGCCCTTGGTGCAGTTGTGGATTAGCATCCAGATCAGCCGCCGGGGGCTCGCTTTGGTTCTCGCCCCCGGGCCCGGAGCTCGCCTGGCCTTGCGTGCGCGGCATGACCGGACGCTAGCAGTTGTGGGCCGCTGGCGCGGCTCAGCGTCGAGCCTGCGGTGGTGGCGCTCAGCCTGCGTGTAGGGCCTAGGTTGGCGTGAAAGTCACGCCGCCAGCGCAGTCTCGACGCTCAGAGATACAGGTCTTTCTCGCGGATCAGCGCCGTGGCGTCGACGGTGCGCGGCCGCCGGCGCCGCTGGTCATCAGTCTCGTCAAGTGCTTCTGGCGCGGCTGTAGCCACGTCGGGCAATGTGGTCGCCATGATCGGTCAGTGCGCCGAGGCGACGGCGAAGGGTGTCGCCGGGGCTGGTTGTGACTGACGGCTGTGATGGCTCCACAGCCCCTTGCGCTCGAGCAGCGGCAGGACGCCCTCGCCAAACCAGTAGGCCTCTTCCAGGTGCGGATAGCCCGACAGGATGAAGTGGTCGATACCCAGCTCCGCGTATTCGACCAGCCGTTCGGCAACCTCGGTGTGCGAGCCGACCAAAGCGGTACCGGCACCGCCGCGTACCAGCCCGACCCCGGCCCACAGGTTGGGCGCGACCAACAGGTCGCCGCTGCCGCCGCCGTGCAACTTCAGCATGCGGCGCTGCCCTTCGGATTCGCTGCGCCCCAGGCTGGCTTGCACCCGCTCGACATCTGCCGGATCCACCGCCGCCAACAGCCGGTCGGCTTCGACCCAGGCTTCCTCGGAGGTGTTCCGGCTGATCACGTGGATCCGCAAGCCGTACTGCAGCTCCCGCCCGTTATCGGCGGCCAATCCACGAATCCAGTCCAGTTTCTC
>Ga0302319_10006809_pt1 | contig 22618 bp, 14 predicted proteins | sample Bog_T0_2_FD_203319 | JGI IMG/M metagenome (GOLD analysis project Ga0302319, IMG submission 203319) | Peat permafrost microbial communities from Stordalen Mire near Abisko, Sweden - Bog_T0_2 | ecosystem: Environmental > Terrestrial > Soil > Wetlands > Peat | place: Sweden: Abisko, Stordalen Mire... | reverse complement strand
CATCGCTTGGTCCATATCACTGGCGTGCACCAGACTCAGCACGGGACCAAATATCTCTGTGTTAGTGAGTTCGCTACTCGCCGGAACATCGTCCAACACTGTAGGCTTGACGAAATTTCCCGCCTCGTGCTTCGCCACCGTAGGATTCCGTCCATCAATCACGACCTTCGCACCGTCCCGCGCGCCCACCCCAATCAAATTCTGCACCCGCTCCTTACTCTGCCGTGTAATCACCGGACCCATCTGCACACCATCATCCAGTCCATTTCCCACACGTAGGTTCGCCGCCGATTCCGTAATCGAATCGCGAAAAGTCTTCTGCGCCTCGCCCACCGTCACTGCAACCGAAACCGCGAGGCACCGCTGTCCCGCGCATCCGAATGCGCTGTCAGAAATAATCTGCGTCGCCATCTGCATATCAGCGTCTGGCAATACAATGACGTAGTTCTTCGCCCCACCCTGGCACTGCGCCCTCTTCCCGTTCGCGCCGGCTCGCGCGTAAATGTATCGCGCCACCGGAGTCGATCCCACAAAGCTGATCGCCCGCACCGCCGGATGATCGAGCAGCGTATCGACCGCAACCTTCCCACCGTTCACCAGATTTACAACACCTTTCGGGATTCCCGTTTTCTCCAGCAACTCAAACGCCAGCTTCATCGTCAGCGGCACGCGCTCCGACGGCTTTACGATCAGCGTGTTGCCACACGCAACTGCATACGGCAGAAACCAAAAAGGAATCATCCCCGGAAAATTAAACGGCGTAATCGCCGCCACCACCCCCAACGGCTGGCGGATCATCGTCTCGTCAATTCCCCGCGCCACGTCTTCCAGGTTGTATCCCTGCATCATCGTCGGAATGCCGCACGCAACCTCGACATTCTCGATTGCGCGCCGCATCTCCGCCTTCGCTTCCGCGAAGGTCTTCCCATTTTCCCGCGTGATGATGCGTCCGAAATCGTCGAGATGCTCTTCCAGAAGCATCTTCAACTTAAACAACGGCTGTATGCGATCTTCAGCAGGAGTCCTGCGCCACTCGGGATACGCCGTTTGCGCGGCTTCAATCGCCCGTGCAACTTCTGCGGCCTCCGCGACCGGAGTATGCCCGAGAACGTCGCACGTAGCGGGATTCACAACATCGAGCCATTCAGACGCTTGCGACTCGATCCAGGAGCCGTTAATAAACTGAGGAATTCTGGCGATGGGAGGAGCAGCTACATTCATATCGAATCCTTTCAAGCAAGCGACTAAGCGGTTAGTATAAACGGAAGCTGAGCCTACGGTAGCTCCGTCGCCAGTACGCCCTTTCTTTCCGCCACGGTCGCCAGCGCGCTTTCTAGTACGTCCATCGCCTCATCCATTTCGCCGTCGGTAATGATCAACGGCATCAGCAATCGAATGACGTTACTGTACGATCCCGCCGTAATCGTCACCAGGCCATGCTCGTAGCAATATTGTGAAACCTGCTTGGTTTCCTCGTCAGCTGGTTCCCGTGTGGCTTTCGACCGCACCAACTCCAACGCCTGCATCGCGCCCAGCCCACGGACGTCTCCGACCAGTTCCCAATTCGACTGCCACTTGAGAGCTCGCCTGCGGAAGCGCTCGCCCAGCACGTTCGCACGTGCACCAAGATTTTGTTTTTCGATTGTCTCTAGCACCGCCAGCGCCGCTTCGCACGCCACAGGATTCCCCGCGAACGTTCCCCCCAGCTGTCCTGCCCCGGGAGCATCCATAACCTCGGAGCGTCCCGTAACCGCAGCCAAGGGAAATCCGCCGCCCAGCGACTTCGCCATCGTAACCAGATCAGGATCTAGTCCTAAACGCTCGCACGCAAACATCGCCCCCGTCCGCGCGAATCCCGTCTGCACCTCGTCGGCAATCAACAGAATCCCATGCCGATCGCAGACTGCCCGCAGCGTCGGGTAAAACTCCGCCGGAGGAGTAATGAATCCCCCCTCGCCCAAAATCGGCTCCACAATCAACGCCGCCACCGATTCCGCCGCCACTACTCGCTTGAAAGTGTCTTCAATATGCCTCGCACAATGAACCTCGCATGATGGGTAACTCAAGGAATACGAGCAGCGATAACAGTAAGCGTACGAGACACGATACACTTCGCTTGGGAACGGCTCGAATCCGGCCTTATAAGGATGCGTCTTACTCGTGGCAGCCATCGCCATGTAAGTGCGGCCATGAAACGCGTCTTCAAAGCAGATTACCGCTTGCCTCTTTGTATAACTGCGCGCAATCTTGATCGCATTCTCCACTGCCTCTGCGCCCGTATTCACGAGGATGGTTTTCTTCGGACCCCTCCCCGGTGCAAGCGAATTCAGCTTTTCGCAAACCGCGATGTAGCTTTCGTACGGCAGCACGTTAAAACTCGTATGCAGGAACCGATCCAGTTGCCGTCGCACCGCATCAATAACCGCCGGAGCGCGATGCCCCGTGTTAAGGCAGCCGATCCCTCCCGCAAAATCGATCAGCCGGTTTCCATCCACATCCTCGACAATCGCCCCCTCCGCCCGCTCAACAAACACCGGCGTAGCATGAAATGCCGCCTGCACCACCGCCGCATTTCGCCGCTTCATTAGCGCCTGCGACCGCGGCCCCGGAATCGCTGTTCTTAACTGAATTGTAGACATATAATTCTCTTACCAGTTGTTCAGTCTCTGCGGTTGCGAATCACGTTCCAGAGTAGCCCTGTTGGTTTCGCGAACGACGAACGACCTTTCTCAATACCACCCGATCGGAGCCTCATTCAAATTGATATAGACCTGCTTCGTCTCCAGATACTCCTCAATTCCCCACGGCCCCAGTTCCCGTCCGAATCCCGACTGTTTATAGCCGCCCCACGGAGCCTCCACGTAAGTTGGCTGCATATGGTTCACCCAAACAATTCCCACCCGCAGGGCCTTTACAGCGCGCATCGCCTTGAAGATATCGCGCGTCCACACTGCGGCCGCCAAGCCATAAGGAGAGTCATTGGCTATCTTCAACGCATCCTTCTCATCTTCAAAAGGAATCACCGTCGCGACCGGCCCGAAAATCTCTTCCCGGGCGATGCGGGCGTTGTTATCGACATCGTAAAAAATCGTCGGCTGCACATAATACCCTTTGGCAAACTTATCGACCCGCCCTCCACCCAAGGCTAACTTTGCCTCCTTCTTACCGATTTCGAGATACGAGACGACACGGTCATACTGATCTTTCGAGACCAGCGCCCCCATCTTCGTCTCGCGCTCCATCGGAGGACCGACCCTGATCGTCTTCGCCTTCTCCGCCATCGCCTCGACAAACTTCTTATAAATCGATTTCTGCACCAGAATCCGACTGCCCGCCGAACACACCTCGCCCTGATTGATGAACACACCGAACAGCGCTCCATCGATCGCCGCTTCAAAATCCGCATCCGCAAAAAAGATGTTTGGCGACTTGCCGCCAAGCTCGAGCGTCACACGCTTCACTGTGTCCGCCGCTTCCTTCACAATGATCTTCCCCACCGCCGCCGACCCCGTAAAAGCAATCTTGTTCACATCGGGATGTTTCACCAGCGGCGATCCGCAGCTTTCGCCAAACCCGGTAATCACATTGACCACGCCCTTTGGCAACCCCACCTCGTCAAACCATTTCGCCAGCTCAAGCGCCGTCAGCGGCGTCTGTTCCGCTGGTTTCAGCACACACGTACAACCCGCAGCCAGTGCCGGAGCCAGCTTCCACGCCGCCATTGTCAGCGGATAATTCCACGGAACAATCTGCCCCGCCACGCCCATCGGTTCCTTCAACGAGAGGCTCATCGCGTTATCGGGAACCGGATTCACGTAGCCCACAACTTTCGTAGCCAGCCCTCCGTAATACTCAAAGCAAGTCGCGACATCGTTGATATCGAATTCCGCCTCGACAATCGGCTTACCCGAGTTCCGGCATTCCAGCTCGGCCAGCATCGGCAGATTCTGCCGCACCTTCTCCGCCAGCCGGAAAAGAATCCGCCCCCGCTCCTGCGCCGTCGTCGTCGCCCACGGTCCCTCTTCGAACGCCGCCTTGGCCGCCGCAACAGCCCGATTTACGTCCGCCGCGCCAGCATCCGGTACCCGTGCGATCACGTCTTCCGTTGACGGATCGTGAACGGGAAAAGTCTTACCTGACTCACTCGCAACCCAGTCCCCACCAATCAACATATCGTACGTTTTAATATCCGTACTAACTCCACCCGCCATAACTCCTCCACCAACTCTAATATCGTGTGGGGACGGCGACCCGCCCGTCCAGCCAAACTCTGCACCTTGCGAGGCATTCACGCTGGACTGCCAACCGAAAACCAAAACCCACCTACACAGGCTTCACTCCCAGCTGCGGCACCTTCAGCCTTCCATACACAAAAAAGAAGAACGCCGCCAACACCAGGAAGAACAGTGTGAACCCAAACATCTTCGCCTCGTATCGCCAGACCGAAGTAATCTGCTTCGCCGGAAAAAACGCCAGCACGATCCCCAGCGCCGTAGTCACCAGGCCGCAAAACCCGGCGCCGATCAGCGTACTGCGGCCATATCGCGCACCTGCGAGATCTCCCGTAAAACCAAACTTCAGCAACGCCGCAAACACATAGAGGAACGGCACCAATTGCAGCACCACGGCCAGCGACAGCATCGTCTGGAATGCTTCCTGCACCCCACCCGACGCATAGAAATTGATGACGATCAACACCAGCGATACCACGGCCTGCACAATTAACGCCGCATACGGAGTCCTATATTTCGGATGCACCTTGCCCAGCCACGCCGGCATATACGAGTCCAACCCCGCAACAAACGGAATCCGCGCCGATCCGCCCATCCATGCCGACCCAATCCCGGCAATCGACAAACTCAACATCAATGCAAACGGAGTAATGACCCAAGCCACGCCGACTTTTCCGGCCATGTGGCTCACCGCCTGCACGATCCCCTGTAAGACACTAATTTCATTCTTACCCACCGCCACTAACAACGTCAGTGTCGCTCCTATATAAAGCAATCCAGAAAGGACGCCGCCCCACGCCACAGCGCCCGGCAAGGTCTTTTGTGGATCCCGAATCTCGTCGCCCATCACCGACGCTAACTCAAGCCCCACCAACCCAAAGCAAATTACGCCAAACGAATTGAGAACAAATCGCGGGTCCGCCGGAATTTTAAAATCCGCACCCGTCACCGTCGTGCCAAACCGCGACCATACCGTGATTCCAAGTCCAATCAAAACCGCCGCCGCCACAAACGTTCCGATCGCACCAAGATTATTCAGCCACTTCCCGACGCCCAGCCCCACGATATTGACCACCGTCAGCAGCACAAGCAGTCCCAGCGATGCCGCCATGGCAAAGTTTTTGTTATCTGCCAGCCCCGCATGTCCCGGACCCATCGCAAACACAGTGACTCCCACGAAATACAACATCACTGTCGGAACATACAGCATGTTATTCGTCCAGTAACACCAGCCCGAGAGAAATCCGTGAAAATCTCCAAACACTTCCTTCGCCCAGAGATACACTCCGCCCTCGCCTGGATAGCGATGTGCCAGCTCGATCACCGCAATGCCCTGCGGAAAGAAAAACAGTAGCAGCGAGATGATCCATAGCCAGACGGTTACCCCCCCATTCGCGGCGATGCTCGGGACAACATTGAGGTTGAATACGGCCACCACAAATAGCAGCACTAGATCGAAGCGTCCCAGGACGCGCTTCAAGTCAGGCTCATTGGATTCGATATTCGACATGGATAATATTGGAGACGGCATTGGGTGATCGGCCCTAGTTTGGACAGATCACCCGACGCCAGACGACTCGAGGGGTCTAGTGTGCTGCCATCGCTCCCAATCGTTCATGCTGGGCAGTAGCCAGTGACTCGGCGATATCGGCGAACGCCGCAAGATGCTGATCGATATCCGCATCAGTATGCTGCACCGAAATCGTCCACTGTTCGTCCCACCAGTAGGGTTGGCACATCACACCGCGATTAACCATGCCAAACCAATAATGCCGCCATAAGTCGACATCAATTGCGAGCCAGTCTCGGTAATTCTTAATTTCTTTCGGATATAACATCAGCGCGCCGTTCGCTCCCGCGCTCGCAATGTAGCCTTGCAAGCCCGACTTAGCCACGGTTCGTCGATAACCGTCGACCAACCTATCGCTCAGCTTCCCAATCTTGGTGTAATTCTCTCGGGTCAGCACTTCGCGGAAAGTCGCGATTCCTGCCGCCATCGAAATGGGATTCGTATTGTAAGTCCCACCATGAAACACCTTATGGTCTGCAATTAGCTGCATCACTCGCTTATGCGCACCAAATGCCGCCAGCGGAAACCCACCGCCAATCGACTTAGCGAGGCAAATCATGTCCGGAGCAACGCCAAAATACTCCGACGCCCCGCCCCATGAAAGTTTCGCCCCGGTCTTCACTTCATCAAAGATCAGCAGCGCCCCATACTTGTCGCAAAGCTCGCGCAGCCCTTCGAGGAATCCTTTTTCCGGCATGCACAATCCGACATTCATCATGATCGGCTCCAGAATAATTGCCGCCACTTCATTCGGATTCTCCTTGAACCGCCGCTCCACCGTCTCCAGATCGTTAAAAGTAGAAATCAGAACGTTGCCGATACTCGCCTTCGGCACACCCGCGCCACCCGAGACCGGCTTCGGATTCTTGATATCTCCAAAATCATCCGCCGGAGGATGCGGCTTCACGCTCACCAGCGCCGCATCGTGCAGTCCGTGATACCCGCCCTCGAACTTTATAATCTTGTCGCGCCCGGTCGCCGCGCGCGCCAGACGGATCGTATGCATCGTCGCTTCCGTCCCGCTGTTTCCGAAACGACACATCTCCACCGGGAAGCGGGTGCAAATCTCTTCCGCCAGCTCCCACTCCATGTTGTGCGGCATTCCATAGGCGGTTCCCTTGTGCAACCGCCCTTCCACCGCCTTGATTACCGCGGGATGCGAATGCCCCGCCATCAGCGTGCCAAAACAAAGGTTGTGATCCAGATATTCGTTACCGTCTAGATCGAGAAACTTGCTGCCCGAAGCTTCCGAAACAAAAATCGGATATGGATCATAAGCGCGGTAATTGCTGGCCACGCCCAACGGCAGCCGCTTCAAATTCTTCTTATGCGCTTCGGCGGACTTCGGAGTACGGCGCTCGAACGTATCGAGCTCTTTTTGCAGTGCGGGGTACATCGTGATCTCCAGTGATGGCTCAAGCCAGATCTGCGGTTGAAGATCGGCTATTAGATTAGATCCGAACGGCCGAAACCGATCGGGGGTCGTACACAACTATTCTAGCCCATCTATCTTCGTCTGAGACTAGAAGTAATACTTCAAGGCAAACTGCGCCAAACGTGGATCCTTCACTTGAGTGACTTGTCCAAATTGAGAGCCGTCCGTGCTGTTCCCATCCGGATTGTAAAACTGCGTATGGTTAAACACGTTGAATATCTCGCCTCGGAATTCGAAGTGAGTATGTTCAGAAACCGGAATGTTTTTAATGACCGAAACATCCGTCTCGCTGATCCCCGGCCCGCAACAGATCGTACGTGGAGCTGTTCCCACCCTGCCGAACACATTGTTTTCGGTAAAGATCGAACTGTTATTGAAGTAGTAATTACCGTTGCTTTGCGGTCTCTGCCAGGTAAACGGCGCAATCTGATCTGGTTCACCCGGATATTCAAAGTCCGCGCTATTCATCAGCTCATTATCGCTCGATGACGTAATGCGGATCGGAAATCCCGTCTGATAAGTCGTGATCCCCGAAACCGCCCATCCATCGAGAAGTTTCCCCTTCGCGCCGTTAAATTTTCGCGCGGGAATATCCCAGTAATAACTCACAACAAAACGGTTGCGCGCGTCGAACAGCGACGGGGCATAATTCCTAGCTCCCGGTAGCGGATCTAAAATTCCTTCAAAACTCGAAGCCTCATCGATCGACTTACTCCAGGTATAGGCGGCCGTAAATTGCAATCCTCGTGCGAATCGCTTCTCCAACGACACCTGCAATGAGTTATAAGCCGAGCTCGCGATCGTGTCCTGGGCGAAGATACTGGTAAATACCGGTATGCCGCTGACCGGACAGCCGATACCGGTCATTGGATCGCACTGTGGCGACGAATACGGGCGCAAGCCAACGAGCGTAACGCCATTAGGCCCAACTGTTGTTCCCGCGGGGATCACCGAATGGTTTTGCGCGTACGGCAAATGCAAATCAACAGGCAGGACAGTACCCGGCGAGATGAAGAAGGAGCTGTCCTCGCCAAACTGGGCACACGTGCCTGAGCCAAGGATACTGTTGAGATCAAGGCACGTCTGCGGATTGGAATAATTAATATCGTGAGTCGCCAGTAACCGATGCCCCTGAGAGCCCACATAACCCACTTCCAGCTTCATATCTCGAGCTAGCTCACGCTGAATCGTAAGATTGTATTGCGCCGAGTATTGGGTCCGCATATGTGGCTGAAAATCGCCAAATAGATCAATCGGTTCGAATGTAGCCCAATCCTGCGCTGTGCCACGCTTCGGGCTAATAACACCGTTAAACGGATTCAGATAGGTCGTCTGCCCGTCCTGACCCAAAAAAGGTAAATTAAATTGCGTCTCGTTCACCGTGGTGCTCCCACCAAACGGAGGCTCAGCACCGAACTGCGCCAGCACTAACTGCTCGATCGGGTTGTAGAACAGTCCCCATCCAGCTCGAATGCTGGTCTTCCCCGAAGACCCGGGACTCCATGCAATTCCAACCCTCGGAGCGAACGCCTTGTAATATGTCTGAGTCATGCCTGCTGGAACGCCAGGGTCGCCGGGAACCACCAAACCAACTGCGTCCTCCGAACTACAATCCGTGTTCGGGCCGCCGCAAGGATAGACGGTAGACATCTGGCCAGGCCGGAAAGTCTCGACGTGCTGCGCCTTATCCGCCAACGGCGTATTCAACTCCCACCGCAATCCATAATTTAAGGTAAGGTTCGGCCGAATCTTCCAACTATCCTGCCCATACAGATAGAGTCCTGTGTTGCGGACGTACTCGACTTGTGCTGAGCCCTCATTGAACGAGTCCGGCAACCCCAGCAAGTAATTGGGATACAGGTCTTGACTGCCATCTTGATTAAAAGCCGCCGGGTCGTTGGGTCCACCTCCGTAATAGTCGAAAGTTCCGTTCACGTTGTAATAGTAAAACTGGTTGAATTGCTGCCGGCGAACATCGGCGCCGAATTTCATCGTATGGTTGCCCAAAATCTTAGTGAGACTATCTGACCATTGGAACGAGTTTCCTGTCTGCGGTAGTTCGCCCTCCGAGTCATTCCCGATGGCAAATCCACCCGAAACACTAATGAAAGGAAGTCCCTCGCGGCCTGCATTCAAGAAGGGATGGATGCCGTAGAGGCTGCCATTTGGATCGGTCGAACCGTCCCCATAGAAACAAGGCACGGGGGCGGTCAACCAGGATGGCGCCGGCGGGCAAGAATTCTGCACCAATGACGTGCTCGCTGGATGCTGGAACGTCTCTTGGCCCTCACGATTGTAATTAAAGCGGAACTCATTCACCGTACTGTTGCTGATCGTCCACGTGTGCGTAATGTTCCACTGCTGAAACCGTTCTGCCAAAATACTCCCAAATCCGGGAACGTTCGCACCTGTCAGTTCGAAATTCGAAAATGGCTGATGCGTGGTGTCATCGTTGAAATAGTAATAAATACTCAGATTCTGCTTGTCGTTCAGGCGATGGTCGACCTTGACCGTAAACTGGTCCCCGCGTATCGGTTCGGTAGGAACCGTGCTGATCAGCGAACCGCCATTCGGCGCGTTGGGAATGAATTGCAACAGGTCGACTGCGGTCGGGTCCAAACAAGATAGCGGAATCTGGTTGCCTGGGAAAACAGCAGGAAGGGGATTGCCCTGCGGAACGAGAGAATAAGGCGCTCCATCCTGAATCAGGCCACCGCCAATGTTATATGTATCGGCCTGGCAGTTCGTGCGGCTCGACAGAAGCGCAGAATTAGTGAGCACTCCAGTAAGAGGCGTGTTGGAAAAATCGGAGACGATCGTGCCGTTCACCAGATTTGTAGGAGACGGCCGTTCGAGACTCGTCGGCACCGTCACCGCCGGAGATTGCAACCCTTGCCGAATCCGCCGCCCCTCATACGAGGCAAAGAAGAACGTCCGGTCCTTCTTAATAGGACCGCCAAACGTCCCGCCGAACTGATTTTGGTTAAACTGCGGTTTGTCGCAAGAAAGTCCTTCCGCCGCCGTCAAACAATAATTATTGGCATTTAGCGCCTTGTTGCGAAAGAACTCATACAGATTTCCGTGCCAGTCGTTCGTTCCCGACTTCGTAACCACGTTAATAACGGAGCCGGAGTTGCGCCCATATTCCGCATCGAACGTATTCGTGAGAACTCGAAATTCCTCGATACTGTCCGGCGAAGGCTGAACTGTAGGAAGATTGGCAAAAAGATCGTTGGCATCTCCTCCATTGACACTAAAATTGTTCGACCGCCCTCGTCCGCCATTCACCGAAACTGCGCCCGAGTTGTCGCTTCCATAAACCAGCGTGTTGCTCGAACCGACCGTCGACATCACCCCCGGCTGCAATTGCAAAAGCTGATAAGTATCGCGCGAGTTGAGCGGCAGGTTGGAAACCTGCTTCGCGTCCATCACCGCACCCAGTTGCGTGCTGGTCGTATCGACGAGCGGCGCCTCTGACGTCACTTCCACTGTCTCTTTTGTCGCGCCGATCTGCAGCACCGAGTTAACGGTCACAATCTGGTTCAGGTCGACATTCACTCCGCGTTGCAGGTTCTTCTTGAAGCCGCTCAGATCAAATTCCAGACGGTACGTTCCGACCGGCACCTGCGGAAATCCGTAGTCCCCGCCGCTGTTCGTCACACTTTCATTGCTTACCCCCGTAGCCTCGTTCGTCAGCGTGACCTTCACCCCCGCCAGCACTGCGCCACTCGAATCGGCGACGCGCCCCAGAATGCGTCCGCCGGTGCCTTGGCTGAACGCGAACACAGAGCACATCACGCATAGGCTCAGCACCACGAGCCAGCTAAATAACCGGGAGAGTTTCGACATCGGCATGGAACATTTCCTCCAAATCTCGGGGGCTATTTGTTGGTTCCGATTGCTCTTGCGGACAATTCAAACCTTGCTATAATCGCGCAAGGTTAGAGACTTCGCCGCCCTCTGTCAAGCAGAAAAAGTACCGACAAAACGTGCACGCGGAGAAGCGCATTCCCCAGCGCGACTATCAGGCACATTCAACCATCATGACGAGAGACGCACAGGCCTATCTCAAAATCGGCGACGTGGCCAAGCAGGTAGGAATTTCTTCGTCGGCGATTCGCGCCTGGGAAAAGCTCGGCCTCACGCGCCCGCAACGTACCAAGAGCCGCTACCGTCTCTACGCCGACGAAGATGTGCGTTTGCTGAAAAAAGCGCGTTATTTGCGCAAAGTCCGCGGACTCAACGCAGCTGCCATCGTGCAGATGCTCAAGCGCGATGGCTCGATCAAACCTCTTGCGAGCGACGGCGCAGCCTCGATCGGATCCCGCCTCCGTCGCCTGCGCACGAAACGCGGCGTTGGCCTCGCCGAGGTTGCAGCAGCGGCCGGAATCTCCGTCGGTTTTCTCAGCGCCCTCGAGCGTTCCCAGATGAGCGCCTCTGTCGGCACACTGCGCAGGCTAGCACGCTACTACCGCACCAACATCCTTGATTTTTTCGATGCAACGGAATCGAATACCCGATTGGTCCGTCCCAAGAAACGAAAAGTTCTTGAGGCCGGCCCGGGCGTGCGGATGGAACTGCTCGCCTGGGGCAATAAAGTAATGGAGCCGCACCTCTTTCGCATTAAGCCGAACTCCGGCAGTGGCGAATCCTATGCCCACGAAGGCGAAGAATTTCTTTTCGTCTTGCGCGGAGAACTCAAGATCGCCCTTGACGGTGAGGAGTACCATCTGAAACGCGGCGACAGTTTCTATTTTGAAAGCGCCACACCGCATCGCTGGAGAAATCCCGGCCGCAGCGAGACTTGGCTATTATGGGTCAACACGCCACCAACTTTCTAAGCAGTGATGGTGATGGAACGCCGGCGTCTTCGCCCGGCCTTCCCTCAATCGGGAGAAAAACTGTGGGGAGAACTACGATGTTCCGCAAACTCACCGCCGCCTCGTCCCTCGCGCTACTCCTCGTTCTGTCTCTTTCTTGCGCCCGGAAAACTCCCACCCTCAATCTCCTCGTCTGGGAAGGCTATGCCGACCCCTCCTATGTGAAAGCCTTCGAAGATCAGAATCACTGCGAAGTGTCCGCTTCCTACATGGGCTCCAGCGATGAGTTGGTAGCGAAACTCCGCGGAGGCAGCGCCGGCAACTACGACGTCATCTCGCCCTCCAGCGATGTGGCGACAATGATCGCTACCTCCGGACTCGCTGCCCCTCTCGATCTCGCGAAACTTCCCAGTTACGGCCAACTCTCTCCGCAACTCACTTCCCTCTCGCTCGTCCGCGTAAAAGGCGATGCCTTCGGTGTCCCGTTCATGTGGGGACCCGACCCTATGATCTACGACACCTCGGCATTTCCCCAGCCTCCGGAGAGCTGGAACGTCCTGTGGGATCCGAAACTCCAAGGAAAAGCTTCCGTCTGGGACGACCTCTCGACCGTCTACATGGCCGCGCAAATCCTCGGCTACGACAAACCCGATCCAGGTCATCTTTATAACCTCAGCGACCAGGAGTTAGACGCCGTCAAAAAGAAGTTGATCGAGTTAAAGCCCAACATCCGCAAAATGTGGTCCACCGGCGGCGAACTTACGAATCTTTTCCAGAACCACGAAGTCGTTATCGCCATGGGATGGCCCCTGATGACGAACCAACTTCGTAAAAGTAATTTTCCCGTCGGCGAGACCATCCCCAAAGAAAACACGACCGGCTGGATCGATCACCTTATGATCACCGCTGGCAGCGAAAACAAGGATCTCGCCTACAAATTCCTTGAGTTCATGATTCAGGCACAGACCCAGAAGCAAGTCACCGACGTCACGGGATACACTCCCGCAAATCCGCACGCAGCCCAATACATGACGCCCGAACAAGTAAAGAACTTGCATCTCGACGACGTCGACAATTACCAGAAACGCCTTTACTTCTGGCAAAACGTTCCGCGCCGCGCCAAGTACAACGAAATTTGGAATGAGGTCAAAGCCTCTCAGTAACAAGCCGATGTGAAAAATGTTCATGTGGTAGCGGGCATTTGCCCACGAGCGTAAGCAGCGTAGACAACAGCTATGCCAATGACGACTGCACCATCCATGCCCGGCACTCCGCCCGCAACCACAACGCTTCTTTCGATCCGCTCTGTCGCCAAACACTTCGGCAAGAACATTGTCCTCCGCGATATCTCCCTCGAAATCGCCGAAGGCGAATTCCTCACCATCCTCGGCGAGAGCGGCTCCGGCAAGACGACTCTCCTCCGCATCCTCGCCGGATTCGAACAGTCCACCTCCGGAGAAGTCTGGATGTCCAACGAGCGCCTCGATACACAGCCGCCCTATCGCCGCCGCGTCAACACGGTCTTCCAGCACTACGCGTTGTTCCCGCACATGACCGTCGAACAAAACGTCGGCTACGGATTGCAAATCGCCAATCGTCCCGCCGTCGAGATCGCAACTCGTGTTGCCGAGGCTCTCGACAAAGTCAAAATGTCCGCCTACGCCAAATCCAAGCCCTCGAAAATCAGCGGAGGACAGCAGCAGCGCATCGCTCTCGCCCGCGCGCTCGTAAATCGCCCGCGTCTGCTCCTCCTTGACGAGCCGCTTTCCGCTCTCGACGCCAATCTCCGCCGCCAGATGCAGGTCGAACTCAAAGCCCTGCAGCGCGAAGTCGGCATCACCTTCATCTTTGTTACGCACGATCAGGAGGAAGCGATGGTCATGTCCGATCGCATCGCCCTTCTCCGCTCGGGAGAACTCGAGCAAGTCGCCAGCCCTCGCGAAATTTACAATCGCCCCGCAACCTCCTACACCGCTCAATTCATCGGACACACCAATCTGCTCCACGCCGACGTTCTTAACGGTTCTGCCATGTGCGACCGGCTCGCGTGGCCCAGCTCCCTGCCAGATGGCGCGGCCCTTTTCTCGCTTCGTCCCGAATGCATTCGCCTCGCGAAGGTCGTTCCGCCAGCCCTCGCCACTGCCAAAGCCGCACCCAGCGTCCGTTTTCGCGCCAAGCTTCGCGACCAGGCTTTCCATGGAGCCACTGAGCTTCTGCACGTCGAAACGGAAAGCGGACTCGTCCTCACCATCCGCACAGCCAGCCGCGACGTTCCCGCCGGACCGTTGGAGTTCGAATTCGCCCCCTCGGACGCCGTCCCCGTCCGCCCCACCAGTCTTGGCTCGACCTCAACCTCCGCCTCAAGCCCCGCCTCCGCCGAGTCTTCCGCCGAGGTCCGCGCCTGATGTTCTCCCGCGCCTATCGCACCGTCATCACCGTCCCGCCGCTCCTCTGGGTCGCCGTGTTCCTGCTCGTCCCGTACTTGCTCATGTTCTGCTATAGCTTCTGGTCCGTCTCCGATACCGGAGCCATTGTCCACTCCTGGAACCTCGCCAACTATCACGATCTCATGACCAAGCCCGTCTACTGGCAGACTCTACTCCGTTCCATGTGGATCGCCGCCCGCGTCACCTTCTTCTCCTTATTATTAGGCTATCCGCTCGCCTACTTTCTCTCCTTCCACGCGGGCAAGAAGAAAGACCTCTACTACCAGTTAGTCATCATTCCGCTTTGGGTGAGTTACTTAGTCCGCGCTTATGCATGGAAGACCATCCTCGGCAGCGACGGCGTCCTCAACACGCTTCTGCAATATGTCCATCTAACCAAACATCCGTTGGATTTCTTACTCTACAGTCCTTTCGCCGTCGTACTTACCCTCACTCATATCTACACGCCCTTCACCTTCCTGCCTATCTATGCGTCTCTCGAACACGTTCCACGAAACCTGGTCGAAGCTTCACACGACCTGGGAGCTCCTCCTGCGCAAACCTTCCGTCGCGTCATCTTCCCACTTTCCATTCCGGGAGTCCTCGCCGGCGCCACCTTCGCCTTCGTCCTCAGCCTCGGCGACTTTCTCGCCCCGCTGCTCCTCGGAGGCCCCAGCGGCATTATGATCTCGAACATTGTCGTCAGCCTCTTCGGAGCCGCCTACAACTGGCCTCTCGGCGCCGCCATTTCTCTCTGCATGCTGGCACTGGTTCTATCTTTATTGGTTTTCTCCGAACGCCTGGAAAAGAAGTGGAGCTTCCAGTGACTCGCTCCCCTCGCCTCCTCACCCTCCACGCGCTCCTCGTCTTCGCCTTCCTCTATCTGCCCATCGTCATCCTCATCCTCTATTCCTTCAACGGACAAGGCGTCGGAGGCTTTCCGCCTCACGACCTCACGCTCAACTGGTATCGCATCCTCTTCAACGACGCTCCCATCTGGGATTCCGTCCTCAACAGCCTGCTCGTCGCAGCTGCTGCTATGGTCATCGCCCTCGCCTTCGGAATCCCCGCGGCCCTCGCCCTCGACCGCGCGCAATTCCCCGGCAAAGCTCTCTTTCGTCGCCTCGTACTTCTCCCGCTCATCCTTCCCGGAATCATCACCGGACTCTCGCTCCTTATGCTCTTCCGCATCGTTGAAGTCAAACTCAGTCTCGTTACGATCATTCTCGGACATGGGACGGCGCTCATCTCGGTCGCGACCACCGAAGTATTCGCGGGACTCCAGAAGCTCAACCGCGCTCAAGAAGAAGCTTCGCTCGATCTTGGAGCGACCTACTGGCAAACCTTCTGGCGCATCACTGTTCCTAACCTCAAGCTTTCGATCATCGGAGCGGCGCTCCTCATCTTCACTCTCTCCATGGACGAAATCGCGGTCAGCTTTTTCCTCATCGGACGCGACAACACATTGCCGCTCGAAATCTGGGGACGCCTCCGGCGAGGCATCACCCCAGAAATCAACGCCATCTCGACCATCATTTTTCTGTTTTCGCTGATCGGGATCGTCTTCTGGTATCGCCTGCGAACGCGCGCGGAAGGAACTCCCGAAATCGGAGCGGAATTGGTGACGACGTCGTAATTGAGCCGTTTGGTTGCCGGTTCAGACCGGTTGTCGGTTCAGGCCCTGGATCGGCGCCTTTGCCGCTGCTGGCAGGCTTGGATGGTTCCGGGCCGCAATTTATCGGGGAACGATGTCGGAGTGGCCGCTCCGACAGAGGATGGAGCAGGGGTCTGTGATCGAAGTACATCAATTTGGTGATGAAAAATCGGAAGCGGGAAGCGTCGAAAAGGCGAGGAAATCGGGTTCGTACGCCCAAACCGCATGCACTTTCTTGCGAACTTTCTTCGACCGTCGTCCTCGTGTCCTGTCGGTGCGGCTATCAAGAAACCGATGTGAGGATGCGGAAATTGCCGCGTATTCTGCGCGATATCAATTAGCTGAGAATTGGCTGACGATAAGGACAATTAGTGTTCGCGAGTAGAGTCGAGAACAGGCGCAGTAACTGTAATCTCCCGGTGGATATTCGACGTGGCTTTCGCCGCGCCACCTCAGTCCGGTTTGGCTTGGTTCTGTTTCCTGTTCCCACTCATCGAACCGGACTGGCAGTTTTCCCGCATCCGGCTCTCGGAAAAGACTCACGCTTTCGCCCACGGAAGGTTCGCGGTCCGATGTGGTAACTGGACCAAGCCATACACAGAGTGCAGAGACGCTTCCGGAAAGCGTTTGTATGCCGGTCGCGGCTCTTTGTGTTTGTCGCATAACCACCGACGCAGCCTCCGGCGGGCGTGTAAGTCGACCGCACTGTAGGCTTTGCTGACTGGCCCCAGACAGAAATGGTTGGCCCACGGCGCACTGTTACGTCAATGATGCCTTCTGTAGCAGTACAATGTCCGGATCATCCTTTCAGGGAGAGAAAACTCAATGACGCACCACATTGCAAAACAGGTTCACGACAAGTTCAAGATCTTTAGCGGCGAACTGGCAGCCGACGGCTCCATTGGCAAGCTAGCCGACGAGGTAGCCGCGTTCGTGAACAAGTCCAAGATTGCTGCGAAAAGCATTGGCGTTGCGTATCTGGAGCCCAGCCAACGTCTCGTCGTAACGCTTGGCTACCGCGATGAAGAGGAACCCTATGCGATCAAGCTGCACTGCATTTCATTGGGCAAGGTTGACGTGAAGGGGGGCGAGTTCCACGCGCTTGAAACAGCCATGGCGAAGGCTACTAGTAAACATCGGAACATCATCTGCCACGAACTCTATGTGAAGGGTGGGCAGGACTTCACGATGGTACTCATGACTCACGAAGCGTCTTGAGACAAGGAAGTAAAAAGTTGCCGCCGAACGCCGCGAAAGGGAGCAGATGGCCAGGTACGTATTGACTGCAATCCATGGTGCGAGAGGCGTCACATTCGGCTGCCCAAAGTGTCAGGTTCCCGGTGTTACTGCAGCGGGAGGAACGGACGACGGTGAAGTACGTCATTTACTCATCTGCCCCGTTTGCCGGACCACTCTGAGCGAATGGCGGACGCGGGAAGATCGAGAGCGGGAGCTTTCCGCTCTAGCAGAAAAACTGGCGCGGTCACTGCAAGGATCCTCGCACGCATCAAGGGAAACGACGGCGCACCAGAATTACATGAGTACGGTGGGGCGTTTCTGGCGGTTGGTTACGTCCGCTTTCTTCAAACATGGACGCCAACCTCAGTCGGAAGTCGATTACTGAAATCAGGGCGGTTCATGCTGACTTCTGCGCTAAGGGCGCAGAAATAATGGAGATTACGACGACTTCGCCTGGTTTGCCGATCGCTTTGCACTCGTTTTCGCTACGCGCTTGTAGGAAGAGGCGTGTTTGGCTTTTGCGTGGTGCTGGACCGCGGCAGGAGGAGCCGGCTGAACTTCCCTATGAACTGGAGTCGTGTTTGGCGCCCACGGATCATACCAAGTCGGATCGACCTCCTGCTGGCCAAAGGCCGCGAGGGAAAAAGTGGTCACCATCGCTCCCGTCAGCACCGCAATCCAAGCGAACCGTTTGCAAGATCCGAAATTGTTTTTGCTGTTCATAAACTCACCTCGGTCGTCGGTCGATCCCGATTCCCCTGCATTAAGCGGAAGGAAATCATGGATGTGATCTTGTACCTGCTGCCCGGAATCGTCCATGGAGAGAGTCTGAAGTTCTTATGAAGCGGTCTGAAGATTTGACCGGAACGGTTGTGAGCTTTGAATACATGCGACCCCAGCCGAATCTGACGTTTCAAAATCGAAACGTGGCACCCAGCTATTTGGGGGCGCTCTAGAAATGGAAGATCAAATCGCTCGCAGCCGTCAGTTGATTGTGATTGCGGCCGTTGTCGTAGGCTTTCTCGTCCCATGCGCGCTCGAAGCGTAGTTCTGGACGTAACTGGATTGTGGTGCCGATCCAGTGACACCAGGTGAGCGTGTTCTCCGAGTACTTCGTCGCGTAGCCGGTTCGCTGCCCTTTTTTATCGTCGAGAAAGTCGCTGCGGAACGATAGGAAATCGTGCGTCGACAATTCCTTCTGCAAGAAGTTCACGAGAGCATATTCAGGAGCAGTGCAACGCTGCTCTCCTGCTAAGCAGTAAGCTGGATTCGCGCCGAGTTCGGGCTGAATGCTGCCGCCGATTGACGGCACATCGCGCTCGTACATGTACCACGACTCGCTCGCCATGTGGATCGTCTTCGAGAACTTGTGATACCAAGTGACGTCATACTGCTGCAGATTGTTGTAGGCGTACTTCGCGTTGTTGATTCCGTTGGCGCACACATAGACGTTGTCGTTGACGGACTTCGTCGTGTAACTCAGGCACATGGTTCCCGAAGGCTTTGTGTCTGACGTCCAAGGCGCAACGTCGTGTCCTACGGTGATTCCGAGTTGCACCAGCCATTGATCGTTCAGTTTGACGGTTGCCAGCAATCCTGTGTCGGTAAAAGGATCGATCGCGTAGAGCAGGGAGTGACTGAAGATGTAGTTGTTCGGCGCGAGCTGCGCCTCAATGCCAGGAACTGAGATGAAGCGTCCAAGGCGAAGATTCAGTCCCTGCGCAACTTGCGGAACATAGATGTCGAGATACTCTAGCGTCGGATCGAATCCATATTGCCGATGGTCGTTCAGCAACTGGCTCGCTCCGTAACCTTTCGCGGTGGTGTAGCGGTAATCGGTTCCGTAGAGTGCGGTCAAGTGATATCCCCAATCGACGTGATCTTGCTGGACAGAGTCGGGCAAGCGTTCGGCGTAGAGGACAAACTGGTTCAGCTCAAAGTGGTTGGAATAGACGTCGTTTGCTTCAGGCGCATTGCTGTTCGAAGAGGTACTGAAGTTCAGCGTCGGATCGAGCCATCCGTAGAGTTTGGTGCGACTCTTAGCGCCGTTGAGCGCGATCATCAATGGATAGCTGTTGCTGTCGGGCTCTCCAATCACAGAGGAACCGCCGTAAGACCAGTCGGAGTTAGGGAACGGCGGAGAATCGAGCGGCGAAGGAAGTCCGCGACGCGCCGGAGCTGGCGAACTTGCTGGCGTCGTCGTGGTTGTCGTTGCGGGAAACCAGTCCTGCCGGTAATAGCCGGCGAGCCGCGCGAAGAAACCGCCAGGATTTGACGAAGTTGACGCAGGAGAATCTGGAAGTGGGCTCGCTGTTGGTTGGGCTGTCGCGAAGATGCACGAGACGCTGCACGAGAAGAGCAGCAAGCTGATCAGGCGAGGAACGAAGCGCCCACTGGAGCGGGAGTTATCTCTTCGAGGCATGAATTAGGGCACCAATTGAGTCTATAAGGTTCAGTTGGGTTCCATCTCGAAGGTTACAGATCGATCCGTCAATCGTCACTGGTGCGTTTGGACGGCTGAAACCGGCCTGACATAGTAAAGTAGTAGGTAAGCCCCAATTTGCAGTCCTGAGGAGTGTTTCGATCTGAACCCAAGCATTCGCAACATCGCTATTATCGCCCACGTCGACCACGGCAAGACCACGCTGGTTGACGCCATGCTTCGCCAAAGCGGCACCTTTCGCGACAACGAGACGGTCGCGGAACGCGTCATGGACTCGAACGACCTGGAACGCGAGCGCGGAATCACGATTCTCGCCAAGAACACCGCCGTGTTTTACGCCGGCACGAAGATCAATATCGTCGACACGCCGGGTCACTCCGACTTCGGCGGCGAAGTCGAGCGCGCCCTCAAGATGGTCGACGGCGTTATGCTGCTGGTGGATGCGAGCGAAGGCCCGCTGCCGCAGACGCGCTACGTGCTGAGCAAGGCGCTCGAGGCAAATCTCAAGCCGATTCTGGTTATCAATAAGATCGACCGTCCGGATGCGCGTCCGCAGGAGGTGCTGAACGAAGTCTATGACTTGTTCATCGATCTGGACGCGAAGGAAGACCAGCTCGATTTCCCCGTGCTCTATACCAATGCTAAGGCGGGAACTGCGGCGGTGCATCAGGGAGCGCATGGTGAAGACTTGCGGCCGCTGTTTGAGTCGATTGTCGATACGATTCCGGCTCCGCAGGGAGATGCGGATGGACCGTTGCAGATTCTGGTCGCCAACCTCGATTACAGCGACTACCTTGGCCGCCTTGCCATTGCCCGAGTCTTTTCCGGGACGATGAAGACGGGCGAAGACGTGGCCATCGCGAAGCGGGACGGGACTTTTCACAAGACGAAGATCACCAAGTTGTTTAGTTTTTCCGGTCTGAAGCGTACCGACATCACGAGTACGTCGCTCGGCGACATCATTGCCGTGGCGGGCGTCGAAGGCATCACCATAGGCGAGACGATAACCAGCGCCGATAATCCCACACCACTGCCGCCAATTGTGATCGACGAACCGACGATTGGGATGCTCTTCACGATCAACACTTCTCCGTTTTGCGGACGGGAAGGCAGCCTCGTGACCTCGCGTAATCTGCGGGAAAGACTGGACAAGGAGTTGCTGACCAACGTCTCGCTGCGCATGGAAGAAACGGGGAGCACGGATTCGTTCAAGGTTCTGGGACGCGGCGAATTGCAACTGTCGATTCTGATTGAGATGATGCGCCGCGAGGGATACGAACTGATGGTCGGCAAGCCTGAGATCGTCACGAAGCACATCGATGGCAAGCTTATGGAGCCGGTCGAGCACCTGACCGTAGATATTCCGGAGGAATTTGTGGGCGTCGTCATGGAGCATGTCGGCTCGCGCAAGGGCGAAGTCGCTAACATGCACAATCATGGCTATGGACGCGTGCGCGTAGAGTTCCGTGTTCCCAGCCGCGGCCTGATCGGACTACGCAGCACGCTGCTTACGGACACAAGAGGGACGATTGTCATGAACGCTCTCTTCGCGGGATACATCGAGTGGCAGGGAGACATTCCGCATCGTCCTACCGGCGCGCTGATTGCGGACCGCGATGGAAGTACAACCTCGCATGCTCTCTACAATCTGCAGGAGCGTGGAGTACTCTTCGTCGGGCCTGGGGTCGACGTCTACGAAGGCATGGTCGTTGGCGAGAACGCAAAAGATACGGACCTCGACGTCAACGTGGTGCGCGAGAAGAAGCTGACCAACATGCGCGCATCGACTTCCGATGTAGCGATTCGATTGGTGCCTTACAAGAACCTGAACCTGGAACAGGCGATCGAATTCATCGCGGAAGACGAGTATGTCGAGGTAACGCCGAAGTCGCTCCGGCTACGGAAGAAGATTCTGCAATCGAACAAACGCAAGCGGGGATCGATGGCGACGGTTGAGGGCTAGAATGGGTAGTCGCTGGTCGATAGTCGCTCGCGGGTGCGTTTTGCTATCGAGCAACGGCTGCTTGGCCCATTGAGGCGATCGCACCTACGTTGTACACTTGCAATGCGCGCCCGTAGCTCAGCTGGATAGAGCGATTGCCTCCGGAGCAATAGGTCGGGAGTTCGAATCTCTCCGGGCGCACCAGTTTTCTTTCCTGAAGTTCAACTAACCAAGATCAGGCTCAAATGTTTACGGACCGCCGGGCGAAAGGCTCGGCGGTCCACAAGTATCTTTGCTGCGCCATTCTTCTTGCAACGATCTTCTTTGCAACAAATCAGTGTTTGCAACAAATCAGTGCGCGCTGAGCAGCAGTACGGTTTCGGTGGTGACTTTGCCGCGCTGGATGGTGATACGCACCTTTCCGGTTTTGTCGGAGAGTTCCGCGGCGAGTTCCATCGGAGTACGAACCGCCTTGCCATCGACAGCTTTGATCAGGTCGCCGGCATGCAGAGAGGCCATCTCGCCGACGCTGCCCGGGTCGATCGACAGAATCAACGCTCCGTCGAACTCCTGAGGAGCGGCGACGATGCCCAGAGGACGGACAGGCATTCCGCGACTCGGGGTGGGGGCCGGTGCAGCAGCTGGCGGTGCAGACTTACGCGATGCCTTGGGCGCAGGCGCCTCAGCCGGTTGTCCTTCGGGGTAAGTCTTGTGCCAGGGGCGAATCCAAGAGCGATGGCCTCCCGACTCGGATTCTTCTTTGGGGGCCTTGGGCTCGGGCGGGGCGAAATTGCCGCCGACGCGAAATGCGATGCCACCGCCAACGCGGTAGCTTCCCTGGTTGGAAGAACCCTGCT
>Ga0302319_10006808_pt1 | contig 22618 bp, 22 predicted proteins | sample Bog_T0_2_FD_203319 | JGI IMG/M metagenome (GOLD analysis project Ga0302319, IMG submission 203319) | Peat permafrost microbial communities from Stordalen Mire near Abisko, Sweden - Bog_T0_2 | ecosystem: Environmental > Terrestrial > Soil > Wetlands > Peat | place: Sweden: Abisko, Stordalen Mire... | reverse complement strand
TGATCGAGCTAACGCCGGGCAACCTGATCACGCATCTACGCAAGCTCGAAGAGGCCGGCTACCTCACGACCAGCAAAACGGGCAGCGGACCGGCCTCGCGGACCTCGGTCGCGCTGACCCACGACGGCCGCCACGCCCTCGAGACCTACGCCACGACACTACGGGGACTGCTGAACGGAGTTTGAGCAGGCCCACGGCCTGAACTCTCCTCCTACGAGATCGCCGCGATCGACGCCCTTGACCGGCGCGCGGACGGCCGCGTCGGCCCCGTCCCCGACAGCTACGAAGGCGTCTGACCCGCGCGCAGGGCAAACGCCGATCTTGAGCGCGCTCAATCCTCGCTGGTGGCGTAGCGTACCCGGATCAACGTCGAGCGGTTGAGGGCGCGCGGGCACGGAATAGATCCAGTCAGACATGAGAGTCCGCGGCCACGCTCAGAATACGCGCACTCGACGGCGGAGCGCGAAGGCCTGGTTTGCCCTCCCGAGGAGCGACGCAGGAGGATCACCAACATGCTTCCGGTTCGCTGGTACTGTCACCGAGGAGGAGCACTACATGAGTGAGATGCGGTTCGACGGGCGCGTCGTCATCGTGACGGGGGCGGGCGGCAACTATCCGAGCCTCGGTCGCGTCTATGCAACCTACCTCGCCGGCCTCGGCGCCAAGGTGGTGGTGAACGATCTGGGCGTCGGACCCGACGGTAAAGGTGTCCAGCGCGCCCACGCCGACGTGGTCGCCAAGGAGATCGTCGACGCGGGCGGCGAGGCGGTCGTCGACACAAACAGCGTCGCCGACGAGGAGTCCGCTTCCGCGATCGTGCAGACCGCGATCGACACCTGGGGACGCATCGACGCGATAGTGAACAACGCCGGAATCTGTCCTATGACCGCGTTCGACGAATATACGTCAAGCGACGTGAGGAAGGTCATCGACACGCACCTGATGGGCACCATCTGGATGTGCCGCGCTGCGTGGCCGCACCTGAAAGAGGCCGGGTACGGCCGGATCGTGAACATCACGTCGAGCGCGATGTGGGGCGGTCGCTACCTCGCGCTCTACAGTGCGGCCAAGGCAGGCATCACGGGCCTGACCTACACGCTTGCGATTGAGGGCGAGCCCGTTGGGATCAAGGTGAATACGCTCGGCCCAACAGCCGGTACGACGGCCGGCACCTATCTCAATGAGGAGTCCGAATGGACTCCTATGATTTTCAAGAACTTCCGTGCCGAGCAGGTCGCTCCCGTCGTCGCCTACCTCGCTCACGAGGAGTGCTCTGTCTCGGCGAAGTATTTCGAGACCGCAGGCGGGCGGGTCTGGCAGCGCTACCTGACCGAGACAAAGGGCTACACGAACCCCGAGCTTGCAATCGAACACGTACGCGACCACCTTGAGGAGATCATGGATCGTGAGGCGGCGACGGCGATGGACGATCCGATCGTGCTCGCCAACTCGCCGATGATGTCGTATAAGCCCCGACCTTACGTGCGCTCGTAGCCGGGATGACACCCTGCGACCCGAGTGTGCCTACCCCACGCGCGAGATAGGAGCAGATGATGGCTGAATACGCAAACTTGATGGAGTGGGTCGTCAACCAGGACGGGCCGGTTGCGACAATCAAGTTTCAAGCGGTTAGCAAGCCCCTCCACGAGTTCATCGAGCACCACGTATCGCTGGCGCTGGCGCTCGAGAAGGTGCGTTTCGACGACTCGATCCGCGTGGTCGTGATCACCGGCCGCGACGACGGCCTGTTCGAGCTCGGCCCGATGCGCGACGAGACCGAGCCATATCCACCCGAGGTCATGGATCCAGCGACGCGACCGGGCGGCCCGGGCGCGGTGAAGGGGCCATGGAGTCTGTCGCAGGGCGTGGAGCGGACCTTCGCGGCGCTCGCCCTGATGGAGAAGCCGGTGATCGGTCGGCTCAACGGCGATGCCTACGGATTCGCACTCCACGCGATGTGGGGGTGCGACATCATCATTGCCCAGGAGGACGTGATCGTCAGCGATCAGCACCTCTCGCTCCATCCGGTGCTGCCGTGGGGCATGTCGGCTGGCGACGGCGCATTTGCGTTCCTGCCGCTGTTCATGACGCCGACCAAGATGAAGGAGTTCCTGCTCCTCGGCCCGGCTTGGACGGCGAGGCAGATGGCTGACCTGGGGCTCATCAACTACGCCGTGCCGGCCGACGAACTCGATGCGAAGGTCGACGAGTTCGTCCAGGCCTTTCTCGCCCGGCCGTCTATCCCGCTCATCCGGACCAAGCGCGCCGCCAACAAGCGCCTGATCGAGCAGATGAACCTCACGCTCGATTATTCGTGGCTCTCGGAAGGCACGGATCACTGGGAGATGGCCGCACAGAACTTTGAGCCACAGCTGACTCTTCGCCATGATCAGCCGTCGTGGACCGTCGAGGATCCGAGCGTGAAGCCCGGGCTCGATCCCCAGCACGGCCGGTAGGTTGGGAGGCGAAATCATGGGAACGAGACTGGAGGGCAAGCGGGCGCTGGCCGTGGGATGCGGCCAGGGCTTCGGCGCCACGTCGGCGCGGCTGTTGGCTGCGGAGGGCGCGAGCGTCGTGGTCGCCGACATCGATTGCGATAAGGCCGAGCAGGTGGCGAGCGAGATCGGCGAAGCCGGCGGCCAAGCCACGTGGCAGTGGGTGGACATCGGCGACGAGGACGCGGTGGCGACGCTGGTCGACGTGGCCGCCAAGCGGCTCGGCGGCCTCGACATCGTGTTCAACAACGCGGCGATCCTGGGAACGCCCGACGTGTTCGACGATGCGATCAAGCCGGTCATGGAGATCTCGACCGACGTTTGGGACCTCACGATGCGCGTGAATCTGCGAGGGCCCTGGCTGGTCTGCAAGTACGCCATCCCGCACATGGTGCGCGACGGCGGCGGCTCGATAATCAACACCGCGTCGCTTGCGTCGCGGGCGACGATGCCCGTTTCGGGCGCCTACTCGGTTTCCAAGGGCGGAGTGAGCACACTCTCGCTGGTGATTGCGACGCAATACGGGCGCCAGGGGATCCGCTGCAACGCGATCCTCCCCGGCCTGATCGAGACCCGTCATCTGCCCGAGGAGTACGGCGCGGTGATCGTGCGCCACAACCTCGTGCCGCGGCTCGGCATCGGCGAAGATATCGCAAGCCTCGTCGTTTACCTCGGGTCTGATGAGTCGGGGTACGTCACCGGCCAGTGCCTCACGGTCGATGGCGGGTTCTTCGCGCATGGTCCGACCTGGGCGGAGATGTCCGAGAACGACGCGCCGAGGCCCGTGTGAGCCGGAGCGAGTGGCGGGTTGGTGAACTCGGTGCCCAGGTTGCCTCAGCTGTGGTGCTTGCGGCGCCTCGGCCCATGCCCTAACCAGTCGGAGGCGTATCAGTCGGCGATCCGATGTAGGGACGTCGCAAACGAGCTATCGACCCTGATCTTCGAAGCCGACACGGAGGGTCCCAGCGAGCAACGTGAGTCCGTGTATAGCGACCGCTGGGGGGCGATGGGCCCCGCATACGACGAGTACCTCGCCGCTTCCGCTGACGCGCTCACTCGCGCTTAGTCGGTCAGGAAGCGCTGACCACACAGTCGCGACCCTGCGGGAAGCCGGCCCTGACCGCCTCGCGAGCGTGCCGTATCACCGTGGTGATCATGGCTGCACGACCGATCACTCCGGAGCCGGCCCCTGAAGTAGAAGGTCGCAGGTTCGAATTTCGCCTCCGCGATGCAGGAGCCCTCGCTCGCAGGGCGCGGCGGCGCCCGAGCCGCGTTTCTCGAAGTTGCGTGATCTCGTACGGTTATTGCGGCCAGCGGTCTTGTGCCGTTACGATTGAGCGGTGTCCAGCAGGCTCCTGGTCGAGGCGAGGGGCCTCACGAAGACGTATCGGGCCCGGAAGGGTGTGCCCGCGTTCCGCGCCGTGGACGGGATCGACTTCGAGTTCGGGCGCGGAGAGGTGTTCGGCTTCCTGGGCCCGAACGGCGCCGGGAAGTCCTCGACGATGCGGATGCTGGGCGCCACCTCCCCGGTCAGCTCGGGCACGCTACGCGTGCTCGGCATGGATCCGGCGCTCCAGGGGCCCGAGATCCGGGCGCGGATCGGCGTCGTTCCACAGGACGACTGCCTCGACCGTGAGCTGACCGTTCGCGAGAACATCTTCGTCTACGGCCGCTACTTCGGGCTCGCGAAGAACGTCATCCGCGATCGCCTCGGCGGTCTGCTCGCCTTCGCGCAACTCGAGGAGAAGGCAGATGCCCAGGTGGAGACGCTCTCCGGCGGCATGCGCCGCCGGCTCACGATCGCGCGCTCGCTGATCAATGAGCCCGAGATCCTGCTGCTCGACGAACCCACCACGGGCCTCGATCCGCAGGCGCGGCACGTGCTCTGGGATCGGCTTTACCGCCTGAAGCGGGACGGTGTCACGCTGATCATCACGACCCACTACATGGACGAGGCAGAGCAGCTTTGCGACCGGCTCGCGGTGATGGACGCCGGCAAGATCGTGGCGGAGGGTTCGCCGCGCGACCTGATCGAGTCGCACGTGACGCGCGAGGTCCTCGAACTGCGGTTCGCGGCGGACGTACATGCAGAGGTGGCGGAGCGCCTCCGTGCGGCCGAGCTCGGGCGTCGTATCGAGTTGCTGCCGGACCGCGTGGTCGTCTACGCCGACGACGGCGAGGCGGCGCTCGGCGCGGTTCACGAGATGGCTTTCGCGCCGATCACCGCGCTCGTGCGGCGCGCGACGCTCGAAGACGTCTTCCTGAAGCTCACCGGCCGCTCGCTCGTCGACTGACATGGTGCGCGCCTGGCACGCCTTCCGCTACTGGCTGACGGTCTACGGTCGCACCTGGCGCGGCACCATCGTCATCAGCGTTGCGAACCCGATGCTCTTCCTGCTCGGGATCGGCGTCGGCCTCGGCCACCTCGTCGAGCATGGCCATTCGGCGACCCTCGGCGGCGTCTCCTACATCGCCTTCTTCGCGCCCGGGCTGCTCGCGGCGTCTGCGATGCAGACGGGCTACATCGAGGGTGGTGGACGTGTCGCAACTGCCGCCGGCTGGGTCGGCGCCTACCGAACCGCCGTGACGACGCCGCTGGAGCCGGGTGAGATCATGGCCGGCCACCTGCTTTTCGTCGCCTTCCGGGTGCTCAGCTCGAGCGCGGTGTTCGTCGCGGTGATGGCTGTGTTCGGCGTCGCTGCCGGATGGTGGGTGCTCGCGGCGCTGCCTGCCGCGCTTCTCACCGGCCTCGCCTTCGCCGCTCCGGCCGCCGCCTGGGCGGTCGGTCTGCGCTCGGTTGCAAAGACGCAGATCGTCTACCGCTTCGTGCTGATGCCGATGTACATGTTCTCCGGCACGTTCTTCGCGCTCGGCCAGTTGCCGCGCGGCGTTCGGCTCGTCGCATCCGCGCTGCCGCTTTCTCAGGGCGTCGCCCTCTGCCGCTCGCTCAGCCTCGGCACTGCATCGGCGTCAGGCGTCGCAGAGCGGGCCGGCTACCTCCTCGCCTTCGTCGTGGTCGGGATCGCTGTGGCGCGCGTCACCTACCGTCGGCGGCTGCACGGATGATCGCCACCGGTTGGACGCGCCAGCGCACGGGCAGCCTCGTCGCGCGAAACGCGCTCATCTACCGCCGCTCGCTGGCGACCGTCGTTTCGAGCCTCCTCGAGCCGGTGCTCTACCTGCTCTCGATCGGCTTTGGCGTCGGCATGCTCGTTGGCAAGGTGCCCGGCGTCGACGTGCGCTATGCCGCATTCGTCGCGCCGGCGATTCTTGCCACCACGGCTATGAACGCGGCGTTCAACCAGATGACCTTCGTCGTGTTCACGCGGATGAAGACGGAGCGGACCTACGACGCGATCGTGCCGACGCCGCTCTCGGTTGCCGACATCGCGCTCGGTGAGATCGCGAGCGCCGTGCTGGGCGGACTGCTTCCCTGCATCGGATTCGTGACGGTGATGGCCGCCCTCGGCCTGGTCATCTCGCCCGGCATCTTGTTAGCGATCCCCGCCGCGCTGCTGATCGGCTACGCGTTCGCTGCCGCTGGGCTCGCAGTGACGACCTACCTTCGCGACTTCTCGGATTTCCAGCTGATCCAGCTGGTGATGCTGCCGATGTTCCTGTTCGCGACGACGTTCTACCCGCTCTCCGTCTATCCGGGCTGGGCCCGGCCGGTGGTCGAGCTGCTGCCGCTCTACCAGAGCATTCAGCTCCTGCGGGAACCGGCGCTCGGCATCTTCCACTGGGACATCGTCGGCGCCGTGCTGTACCTCACCGCCTTTGGCTCGCTCGCGCTGGCGCTCGCCACGCGGCGGCTCACGCGGCAGCTTCTGCCGTAGCGCCGGCAAGGCGCTTGCAAGAATTGTCGTAGAATTGCGGCGTGGCTCGCAAGCTTGCGGACGTTGCAAAGCAGGCCGGTGTAAGCGAGGCCACGGTCAGCCGCGTCCTCAACGGCCGCCCAGGGATCTCGGAGGCCACTCGCGCCGCCGTCCTGACGGCGCTCGACGTCATCGGCTACGAGCGCCCGACGCACCTACGCGTCCGGCGCGCCCGCATGGTCGGGCTGATCGTGCCGGAGCTCCAGAACCCGGTCTTCCCGGCCCTCGCCGAGGTGGTGGCCGGTGCGCTCGCCCAGCGCGGCTTCAACGCCGTGCTATGCACGCGCACGGGGAGTACGTCGGAGGCTGAATATGTCGAGATGCTCCTCGAGCGCCAGGTCTCGGGGATGATCTTCGCCGGCGGCCAGTACGCGGAGGCCGACGCGCCTCACGGGCACTACGAGCGCCTGCTGCAGCTGCGCCTGCCCGTCGTGCTCGTCAACGGGGCTGCCGAGCACCTCGACTTCCCGCGCGTCTCGACCGACGACGCCGTCGCCATGGAGCAGGCCTACTCGCACCTGGCTGACCTCCGCCACGAGCGGATTGGCCTCATCCTGGGCCCGGCGGACCATGTGCCCTCGGCGCGCAAGCTCGCGGCTTTCGAGCGCTTGGCGAAGGTACCGGCGACGCCGTCGGAGTTCGTCGAGCGCACGCGGTTCTCCCTCGAGGGCGGACACGCGGCGACTCTGCGCCTGATCGAGCGCGGCGTCACGGGAATCATCTGCGCGAGCGACCCGCTGGCACTCGGCGCGATCCGCGCCGCGCGCCGGGCCAATCTCTCGGTGCCCCGCGATCTCTCGGTGATCGGCTTCGACGACTCGGCGTTCATGAGCTGCACCGACCCACCGCTCACGACCGTACGGCAGCCGCTCGAGGCAATTGGGCGCGCCGCTGTGGAGATGCTCGCAGGACAGATCGAGGGCTCGTCGGTCTCCGCCGAGGAGCTCTTCTTTGAGCCGGAGCTAGTGGCGCGTGGCTCGACCGCCAACGCGCCGGGAGGCTAAAGCGCGCATCGCTTGCGTTCTACAGTACGAAAACTGCAGACATCAGTTTAGCTCTTGCATTGTTTTATCGGGTGTGTCATTCTCGCCCCCATGAGGGAGAGGGACGCGACGAACGCGGCTGCCCAGCTGCGCGAGCATGAGGGTGCGGTCGAGCGCCCGTGGTGGCACGAGGCGGTCGTCTACCAGGTCTACATTCGGAGCTTCGCCGACGCAAACGGCGACGGGATCGGCGATCTGGCGGGCGTGCGGGCGGGCCTGCCCTATCTGGCCGCGCTCGGGGTTGACGCGCTGTGGTTCAACCCGTGGTACCCGTCGCCGCTCGCCGACGCGGGCTACGACATCACCGATTACCGGTCGATCGACCCCGCGTTCGGGACGCTGTGGGAAGCCGAGCAGCTGATTGCGGAGGCGCGGGCGCTCGGCATCCGCACGATCGTCGACATCGTCCCGAACCACGTCTCGAACGAGCACCCGTGGTTTTGCCAGGCGCTCGCCGAGCTGGCGGGATCTCCCGCCCGCGAGCGCTTCTGGTTTCGGCCGGGCACCGGCGAGGAGGGCGAGCTGCCGCCGAACGGCTGGCAGTCGATCTTTGGTGGTCCGGCCTGGACACGCGTCGGCGACGGCGAGTGGTACCTCCACCTCTTCGCCCCCGAGCAGCCCGACCTCAACTGGCAACACCCGGAGGTGTGGGCCGAGCACGAGGACATCCTTCGCTTCTGGTTCGATCGTGGCGTCGCCGGCGTGCGCATCGACTCAGCGGGGCTCCTGGTCAAGGATCCCGAACTCCCGGAAGAGCGGCCGGACGCCGCCCCCGGCGAGCATCCGTTCACCGACCGCGACGAACTGCACGAGATCTACCGCCGCTGGCGCACGATCGCGGATGGCTACGACGAGCCACGGATCCTCGTCGGCGAGGTGTGGCTGCCCGACGTCGAGCGCTTCGTGCGCTACCTGCGTCCCGACGAGCTCCACACGGCGTTCAACTTCGACTTCCTGGCGTGCCCGTGGGAGCCCGGTCCCATGCGGGCCTCGATCGAGTCGGCGCTCGCGGCGCATGCGCCCGTGGACGCGCCGGCGACCTGGGTGCTTTCCAACCACGACGTCACCCGCCCGGTCACGCGCTATGGCCGGGCAGACACGAGGTTCGCCTTCGAGACCAAGCGCGCAGGGACGCCCACCGACCTCGCACGCGGCGCGCGGCGCGCGCGCGCGGCCGCCCTGCTTGCGATGGCGCTGCCCGGCTCGATGTACATCTACCAGGGCGAAGAGCTCGGACTGCCGGAGGTGGAGACCATCCCCGCCGACCGCCGCCAGGATCCGATGTGGCGCCGCTCCGGCGGCGTCGATCCAGGCCGCGACGGCTGCCGGGTGCCGATCCCGTGGGCCGGCGCGGAGCCCCCCTTCGGCTTCAGCCCGAACGACGACGCGCGCCTCTGGCTCGACCAGCCCGACGACTGGGCGCCGCTCTCGGTCGAGGCACAGACCGGCGAACCCGCTTCGATGCTCAACCTCTACCGCGCGGGGCTCCGCGTCCGTCGCGAGGCGCCGTGGGGCGTAGCTTCCGAGCCGCGCTGGCTCGAGTACGGCGACGAGGTGTTGGCGTTCGCGCGCGGCGATCGCTTCCTCTGCATCGTGAACTTCGGCCCGGAGCCGGTTGAACTTCCCGCCGGGGCCGACGTCCTTCTCGGGAGCGCCGCGCTCGTCGGCGACGCGCTGCCGCAGGACACCGCGGTCTGGCTGGTTCAGGCCGCAAATGGGGCTCCGTTGAACATGGAGCCGAGCCTAACCGAGCACAACACCCATTCAGGAGAAGGAGAGGGAGGGCAATGAAATTCAGTGTCAGGGCGAAAGGAAGGACAATTAATCTCAACATCAGGCCGGTGCCGCCGGTTCGCGTGGGCGTGGCAGTCGCAGCTTTGAGCCTGGCTGTCGCGGTGGCTGTGGGCGCGGCGTCGACTGCCTCGGCGAGTCCGTCGGTGAGCATCACCGTCGCGTCGCTGGTTCCGGGCGCCACGGCTTCGGCGACGGCACAGTTCAACACCCAGGTGAAGCAGTTCGAGGCCGCGAATCCAGGGATCCATGTGACGTCGGTTCAGTACGACTGGACTGGCCCGACGTTCGCCGCCGAGCTTGCCGCGGGGACGCTGCCGACTGTGTTCACGGTCCCGTTCACCGATGGCCGTTCGCTCGGCGCGGCCGGGCAGCTAGCCAACCTGACGAAGTACGCGAAGTCCTACTCGTGGTTCAAGGACTTCAACCCCGCGGCGATCGCCGAGGGCACCGACTCGAAGGGACAGGTCGTTGCGATTCCTGAAGCGGCGTACGCCCAGGGGCTCCAGTACAACCGCCAGCTCTTTGCCGACGCCCATCTCAATCCCAATGATCCGCCGACGACGTGGGCGCAGGTTGCGACCGACGCGCAGGCGATCGTGAAGGCCAACCCGAATGTGGCCGGCTTCTCGATGATGGGAGCGAACGACAACACCGCTGGTTGGATCCTGACCACGCTCGCCTACGCCTTCGGTGGCCGCATGGAAACGGGCATCGGTGCTAAGGCTGTCGCTACGTTCAACAACGCGGGAGCAGTCGCCGCGCTCAACATGATTCATACCCTGCGTTGGACCGACAACGTCATGGGCTCCAACTTTGGTCTCAGTTGGGGCACCAGCAACCAGGCCTTCGCGGCTGGTCAGATCGGCATGTTCGTTAGTGGTTCTGACGTGTACACGAACATGGTTCAGGCGGATAGCATCCCGGCCGGCATCTACGGTCTGGCTGCGCTTCCGCTCCAGGGCAAAGGCGCCGGCGCTCTCGGCGGCGGCACGCTTGCCGCCGTCAAGCCGACGGCGACCCAGGCGCAGATCGCGGCGTCGATGAAGTGGATCAACTTCTACTACATGCAGCCGCTGGTGAATAAGACGCAGGCGATCCGCAACGCGAAGTCGCTGACCGCCGATAATCAGCCGGTTGGTGTGCCGGAGTTCCCGATCTTCAACGCGAAGACGTACGAGCTCGCGCAGAAGTGGATCCAGCCCTACATCAACGTCCCGCAGAGCGCCTTCGCTCCGTTCAACAAGGCGATTCTGAAGGACCAACTGATCCCTGAGCCCGAAGCCGCGACTCAGGCGATCTATGGCGACCTCGATTCGGTGGTCGAGGACGTACTGACCGACCAGAACGCAAATATCCCGGCCTTGCTCGCGGCGGCCAACTCCGCCGGACAGGCCTCGATCGCGCAGGCATACGCGTCGTCGTAAGGCCCTCGCTTGCGGGTCACGGGTGGCCGTGCTAGCAATAGCACGACCACCCGGGCCGCAGGCAAAAAGGGAAGCAATGTCGACGCTCGATCCGATCGCGCCCAACGAGAACCGGAAGGCTTCGCTGCCGACGCGGGCAGTTACCGGAGTACCGCCCCCACGCGCCGACAGAGGCACGCCGATGACCTGGGTGAAGCAGGGCGGGCTCACGAAGCTCCTCTTCCTGCTGCCTCTCCTGTTCGTCTTCGGCGCTTTCTCGTGGTATCCGATCGTCCGTCTCGTGCTGATGTCGTTCCAGTTCACGAACCTCGTGCAGCCGGCGAAGTGGGTGGGGCTCGCGAACTTCTCCGAGGTGATCCATGACCCGTTGTTCCCGATCGCTGTCAGGAACACCGCGGAGTTTGCCGGCCTCGCGCTCCTCTTTGGCTATCCGGTTCCCCTGATCATGGCGGTGCTGATCAGCGAGGTGCGCCGGTGGCGTGGGCTGTACAGCGTGCTCGCCTACCTGCCGGTGGTGATTCCACCGGTCGTGTCGGTGCTGCTTTGGAAGACGTTCTACGATGCCGCGTCCAACGGCGTCTTCAACACGATTCTTGGTTGGGTCGGCATCGGGCCACAACAGTGGATCCAATCGCAGGCGCAGGCGATGCCCTCACTCGTCCTCGAGTCGACGTGGGCGAACGCGGGCAGCACGGTGATCATCTATCTTGCTGCGCTGACTGGCGTGAACCGTGAGCTCTACGAGGCCGCGTCCGCCGACGGTGCCGGACTGTGGAAGAAGCTTTGGCACGTCACGCTGCCGCAGTTACGCACGGTGCTGCTCGTCACGATGATCCTGCAGATCATCGGCACCGCGCAGGTGTTCATCGAGCCGTGGCTCTTCACGCAGGGCGGCCCTGCGAACTCGACGCTGACCGTCATGCTGCTGATCTACGACTACGCGTTCGGCAACTCGCTTGGCGCCGCCTACGGCGAGGCGGCGGCACTCAGTCTGATGCTCGTGGCGTTCCTCACCGTGTTCTCGCTGATCTATCTGCGCGCCACACGGTCCTGGAGCACGCAATGATCGCGTTCCCGCTTCGGCGCAGGCAGCGGCGACACGACGGCGGCGCGATGGGACTCGTCCTCGAAGACGAGTGGAGTCGCCGGAGCGTCAGGTGGGGACTGGGGTCGGCGCACAGGCTGCTTCTGTTGCTGCTCGTGGTAGTCGGGCTCGGCCCGATTCTCTGGCTCGCAAAGTCGGCGATCACACCAACGATCGACACGCTCACCACCCCGATGGCGATCTTCCCTCACGGGCTGGCCTGGGGCAACCTGTCGACGGCGTGGAGCAATGTCGACGTCAGCCTTTACCTGCGGAACACGATCGTGATCGCGATCGGGTCCTGGGCGTTCCAGATCGTCGTCGCCACGACCGGGGCGTATGCGCTCTCCGTGCTTCAACCCAGGTTCGGGAATTTGATCATGGCGGCGCTGCTGACGACGCTGTTCGTCCCGGCGGTCGTGCTGCTCATCCCGCTCTACGTCGAGATCGTAAACCCGCCGCTCATCCACCATTCCTTCGTCAACAACTACTTGGCGATCTGGCTGCCCGAAGCCGCGAGCGCGTTCAACGTCGTGCTGATGAAGCGCTTCTTCGACAACCTGCCGCGCGAGATCTTCGAGGCGGCGCGTATCGATGGCTGCGGCCCGTTTCGTCTGTTCTTCTCGATCGTGCTGCCGATGTCGAGGCCGATCCTCGGCGTCGTCTCGATCTTCGCTGTGCTCGCCTCGTTCAAGGATTACCTGTGGCCGCTGCTCGTCCTTGGCGACCCGAACCTGCAGCCGCTGTCGGTGCGCCTGCCGCAGATTGCGCAGTTCACGCCGCTCGGCGTCTTCCTTGCCGCCCTGGCGCTCACCTGTGTCGTGCCGATCGTCGGCTTTCTCATCTTCCAGCGCGGGTTCCTGCGCGGGACCGGGCTGAGCGGAGCGCTGAAGGGATGACCTGCTGATGGCCGCGATCCGCTTCGACGGCGTGACGAAGATCTACGGTGACGGCACCCTTGCCGTCGACGCGCTCGACCTCGCGATCGAGGAGGGCGAGTTCATGGTCTTCGTCGGCCCGTCGGGCTGCGGCAAGACGACGGCTTTGCGGATGGTGGCCGGACTCGAGCAGATCAGCGGCGGAACGATCCTGATCGGCGAGCGGCCGGTGAATCACGTGTCCCCCAAGGACCGCGATATCGCGATGGTCTTCCAGAACTACGCGCTGTACCCACACATGACCGTCGCACAGAACCTCGCGTTCGGCTTGAAGCTGAAGAAGATCAGCAAGGCCGAGATCGCGCGCCGGGTCCGCGACGCGGCCGCTGTCCTCGACCTCGAGCAACACCTCCAGCGCAAGCCAAAGGCGCTCTCGGGCGGGCAACGCCAGCGCGTCGCGCTCGGGCGCGCGATCGTCCGCGAGCCGGCTGCATTCCTCATGGACGAGCCGCTCTCAAACCTCGATGCGGCCCTGCGCGTGCAGACTCGGGGCGAGATTCTGAAGCTGCAGAAGCGGCTCGCGACGACCACCATATATGTCACCCACGACCAGGTCGAGGCGATGACGATGGGTGACCGCATCGCGGTGATGTGCGAAGGAAGGCTTCTGCAGCTCGGCACGCCCGAGCAGCTCTACACGCGGCCAGCCAACACGTTCGTCGCGACATTCATCGGCTCGCCGGCGATGAACGTCATTCCCGCCCCGGTCCTGAAGCTCGGCTCGGACTCGAGCCTCGTCGGCTTCCGGCCTGAACACATACGAGTCGGCTCGGCTGAGAACGGCAGCGTCGGCTTCGAGGCCGGGGTCGAGGTCGTCGAGTACCTCGGCGACGAGCAGCTTGCGCACCTCCGCCTCGGAGAGCTCTCGCTCGTGGCGAAGCTGCCCGTGGCTGAGCGCGTCGAACCCGGGACGACCGCAGCCTTCGCTGTGGCGCGCGAAGCACTGTTGTTCTTCGCCGCCGACACTGGCTTCCTCGCGGACCATCCGGCGTGATCAACCGCTCGCCGTCGCTGGCACGCCAGTCAGGACAACGAAGAGGCGTCCGATGAAGCTAGCCGCTCCCGTCGCTGTTGGGGCACTTCTAGGTTGCGCTGCTTTGAGCGGCTGTGGTTCAGTCGCCAAGCACCAGGTGTCGCTGACCTCGCTTTCGTGTATCCCGAAGAACATCGGCGCGCACGGAAAGACAGAGATACGCTACTGCGGTCCAGCGACCGCGACCCTGATCCTTGGCGGCAAGACCTACAGGTTCAGGGATGGCCGCTGCAACAGCGACAAGGCGATCGGGTTGACACTGGGTGTCACGCTGGGAACGATCGACTACGCCAACCTCAAGACCAACGGCGGCCGTCCACTGTTCCAGCTGCAAATCGACGAACAGCCGATCGCGATCCAAACCGTGAACGCCTCGTGGGGTGGGGAGCCACTGATTGCGATCCACACGGTGAAGACGAACTACGCGGGCTCGAGGCCGCTCAGGGGCACCTTCCAGTCGTTCAAGGGAGCCTTAGGCACCGGCAAGCGCTTCAGCGGGTCCTGGGACTGCCGCGGAAAGCTCTCCGCGGACTGAGCCGCGAACGACCGTCGCGAGCTACGCCGCGATTCGAGGGAGCCGGGAGCTGCTGCGATGCCCCGGCCACCCAACAGAACTGAGAGGACCCCAGGCCGCCATCTCACATCGCGCGTTCATTGCGTGGTGTGCTCGAGCCGTCACATACCGCCAGGAGACGGAGGGGGCGTCCACATGAGATCGATCCGATGTGGGCACGAAACTTGTTACCACAGTCGGTGCACGAGTTGTGTGCGTGACGTCACGCCGAGCTTGCGGAACGCCTTCCGCAGGTGGTATTCCACGTTGCTCGGGCTGATGCATAGCTGGGCGGCGATGTCTCGGTTCGTGATTCCCTGCGCCGCGAGACGCGCGACTTGCGCTTCTTGCGCAGTGAGTTGATCGGTCGCGTTCGCGGTTCGTTTGCGGGCGCACAGACCCGTCGCCAGGAGTGGAGTGCCATTGTGGCACGCATCGCTACTGAGGATCGTTGTCACTGACGTTCGAGGTGCGGGCGAGTTCGGCGAACTGAGCAATCAGAGGGCTCCGGCGGTTCGCTGCCCAGGCGAGCCGTACTTCGTTGTCGGGTATGTCAGTTATCGGGAGATAGGCGATATCAGGCCGGTTGTAGTAGCGGGCGGTCGATTCCGGGAGGACGCTGATGCCGCGTCCAGCTGCGACAGCTTCGAGTTTCTCCTCAACGCTGTAAAACTCCATGCCGGTGAGGTCGGGAGCCTCCTCGGTGCGATCGGCGAGGATCCCTTGCCACTCTGGGATGCCGCTGGGGTGCTGGAGCATGTTCTCGCCGCCGAACTCTGCGAGACGCACTGCGTCGCGGTCGGCGAGTCGATGCCCGAGCGGGACAGCGGCCAGGCGTGGCTCGCTGAAGAGGTACTCCGTATGCAGTCCCACCGTGTCGATCGGCATGCGTACGTAGCCAACATCGACGCGTCCGTCGTGCAGCACGTCGACCTGGTCGAGCCACGTGGTCCGTAGCACAAGGACCTCCACATCGGGATGGGAGGCCGCAAGAGCGCGGACCGGTGCTGTAACTGTTAGGCCGGGCATGAAGCCGACCGTGAAGATGTTGGTGCCGGCTGCGATGCGCTCCAGCCTCGTCACCAAACCCTCGGCGCCGGAGGCGAGGGTCGATCCTTCCGCGAGCAGCAGGTGACCGGCGGGGGTCAGTGACGTTCCGGTGCTGTCGCGGACGAAGAGCTGCACTCTGAGTTGGGTCTCTAGTGCGCGTATCTGCCGGGAGAGGACGGGCTGCGTGATGTGCAGGCGCTGTGCTGCGCGCGTGAAGCTCAAATCCTCGGCGACCGCGAGGAAGTAGCGCAGCTTTCGTAGGTCGAGATCCATCTGCGTCTCCTGATCCGAATCGGGTCTTGCGCCGCCCATTCTATGCCCGCACCTCCTATGCCCGTTGGGCATGGCCGACGACGGAGAAGGTCTTGGACGCACGCTCGTCGTCGTGTCAGGGTGCTCCTGGCAGGACGTCGAGCGATCTCCCAGGAGAGAGCCAATGGCCAGCGTATTGATCACCGGATCGACTGATGGACTGGGCTTGATGGCAGCTGAGCTGCTGCTGCGAGAGGGCCATGCCGTGACCCTGCACGCCCGCAGTGACCAGCGAGCGGCTGACGCCAGGGCACGAGTGCCCGAGGCTACTGGCGCTTTGATCGGAGATCTGTCGTCGATCGAGGCGATGCGCTCGGTGGCAGAGCAAGCTAACGCGGTCGGACGTTTCGACGCGGTCGTTCACAACGCGGGTGTCGGGTACCGAGAGGCACACCGGATCGAAACCGTGGACGGATTGGCGCACGTGTTCGCGATCAACGTTCTGGCGCCGTACTTGCTGACCGCGCTCATGACCCGTCCTGACAGATTGGTGTACCTGAGTTCAGGGATGGCCCGCGGCGGCGATGGCGATCTGGCTGACCCGCAATGGACGGCAAGGCGCTGGAACGGCTCCCAAGCTTACTCGGACAGCAAGTTGTTCGACATCATGCTGGCCTTCGGGGTCGCCCGACGTTGGAATGACGTTAGGTGCAACTCCGTCGAGCCGGGCTGGGTGGCGACAAAGATGGGTGGTCCGGGTGCGCCCGACGACATGTCGCTTGCTCCAGTCACTCAGGCTTGGCTCGCGGTCAGCAGCGAACCGGCGGCCAGCGCGACGGGTCAGCACTTCTTTCACCAGCGTACGCGCGGCACCCCGGCCGTCGCCCATTCCGCCGAAGCTCAGGACGCGCTCTTTGACTATTGCGCGGGGCTTACTGGGACTGCCTTGCCCGTGTAGCACGGCTCAGAGCTCAGCACCTCGGCAGCGACTGCCTCGACCAAACCCGGAGATCCCATGTCTGAATATCGGCCCACCATCGTTCTTGTCCACGGCGTATGCGCCAATGCGGGGTGCGGGTCGAAGCTGATCCCGTTGCTGATGGCAAAAGGCCTCGATGTGGTCGCCACCAACTGTCCGCTCAGTTCCCCGGCCCACCATGTCGTGGCCGTGGAGCGAGTGATCAACATGCAGGACGGTCCCGTGCTCCTCGTCGGCCATTCATGGGGTGGCTCAATCATCACCGAGGCGGGCAACAACCCGAAGGTCTCCGGACTGGTCTATCTCGCGGCCGCCGCCCCCGACTCCGGACAGTCGTTCAACGAATGGTGGGCCGTCAGCCCACCCGCCCCAGGCGCGCCGGAGATCAAGCCATACGGGCCCGGACGGTACGTCGCACCCGCTCACGTGCATCAACGATGCGCACGTACTCCAGCGGGCAGGTCCCCCGTTGCTCATCCGTTTCAGTTAGAGAAAGGCCCTAGCGATCCATGCCCAGCGAACTGCTCATCAAAGGTGGAAACATCGTAACCGTCGATCCCGAACTTGGTGATCTAGCCGTCGGCGACGTACTCGTAGTCGATGGCGTCATCGAGGCCGTCGCAAAAGACGTCGCCGCCCCCGGATCGAAGACCGAGATCATTGATGCCACGGGATACATGGTCCTTCCAGGGCTAGTCGATACACATCGTCACGTGTGGCAGGGCGCGATCCTTGCCTTCACCCCACAGGTCACCGGGGCGGGCTATGACCCAGCTGTGCTCAACGGCATCGCCCCCAAACACACGCCGGCCGACATCTACGCAGGGACTCTCTGGGGCGCCTTGCAAGCGCTCGACGCCGGGATCACCACGATCGCCGATTGGGCACACGATCTTCAGAGCGCCGACCATGCCAACGCCAACCTCCGCGGCCTGCAGGAGTCCGGGATCCGGGGATACTTCCTATACGGCGGGCCGGGCCCCAAGAGCGACGAGCCGAATCCACCGCACCCGATTGATGCCCGGCGGATGCGCGACGAGCACTTCCCTGACGGCGTGAACGGCCTTCTGCGCATGGGTATGGCATTGCGCGGGCCGTGCTTCACATCTGCAGAGCGCAATGCCCAGGACTTCGCATTCGCTCGTGAGCTGGGTCTGCCGATCTCTGTGCATGTCGGAATGGCCGGCACCAAGGACGCTGTCATCACGCTCGAGCAATACAACCTGCTCAACTCCGACATCAATTACGCGCACGGCAACATGCTCACCGACGAGGAGTTCGATCTGATCGCCGGCAGTCACGGAACACTCTCGATCACGCCGTCCAGTGACATGCTCATGCAATTCGGAACCTTCCCCGGAACCGGTCGCGCGCTTGAGCGTGGAATCATCTCCGGATTCGGCATCGACACGATCTGCAGCGTCGGGACCGACCTCTTCTCCGAAATGCGCCTGGCCCTCGCTGCAGAACGGTCCCGTGCCAACCAAGCCGCACTTGCGCGTGGTGAACGGGTGCCGACAGTGGATCTTCATCAGCGCGACATGCTGAGGCTCGCCACGTTGGAGGGCGCTCAGGTCTGGAACATGGAAGGTGAGATCGGCAGCCTCACCCCCGGCAAGCAAGCGGACATCATCACAGTCGACATGCGCTCACCGCACCTGGACGGCTACGGCGATCCCGTGGCCACGTTGGTGCTTGGTGCAGGACCCGCAGATGTTGACACCGTCATCGTGGCCGGCAACATCCTCAAGCGCGGCGGCAAGCTGATCGGTCCGCATGTCGATAACGCGCGCAAGCTCATGTACGAGGCACGCGAGCGGCTGCGACAGGCCTGACACGCGCGCCCGGGATACGGCCAGCGAACTGAGTGCCCGCTCGACTCCTCGGAACGCCGTCTTCGAAACACGAGCGAGAGCGAGCGAGCCAGGCCGCTGGCTACCGGTCCCGCCCAGCCGCGCAAGCTGGGCATGGCTGCCCTTCCGTGAGCCTGCGTCGGCCCGCTGCCGGTGCTCGGGATGGCGTGAGACCGGTCGGTCGGGCGCGCGGGGTCGGCTGGCTCGGGAGCTTGTGTTGCGTCGTCAGTCTGGTGCGATCAGTCTGGCGATGGCTTCGGTCACGGCGCGTCGCCGTGCGTCGCGGTCGGGCGCGGAGGTGGCGCTGAATTCGGGGTTGAGCGTCGCCCACGCGCTGGCGATCGATTGGACGAACACGAGGATGGCGGTCGCGTCCCACCGGTTGGTCAGGTTGTCGGCGGCTTGAGCTTGGCGTAGCTTCGCGAGTCGGGTTTCGTTCGCGTAGGTCACGGCGTCATGGCCCGGGCTTCCGGATCGTTCGAGGCGGTACCAGGAGGCGAGGCGGATGACGGTCGGGTCGTCTTCGAAGATGTCGAAGAGGCGTCCTGCGTAGGCGGGGAGGTCGGTCGCGTCGAAGTTGACGCGGTCCAGATGGATCTTGACGTGAGCTGCGAAGGCGGCGTCGAAGAGCGCGTCCTTGTCGTCGAAGTAGCGGTAGATCATTGCCTTGTTGCATCCGGCGGCGGCGGCGATTCGCTCCACGCGGGCGCCGGCGATGCCGTACTCGGCGAACTCGCTGCAGGCGGCGTCCAGGAGCCGTGCCTTGGTGCGGCGGGCGTCGCGCGTGCGCGCGGGCGGCGTGTCCTCCTCCATCAGCCGAGTCTAGCAACTAACCGGTTATTGACTTGGACGCCAGATGGTGCTTTGATGCCGGCGGTATGCAACCGGTTGTTGACTTAGGACGGAGGTTTGCGTGAGCAGGACATGGTTGATCACGGGCAGCTCGCGAGGGTTCGGGCTCGAGCTCACCAGGGCCGCCTTGGAGACCGGCGACCGCGTGCTGGCCACAGCTCGGCGGCCGCAGCAGCTCGATGATTTGCTAGCGGGCTTCGGCGATCGCGTCCGGACGGCGGCGCTTGACGTCACCGACCCGGCCGCCGCTCGAGCGGCCGTGGAGGCTGCGGTCGAGGCGTTCGGCACGCTCGACGTGGTCGTGAACAACGCCGGGTACGCCAATAGCGCGGCGATCGAGGAGATGAGCGAGGACGACTTCCGCGCCCAAATCGAAGCGAACTTCTTCGGCGTGGCGAACGTCACCCGCGCGGCCCTGCCGGTGCTGCGCCGCCAGCGCTCCGGGGTGTTCGTCCAGTTCTCCTCGGTTGGCGGGCGCGTGGGCGGTACCCCGGGGGTGAGCGCTTACCAGGCGGCCAAGTTTGCGGTTGAGGGGTTCTCCGAGGTATTGGCCAACGAGGTCGCACCGTTCGGCGTCAAAGTCATCATCGTTGAGCCCGGGGCGTTCCGCACCGATTGGCAGGGCTCATCGATGCAGCTGCACGACGTCGGCCCGGACTATGTGGCAAGCGTTGGCGAGATCCACGGCATGCGCCAGCGAACCAACGGCGCCCAGCCGGGCGATCCCGCTCGTGCCGCCCGGATCATCGTCGACATTGTCGGCGTCGAGAACCCTCCGCGCCGGCTGTTGCTCGGGGCCGGCGCGGTCGCTCAGGCACGCGAGGCCGCTGCGCAGCGCGCGGCCGAACTCGAGCAGTGGGCGCAGCTGAGCGCCTCGGCCGACTTTCCCGAGCAGAGCTCGCCAGCCGCATGAGCGGCGACCGACAGCCGGCTCTCGGTGTGGTGTGAACCCTGTGATTGGTTGAAAGGGAGGAAGCGAATCCGACATGAGCCCCGTCCAATCGACCCGTGTTGTCGCACCCGACGACAAAGTCCGAGCCACGGCGGAGCGGCGAGGGCCCCTGCCCGGCCTGAACGTCGCAGCGGTTTTTGCACTCGCGTGGCTACTCGTGTTGCTCACCTCCGATTTCTACGCGGGTCGGCTCTGGATCGACCATCCCGTGACCACGGCGACCGTCGCCTCTCTCAGCGTCGTGCTGGTATCGGTGACCCTGATCGAGGCTGTTCTGAACCGGCGCTCTGAGCGCAGATGGCGCTTACTCGCGCAATACGCCCTATTAGAACTCGCCGAGACCGCCCACGCTGCCTGGGCCGTACTGGTGCTCGTTCTTGATCCCGTGGACATCGGGGACCAGGGGCTCGCCGACCCGGCCCACATCACCCGGATTCTTGACTCGCCCGAACGGGCACCAGCTCTGAAGCGCACCGTCGAAGCGCTCCTGACCGACGCCCGCGCGCGCGACCGGCTCCGGGAGTCGCTCGAAGAGACCCTCGACACATCCCGTGGGCTCATCGGCCGCTGGGGGGTTGTGTTGACCGGCTCCTCCACATACTCCGAGCTTTTCGACCGCCACGTCGAGATGATCGGACGCATCCACGGGCTCTGGTACTTCCTGGCGTACGGGACACGCCGGGGAAGCCAGTTCCGGGCTCCAGGAGGTAGCCACACCGACGACTGGTTCATTGACAACCTCCTGTCGATGAGCCGCATCGCGCTCCGCCTCGAAGCTGAAACCTGGGCGATCGCACTCCAGGTCGTGCCACCGGACTGGTGGGACCATAGGACCGACCAACTCGCCGCGCCAGCACACGCTCAACGCAGGTAAGCCTCGCCGCCCGGGGGAGAGGGGCCCACCACGGACGCGACCGCAAAACGCAAAAAGCGTAACCGTTCAGTTGGTCAGGGGGACATAACTCTGGCGCGTCGAATCTTGGGGTGTGGATCGGGTTGAGGCTGAGGCGATCTATGACGCGGGCCGCGATGTTGTGGTCGAGGTGTTGTTGCGGATGGATCGCCAGATCCAGGAGCTCTCGGAGACGGTTGCTCGGCAGGGTGAGCGGATCGCCCTGCTTGAGCGGCGGCTGAACCGAAGCTCGCGCAACAGCTCTCAGCCGCCGAGCGCGGATCCTCCTGGTGCGCCGCCCCGGCGCGGGAAGGATTCGTCGGGTCGCCGGCAGGGCGGCCAGCCGGGGCATGAGGGCAAGGGGCGGCCGTTGTTGCCGGCGTGGGCGGTCGATCGGGTCGTCGATCACTGGCCGGATCACTGCGACTGCGGTCAGGTGTTCGCTGAGGATGACCACGTGGCGGTTGGTGATCCGGTGCGCCACCAGGTCGAGGAGTTGCCGGCGATCACGGTCACTGTGACCGAGCATCGTGCTCAGCGCGTGCGCTGCTCGGGCTGCGGGCGACGCCGGCGCGCCGAGCTGCCGCGGGAGATTGCCTCCAGCTCGTTCGGACCGCGTTTCCAGGCGGCGGTCGCGACGCTGTCGGTGCGCAACCGCATCTCGCGCCGTGACGTCGTCGAACTGTGCGAGCAGCTCTTCGGGTCAAGGATCAGCACCGGCACGGTCGACGCGATCCTTGCTCGCACCGCCGACGCGCTGACGGATCCGTGCGATGACCTGCTCGAGCGGCTGCGAGCGAGCCGTGCTGTGCACATGGACGAAACGGGCTGGCGGACCGCCGGCAACCGTCGTGCTCTGTGGGGCATCTTCGACGACCGCCACGCCTATCTGCACGTCGCGACCGACCGTCACGAAGACCACGCCAAAAATCTGCTCGCCGACACCAAGGCGGTCGTGACCTCCGACCGCTGGTGGGCCTATAGCCACCTCCCACTCAAACGCCGCCAGATCTGCTGGGCTCACCTCGCTCGTGACTTCAAAGCGCACGCCGAAGGCATGGCCGCCGAGCAAGAGTTCGGCGAACACGGACTACGGCTTTGCGAGCGGATCTTCTGGGCCTGGGAGATCTACCAACACACCCGTGACCGCCGTCAGCTCGCGGCGACGATCCGCGCCCTGCAGCGCGAGTTCAAACCGATCATCCACCGCCACGCCGGCAAGAGCCCGCGCTACAAATACTGCCGCGGAATGGCGCGCAACCTGCTGAAAGTCTGGCCCTCGCTGTGGACATTCGCCCGCCACCCCGGTGTTGAACCCACCAACAACCACGCCGAACGCGCGCTGCGCAGCGCCGTCATCTACCGCAAGCTCTCCCTCGGCAGCCAATCCGCGGCCGGCGAGCAACGCGTCGCCCGCCTGCTCAGCGCCCACACGACCTGCAGACTCCAGCGCCGGCCCCTCCACGCCTACCTCGCCGACGCCATCACCGCCCACAACCGCGGCGACCCAGCGCCCCTACTCACCTGACCCAGGACACTGAACGCTTAC
>Ga0302319_10006807_pt1 | contig 22623 bp, 12 predicted proteins | sample Bog_T0_2_FD_203319 | JGI IMG/M metagenome (GOLD analysis project Ga0302319, IMG submission 203319) | Peat permafrost microbial communities from Stordalen Mire near Abisko, Sweden - Bog_T0_2 | ecosystem: Environmental > Terrestrial > Soil > Wetlands > Peat | place: Sweden: Abisko, Stordalen Mire... | reverse complement strand
CTTGATCGTAGGCTGAAAGCAATTTACGGCGCAAATCATCTGCAAGGGGTTTTCCCATGTCGTTGTTCGCCGCGGAGAGTCGCCAGAAATAGTCTACACTATTTGAGAAAATACTCTAATGGCAACCCAAAATACAGCACCAAACCATACCTGGTGGTTAGGCTTCCTGGATGCTACCCCATCCCATCCACCTGTCACCGGTATTGCCGTTGCGCTTCGTTGTTGAATCCGCCTGCGTATCCTGCTTGCCGAAGTGCATTATCACAGGCGCAGAAAGCGTCTCACAAGCATAGTTTCCAATGCGGTCACCATAGTACTCCTCCGCAGCCGCAAGGTGCATCCGCGCCACTCGGGTCTGACGACCATGAACTTATGTGGTCTTGCCAGCCAACTATTTGAGGCCTGCTGCAATGGTCTTTGTCAGAGACCCCTTAGCGTCGTCGTGATTCAACGCCCACACGTATGCGCCGCCCAGTTTGTTTTTCTTGATATAGGCTGTCTTGGCGGCCACTGAAGCGGGGTTATCGAAGCTGTAGAAGGTTTTCGTGACGGGATTGTAAAGCGTTGCACCGACTCGCTGCGAATCGTACCAAAGAGTGTAGTCGTTCTTGTTGATAATGTTTTCGATGGTTGGGTAGGTCAAATAGCCCGGAGACAACAGCGTGTCGCAACCAGGCGAGGGAGCTAATTTGTTGTCGTTGGGACACAGACCCGATCCATCGGCGCGTAGAACCGGAGATACGGCTGTTACGCTCTGATACAAACCATGATTCACGTTGGGGACACCTGTCCAGCCGACGGCAAACAAAGGAATGCCCATGGTGTACTTGGCCGCCGGCACACCGGCATGGAGATAAGCCGTTACGGTTTCATCGATGCTGAATGCCGCGGCGTGCAAAGGGTTCTCGATGGCATCATACAGCGGAGATTGCTCATTGGTTTGCTTGTCCCAGGTTCCCGCATAGTCATAGCCGTCAATAGTGAGGAAGTCCACTTGCGCGGCGGCTGCCTTCAGATCAATATTGACATAGTTTTTTGAGCCCGCGGGCGAATCGAATGAGAGGATATATTTCTTCCCGGTAGTCTTTGATAAACGGTTTAGCTGGGTGCGGAACTCCGTGAGCAGGTAGGTAAAATTCTGCTTGTCAGCGGCGCTGGGGAACTCCCAATCGATATTGAATCCGTCGAACAGGCCTGGAGCCTGAACGCTGGGAGCGATGTTGCCCTTGATAAACATATCGATGCACGAAGATGCGAGCGTTGCGCGTCCATTCGCGGTACTGGCTGCTGTCACCCACCCCGCTGTATCGCCCAACTGTCCCCCTAAAGAGATCAGCACTTTGAGATGGGGATGAAGCAGCTTGAGTTGCTGGATGGCGCCATAGTTTCCAAAGAGCGGGGCGGCATAGGGCTTGCCGCTGACACTGGGCACCGCTGGATTCTGATAGGCGTCCAAGGGATCGGCGATGGTGCAGGTGGGCGCCGAAGTTGCGGTCACATTTCCAAAGGCGTAGATCAGATGCGTAAGTTTGCCGGCTACGCCATTTTTCTCGAAATCCGCAAGGTTGCGCCCGGAGTAATGGATATTCCACTCCTCGAAGTAAGCGCCGAAGATTTTTCCATGGGACCGTTGTTGCGCGCGACAGGACGAGGACAATCCAGTCAGCAGCAACACACTTATCAAAATCACCCGGCATGAATGCGGCAGCAAATATTTCGGCATGGCAATCTCCCTTCACATTTTTCCAAGATTACAGCAAGCGGCATTACCCCATCACGACAACAACCTCATGCACCGAGCCCTCTGGCTGCGCCGCGATCGGGCCATGCACTGCCTCGCCGTTGATCGTGGTGGTGATCACGCCCTTCTGCACTCCATGCGGGTTCTTCACGGTGATTTCATAGGTTGCTCCCCGCCACTGGCGCGTGACCCTGAACTCCTTCCAGTCGCCGGGGATACAGGGATCGACAATCATCCCATCAAAGCTGAGTCGCACTCCTAGCATCCATCGCGTCACGGCTGTGTAGTTCCAGCCGCCGCTGCCCGTCAACCACGGATGCCGCGCACGTCCATGCGCTGTGTGATCCTTTCCCATGACGAACTGGCAGTAGGAATATGGTTCAGCCTCGCGAATCTCGATGCGATCATTCTGGTTATAGGGAAGCATGGAGTCATAAAACTTCATGGCTTGAACTCCCCGGCCCAACTTGCACTCGGCGATGATGGCCCAGGGATTGGGGTGGCTGAATATGGCGGCGTTCTCCTTGACGCCCTTGTAGACACGCCCGATAAATCCAATATCATCATTGGGCTTGGAGAATGCCGGCCAGGCCAGATGAATGCCAAATTTGGAAAACAGGTACTTATCCACGGCATCCATGCAGGACGCGCCGCGCTCTGGAGAAGCGGCGCCGGAAACCACCGCCCAGGAGTTGCTCTCCAGAAAAACCTTGCCCTCTTCGTTTTCGTGCGAGCCTATCTTCAAGCCATGCGCCGTAAAACCTCGAAGATACCATTCTCCGTCCCACAATTCCTTTTCGCATGCGGCGCGGACCTTCTCCGCTAACGCGTGATACTTGATGACATCCTCGTTGCGACCCAGATATTCGGCTGCCTCAACAAAAGCGCGCAAAGCCCAATGGTGCATGAACGACACCATCGCGCTTTCACCGCCACCGAGATTCAGGCAATCGTTCCAGTCGGCTCTCAGTCCCTTGCAGATGCCGCTTTGGCCCACTTGTTCGGCGGAAAAATCCAGAGAGCGTTTGAGGTGCTCGTAGACGGTCGCTTCGCCCTCGTCGGCGAAGGGCAGCACCTGGTCGAAGAGGGCAACGTCTCCGGTCTCTTTGACATATTCGCACGTGGTGACGACGATCCATAGCGCATCGTCGGAACAGGCGTTCTCGATGCCATGAATCATGCTCTTGATGCTGGGCGCGTGAGCGATGGTGGGCGATTTGAATGTTGGCGCTTTCTGCTTTTCTGGGTCAAACCAGTCGGGATCGAATAGGTGCAGGCCATAACCTTGGCTGACTTGCGCTTTCAATAATTCGACGATTCGCTGCCGGCATTTTGCAGGATTGGTGTGGACCACGCTCATCACATCCTGCGAGGTGTCGCGGAAGCCCAGACCGGTGCGGCCACCGACTTCAACGAACGATGCAAATCGAGACCAAACTACGCAGGTCTCCGCCTGGTAGAGTGTCCAGATGTTGACCATCGTGTCGAGCCCTTGGTGAGGAGTCTTGCACTGGAAAGCAGACAGCTTCTTTTGCCAATAGCTCTTCAGCTCTGCAAACTCACGGTCGACATTGTTCAAAACGGAATACTTGCTCCTGATCTCCTGTCCTTTTTTCCTTGGTCCAACGCCCAGCATGAAGACCAAACGGGATTCCTCGCCGGGCGCGACAACGATCTTCTTCTGCAAAGCTCCGCAGTGGTTTCCGCCCAACTCGACGCTGCCCTCGCACCTTCCCTGCTCGACGGCAAGCGGATTCGTTTCCGTACGGTAGTTGCCCAGAAAGCCATCGCGCATGGTGTCATAACTGTCAGGATCGAAGTTGCCGGCAAAATAATGGAAGGTCCAGGGTTCGTAGAAGAAGTCGTACTCGATCACGCCATCTTGATAGTTTGTCCCGCTGGCGTACAAGCTCATTTGCAGATTCTGATTGTCGATCTCAATGTGATGAAAAGAGAATTCCACATAGCCGAAGATGCTCAACCGGCGCGGCTTCTCGCCCGTATTCCTGATTTTCAGGTCCCACAGCTCTACGTCATCTTCGATAGGGATAAACAGCGTCTGCTCCGCATGAATATCTTGATAGTCGCAGGAAAACTTCGAGTAAGAGAGGCCGTGCCGGCATTCATATCTGGCTTGATCCAGGCTCTTGCCCACGGGCTGCCAGGAGACTGACCAATACTCGCCGGTATCGTCGTCACGCAGATAAACATAGTGACCGGGGCGGTCGAGCGGAACGCCATTGGCGCGAAAACGCGTGATGCGATGATGCTCGGCGCTCTTGTAAAACGAATAGCCGCCTGCATTGTGGGAAATCACGGCGCACAGGTCCTTCACACCGAGATAATTGGTCCAGGAAACCGGAACATCGACGCGGTCGATCACATACTCCAGGTTCTCGTTGTCAAAGTAGCCGTAGCGCATTACGTCCCTCCTGTAAACCGTGCCATCGACGAAGCATACGTGTCGTCATTCTGATGCAGATCAAATACGCCGGATTTTTATTTTTCCGCCGTCACAAACTGCCGCAGCCATTGGATCATTTCCTCGGCCTTTGCCTCCGTATCAGCTTGAACGCAGAGCCGCAGCACCGGCTCAGTTCCAGAGAAACGCAGCAGCGCCCAATTATCGTTTTCCAGGTAGAGCTTGGTGCCATCTTCGTGGCTGATCCTGATCACCGGATAGCGGCCAATGCTGCTGCTTGTCGCTTCTTTCAGGCGCTGCGGCACGGCGATTCGCATCTCCGGCGTGGCCGGTATGCTTTCTTCCAGATCGTACAGCGGGCCGGTGAGAGCATAGATGCGATCACGCAACTGAGAGATCTTCTGCCCAGTGCGGGCCAGCATCTCGACCACCAGGGCCGAGGCAAAGATGCCATCCTTGCCTAGAATATGTCCGCGAATGGTGAGGCCTCCCGACGACTCGCCGCCCAGCATCGCATTGTGCTTCTGCATGACGTTGACGATATGTTTGAAGCCGACCGGAACCTCGTAACATTCTTCGCCCATGGAGTGGGCGAGGCGGTCGAGCAGGTGAGTGGTGGCCAGGTTTCGCACCACTCCGCCGCGCTCGCCGCGCACCTCGTGAAGATACCAGTAGAGCAGCAGCAGAAGATCGTTGACGGAGATGTAGCGGCCCTGCTCGTCGAGAATCGCTATGCGGTCCGCATCTCCATCCATCGCCAGCCCGACGTCATAGCCGTCCTCTTTCATTTGCGAACTGAGCATGCGCAGTCCTTCGAGGCTGGGAGCCGGCGAACGCCCGCCAAACAACGGATTGTGGCGCTCGTGAATGAAGGTGACGCGGCAACGAGCCTCGGTCAGGACCGTGCCCAGCGTAAGCTGGCCCACGCCGTACATGGGATCGACAATTACTTTTAGTCCGGCCTTGCGAATCGCGTCCAGATCGATCAGCGACTCGACGGCATCGACGTACTCGTTGGTGTAGTCCTTGTGCCGGACAATGCCATCTTCGAGTGCGAGATCAAGTTCCAGCTTGATGACATCGTCGGGAGTCAGGGCGTTGGTCTCGGTTTCGATCTTGCGGGTCTCATCGTCCAGCAGCAGCGCCCCGTCGCTGTGAAAGACCTTCAGGCCGTTCCATTCCGGCGGATTGTGACTGGCGGTGAAAACCAATCCGTAGGCGGAGCCTTCCCGCGCGGTGGCGTAGGTAATGAGCGGCGTGGGCGCATCTTCGCTCAGCAGAATGGTGGGGATGTTATTGCCGGCAAAAACCTCGCTCGATGCCTCGGCGGCTTGCTTGGAGAGGAAGCGCCGGTCGTAGCCGATGATCACGCCGTGCTTTTCTTCACAGCGCCGGGTAATCTCGTTGGACAACGCCTGGCTCAGCCGCCGCACGTTGTGCATGGTGAACCCCTCGCCAATGATGGCGCGCCAGCCGCCGGTTCCGAAGGCTACCATGTTCTGTTCCTCTTGCCGGCGCGGACGAAAGAGGCGCTTTTGCAGAATGAACTCGGCCTGCTCCAGGTCCTTGGTGTTGTTGATGCCCTGCACTTCGTCTTGATCGTAGAGTTGATAATTTGCAATCCGGAGTCCGGAGCGGATGAGCTGATGTACGCAATCAGTCAATCGTATTTCTCCTTTGCGAGACGAAGTGGAGAGCTGCTCGAGCGCCGTCAAGATCGCCCCTGCATCGACCACATAGGCGCCGGCGTTCAGTTCGTGAATCTCCCGCACCTCAGCCGATGCTTCGGTTTCCTCGATGATGTCGATGATCTGTCCAGCGGCGTCGCGAATGATGCGCCCGTAGGGAAGCTGCCGGTTCACCACCGCGGTGAGCAGCGTCAGGTGCGCCTTGCGTAATTGATGGCGATTGAGCAGTCCGCGAATCGAGTCCGGACGCAGAAGCGGAGTGTCGCCATAGAGAACCAGAAGATTGCCCGGAGCATCCTTGAGCAATTTCACCACCTGCAGCACGGCATCTCCGGTGCCCAGCGCTTCTTCCTGAACAACATAATGAAACTGCGGCCCCAGATGAGAGCGCACCTCGTCCTGGCGGTAGCCGACTACCACGTAGATGTCTTCGGGCCGGACAACGCGCAAGGCATTCTGCACCACGCATTCGAGGATGCTTCGCTCGCCCAGCGATTGCAGCACCAGGGGTTCGCCGCTGGCCGTGATGGCCTGCGCGCCTGCCGCCAGAATTACGGCCTTCAACCCTGCTTTGGCATCAAGAGATGCGGACCCCGGGATTTCAATTTGCGCCGTTTTTTCCATTGACCTATCTCCATAGACTTTGCGAGAACGCTCCTTACGCCGTGGCGCCTGGCGCCGGTTCCGCGTGCTCTCCCGCTTGCATGGGAATGAAGCGAGAGAGAATCAGCGCGGGCAGCGCGCAGAAAAGCGTCCAGATGAAAAAATGCTGGTAACCGAGCTTGCTTTGAATCCATCCGCTCATCGCGCCAGGCACGATGAAGCCGAAGTTCATCAGCGAATTTGCAAATGCGTAGTGTGCGGTCTGGAACTTGCCCGGCGCAATCTCTTGCATCATGAGCAGAATGATGCCCACGAAACCGAAGCCGTATCCGAACTGCTCGACTCCCAGTGCAGCTGCGACCACCCAAAGATTGGTAGGCAGCGCCTGGCTCAAATAGACGTACGCGAATAAGGGCATGGTCAGCATTAGCAGCAGCCAGGTCAAGGCGCGCTTCAAGCCTAGACTGGCGGCAAAGAGACCGCCCACAATGCTGCCTAGCAAGACGCCCCAGGCAACAAAGAAGTAGATGCTGCCCACCTGGGTGGAGCTCAACCCCAAACCGCCGCTGTATCGCGAAGAAACCAGGAAGAGCGGGCCAACCTTCATCACCTGCCCTTCGCCGGCGCGATAAAGAAAGATAAAGACCAGCAGCAGAAAAATATGCGGCTTCTTGAAAAAACTGATCACAACTTCGCCGAAGGTTCCGGCCATCTGCGCCACGGATTCGGATCTTCGCTCTTCACCGCCTCTAGGCAGCACGCGCGCATGATATAGGCCGAGCGCGACCAGCACCAACCCGACGATGGCGAAGACCAGCATCCAGGCGTGAACCACCGGAGCGGCGGCGTGCAGGCGGGCAAATCTGTCAGTGAGATAGCCGGAGATCCAGAGCAGAGCGCCTGTTGAAAAGACACGACCCAGGTTGTAACAAGCGCCTTGCGAGCCGATATATGCGGCCTGTTCCTTGGGAGTCAGTGCGGCGATGTAGATGCCATCCGCGGCGATGTCATGGGTCGCAGAACAGAAGCCTATCACTACCAGCATGGCAACCGAATAGCGGAAAAAATCCGGCATGTTCAAGGACAGGGAAAGCAGCACCAGGCTCAACCCACCCCCCATTTGCATGGCCACCACGAAGAACTTTTTGGTCTTGTACATTTCCAGCAGCGGACTCCACAGCGGCTTCAGGCTCCAGGGCAAGGTCAACATGCTGATAATCGCCGTAATCACGGCATTGGAAACACCCATCTTTTTGTAGCAGACGATTGCAAGGAAATTGACGATGTAGAACGGAATGCCTTCGGCAAAATAGAGGGTAGGCACCCAGGCGGCGGGATGGCGTCGAAACGGCTGCTCATTACTGGCGCTGCCGGTCATTGGTATCCTTCTTCTCAATCTAAAGATCCGCCAAGGCGCACGGCTGTGAACTGGCTGCGGAACAGCAAGGCCGGACAAGCAATCCCGGCCGCGATTCGAGGACCGTGCCTCTGGGCGCACTCCGCTAGAGACACTTTGAACTGCGACATGGAACCGATCCTTTGACTTCTGCGAAGATGCCGTCATCATGGCTCTCTTCGTGAAGTGGTTTGCATGCAGCCAATATTAGTAACGGTAGAACGAATTCATGTCGATTACAAGAAATATCTAGCCGTTTACCATAAATAAATTCACAATTGTGACTATTATCACCGCTAATGCCCATTATTTTGCTCTCGACGATGAACATCTGGGCTAATTTAATGCGAATATGCGCGTTGGCTAAGTTCCCTTGGGACACTCATTCGTCCTCTCAGATTCGATCACATATATAGATATTAGTCACTTCTATGACTGATCTATTGAATATTTCCGCGTAACGCTCAAATTATTCTCGCGCAGGCCTTCCTTTTTACCTCTCCGAGAGGTTAAAATCGGTGCGGTATGGCCGACACGCTCAATCGCCGCTGTGAACTCATCATCAAATTCCTTCTCCGCACCGGAACCGCCTCCGTCGAAGAGATTCTCGCCGTAGCCGGCTCCTCTGCGCCCAGCATCCGCCGCGACCTGGCCAAGCTGGAAAGCCGCGGCCTCATTCGCCGCACCCACGGCGGAGCCACCCTCGTCGAGCCGCTCCTCTACGAGCCTTTCCGCTACGACAGCTCCTTCCTCGCCCGCGAGCAGCGCTTCGCCGAGGAAAAGCGCCGCATCGGCCTCGCCGCCGCCGAGCTCGTCCTGCCCAACGAGACCATCGGCCTCACCGCCGGAACCACCACCACCCACATCGGCCGCAGCATCCGCCATCGCGACAAAATCCAAGTCGTCACCAACGCCATCAACATCGGCATGGAGCTCTGCAACCAGCCCGGCATCCGCACCTATCTCACCGGAGGCGTCGTCCCCTGGGCCTGGTCCTTCTCGCTCACCGGCAACGCCGCCCTCACCTTCCTCGACAACGTCTACATGGACAAAGTCTTCCTCAGCGTCACCGGCATCGACGCCGAGCGCGGAGCCACCTCGCTCGAGGCCGACGAAGCCCTCGTCTACCAAAAAATGCTCAAGCAATCCAAGCAGGTTATTGTCGTAGCCGATGCCAGCAAGCTCGGAAAGGTGAGCCCCGCATTCATCTGCCAGGCAAGCGAGATCAACATCCTCATCACCGACACCACCGCCCCACCCGAAGCCCTCGCCCCCTTCGAGCGCCAAGGCATCCGCATCATCCGCGCATGAGTTCGGCCAGGACGGCTGCATTTCAGCCGATGGGGCGCAAGCCCTTCAATTACTGAGAAGAGGGGCGAATCTTTCCGCGGCGAAATGGCCGCGCAGCAGCCGCACCGCAGTGCGCACGTCGGTCTCCAAGATATCCGCTTTGCCAACGGCGGTATGTCCGTTGAAGCTCTCCCGGTCGGACTTCCCTGCTCTGCGCGTCAGCGAACCATGCAGGAAGCGGACGCCGGTCCGTTCCAGAACCTCGGCCAGGGAGGCTAGCCTCAGCCCGCCTCCGGCCATGATCTGAATGCGATCTCCGGCCAGCCTGACCATTTGCGCAATCTGTCCGGCGCCAGCCAACACATCCGGCGCTCCGCCCGAGGTCAACAGGCAATCGGCCCCCGTCTTAATGATCGCTTCCAGTGCCTCGGACAGATTCGGCGTCTCGTCGAAGGCCCGATGAAAGGTCACCTTCATGGGACGGGCCAGCTCCACTAGTTCCCGGCTCCGGTCAACGTCAACACGGCTGTCCGCCTGCAGAACGCCCAATGCGACTCCGGTTGCCCCTGCCTGCTTGACCCATTGCACCTGATCCTTCATCTGGGCAAATTCCGCAGCGGAGTAAGCAAAGTCGCCACAGCGGGGACGAACCAGCACATGAACGGGGATGGAAAGAGCATGGATGGTGTCTGCAGTCAGCCGTTCGCCGGGCGTCACCCCACTGACTTCGAGCCTGGAGCACAACTCGATGCGGTCAGCACCGCCCCGTTCGGCAGCCTGAGCGGCCTTGAGGGACTCGACGCAAAGCTCAAACAAAAATGTGTTCATACTGGATTCCAAATAGGCAGAACGTGTCTGGAGCAATGCCTGGCGCCGGTCGCCAAGTACGCGCGGAGCATGCGAGCATCAACCCAAAGCCAAAACAAACACTAAAACAATAATCATATTTTGTCAAAACGATCAATCTAATAGGTGATAAATCGCAGTTTTGGTCATTTTTCGTAATGCGTTCCCCTGATCGTCTTTATATCTTGGTATTTCCATTGCATAAGCCAGGCTGATGCACAGTGGATTACGATGAGAGATCTATAAGTATGAAAACAAAGAAGTTTATCTCGGTGTGCGGCTTGTATAGGGTGGAATGATTCGAACGGGATGGGGTATAGTCGCAAGGAAATAGGAATTCAGGGAATTCGCATATTATCGCCCATGTTAACCACTTTATATTTCATAATATTGACCACATTCGCATAATATTGTCATTTTTTACTTGCCAAACGTGAGCGGTCCGTATTATTGTATTCCCGTCTCAATAGTGAGCGGTTCGCCGCATATTAATCATTTCTGCGGCGATCACGAAATCAAGGAGGAGCACAAATTGTTCTTTCCTTTTGAACAGGACAACAAATCAACCTGAACCTGAATTGAAAAGGAGATCTCAGTGAAGCAAAATCATCGGATAATGTCCAATCTCCAACATGAAATCTCATGGGCACGCAACTGTAGAGCATTCTTCTTCCTTCTGGCATCTGTGCTGCTTCTCAGCCCGTTGTTTGCGGGCGCACAGGAACTGGCGGCAACGCTCAGCGGCGTGGTTACCGACGCCACAGGGGCCGTGGTTCCTCACGCCTCGATCACGATTGCCCAGAATGGCGTCAATGGGGTGGCGCGCGTTGTGCAATCGGATAGCGTCGGCAACTATGTCGCCACCAACCTCATCGCCGGAACCTATTCGATCACCGTAACGGCCCCGGGCTTTGAGACGTTCGTGGCCAAGAACATCATTTTGAACGTCGCCGAAAAGCACGCCGTGAACGCGCAATTGAAGGCCGGCTCGATCAACACGACGATCACCGTGGAAGACAACCCGGTATCGATTGATACGGAGAGCAGCGCCCAGGCGGGCACTATCAGCGGGACCCAGGTTCGGGAACTGGAACTCTCCAACCGTAACTTTGCCAATCTGGTCATCCTACAGCCCGGCGTGATCAACTACGCACTGGGCGATCAAGCCAACACCGAAAGTAACACCGGTATTGCCGTCAACGGCGCGCGCCCCACGGCCAACAACTGGACTCTGGACGGCGCCGACCTGAACGACTCCGGCTCCAACCAGACTATTGTCAATGCGCCCAGCATCGACGCCATCCAGGAGTTCACCCTGCAGCGCGGCACCTATGACGCCGGCTACGGGCGTTCCGGCGGCGGCCAGATCCTGGTCCAGACCAAGCAAGGCTCCAGCACCTTCCATGGCGATGCCTATGAATTCATCCGCAACACGGACTTCGACGCCAACGAGTGGTTCAACAAGGAAGGTGGCTCCCCACGCGCCGTCCACCATATGAACGACTACGGCTTTACCGCGGGCGGACCGATCTACATCCCCCACATCTACAACTCCGACAAGAAGAAGTCCTTCTTCTTCTATTCGCAGGAGTGGAAGAAGCAGTCTCAACCGTCTTCCGCCAGCTGGACGACTCCGTCCGCAGGTCTGGTTAGCGGCATGATTCCCGATGATTCTACATTGGGAGCCTATGTTCCTTCGCAGTCGGCTTCTGTCACTGCTGCGTGCGCGACTGCCTTCCACAATGGAACCGCTGCCGCAGAGCTTGATGGCACGGTTTCAGTCCCGGCCCACACCACCTACATTCCCTCCTCTTGCTGGAGCAAGAATGCTGGGGTTTACAACAAGGATATCTTCGCAAACATCGAGCCGAATGCGAGCAATGGTCAATACCAATTCGCGTCTTCCTCCAAGTCATACTTCCGCCAGGAGATTGCACGCATTGATCATAACTTCAACGACAAGCTGCATTTCTTTGCGCGCGGCATCGAGGAAGTGATGCCGTATACTTGTTACGGCGGCCTTTGGAGTTGCAATGGTATGCCTCCGGGCATAACGGATTCAACCGTCGATTCGCCTGGCAAGAATGTTGTCGGCAACCTGACCTGGACTATTACACCGAAGATGGTCAACGAACTGGAGTTCGCTTGGGCGCAGGGCACCTATAGCGCCATACCGTTCACGGGACAGTTCTTCAACTCGACCACGGCTTTGGCGGCGATGACGCAGGGCACCGCGGCCCCTTATGCGTATAACCAATCGGATCCGTATAAACGTACACCTGGCGTCACCTTCGGCGGCAACTTGCAAGGCTACACTCCTGGAAACGCGCCGTACGGGGAGCGCAACCTGGACCGCACCTACTTCGACAACCTTTCCGTGACCCTGGGCAAGCACACCCTCCGCGCCGGCTTCCAGATTCAGCAGATGATCAAGACTGAGAACGGCATGGCAGGCAACTCCAGCTTCACCTTCAACAACAACAACAACAACGGTTTCAGCTATGGCGACTTCCTGCTGGGCCAGGTGTATAGCTTCACCCAGCAGAGCAAGGACACCGTTCCCGACCTCAACTACTACAACACCGAATTCTATGTGCAGGACGACTGGAAGGTCAGCCGCAACCTGACCGTGAACCTTGGTTTGCGCTGGAGCAAATATCCCTCGCCATCGGACAAGAACAACACGCTGGTCAACTTCGACCCCGCTGTGTTCGATGCGAGCAAGGCGCCGACAATCACCAATGCGGGCAATTTCCCCGTTAACGGTTCAGGCTACCCTATGGTTAATGGCGTCCCAATGACTCCGAGCCAGTATAGCAACGGCATCATCGCTCCCCAGGGTGCGACATGTAGCGCGGCCCAGGCCGTCGCTTCTTTTGTCACCTGCTCGCCCTATGGCAAGACAGTCGACCCGTCCTACAACAACAACATTGCTCCGCGCGTCGGCTTTGCCTACAATCCGGACGGCCGCGGCATCACCTCGATCCGCGGCGGCTTCGGCCTCTTCTATGACCGCGTCCTGAACGGCATCTGGGAGGACCTCGCCTTCTTCAATCAACCGCTGGTGCAGACAACAACCAAGAACGGATCCCTAGCGAGTCCCCTGGCTTTCGACGACGTCCGGGGCGGCGGCGCCGCACCAGCGCCCTCGACGGGTCCCAATGCCATATTTGCCGTCGGCTCGCCGACCTTCAAGACTCCCAGCTACGCTAGTTACACCATCGGCGTACAGCGTCAACTTCGCCCCACCACCACCATCGAAGTGGCCTATGTGGGCAACCAGGGGCGTCACCTCCTCGGCACGATCGATATGAACCAGCCGACGGTTGGCCAAAGACTCGCCAATGAAAATGTTGATGTCAACACCCTCCGTCCCTTCCTGGGCTATGCTTCCGTGAGCACCTGGGACACCATTTACACGAGCGGCTACAACTCGATTCAAGTCAGTGCCAACCACAAGGCGCATGGCCTGACACTGGGCGCTGCCTACACCTGGTCTCGGACCGTGACCACCATGGAAGCCGATCGCCAGAGCGGTGAAACCTCCAACACCTACGACATCAAGATGGACCAGGGCCTTGCGGCGCAGAACACTCCGCAAGTTCTGGAAGTCAGCTACGTCTATGAGCTGCCCTTCATGAAGGCGCAGAAGGATCTCCCCGGCCGCATCCTGGGCGGATGGGAACTCTCCGGCATCACCTCCTTCGTCTCTGGACAGTCGCAGACTGTTACCCAGGGCGAAGATCCGTTTGCTGTGGGCGGCACCAACGGCAACCACGGTATCGGCCTGGCGCAGCAGAGTCCTGTCTGGGCTACTCAATCCACTCGTCCGAATCAGTCTCCGACCGGTGTCACTCTACCCAAGAACTTGAATCAGTGGTTCTCGACCAACTCCTTCAGCGTTGCTTCTGGCGCATGGGGCACGGAAAGGAACGGCGCGTTTTTGGGACCTGGCATGCAGAGATGGGATGCTGCATTGATAAAGAACACCAACCTGATCGGGCCAGTGAAGTTCCAATTGCGCACCGAGCTCTTCAACGCCTTCAACCATGAGAACTTCGGTCCTAATGGTTCAGGTAATACTTGGATTGGCACGAACATTGATGCCGGTACGCCGGCTCAGGGTGGCAACTTCGGCGAGATCCTCGGCGGCCACAACCCGCGCTGGATGCAAATCGCTGGAAAGATCATCTTCTAACCAGCCAGGTTTGAATGCCGTACAACCGGGGCCGGAGCGCAAACTCCGGCCCCGCTATTTGTGCGAGGTGCGTTATACCATGGTTTCGAAAGACTTGGCTGCGTAACTCGACGTATATTCACAATTACCTGTTCCAGGCAATCTCAATTCGAACCTTGGAATAGATAGGAGTCACATGACCCCACGAATAAGATCGACCTGTTTCGGCATGCTTTTATTCCTGGCAGCCAATATCTCTTACGCGGCAATAGGTCCCGCTTCGCAGATGCGTTTTGCGATACGCTGGCGCGTCTTGAACAACGGTCTCGTAGCATCGTCATTAAGTCAATCCAACCTCACGCTGGCCAATACCGGGCAGAACGCTCTCCCAAAATCCGGATGGGCTCTCTACTTCAACTTCGACCAGGATATCGATCCCCTTCCGCAGGCCTCCACGGTGCGCCTTACCCATATAAATGGCGATTTCTTTCGTCTGGAGCCTACCTCTCTTTTTCTTCCAATGGGACCAGGCGCAAAGATCACAATTCCATTGAATTACTCATTCCCCATCATCAACAAATCTCTAGCGCCCTCCGGCTTCTATTTTGTCTTCACCAAGACGGGTGGTTCTCCTTCACAACCCTTGCCGGTTACAAACGTCGCGGTGGAAGGTTTTGAAAATCCAAGCCAGTTATCGCGCGATAAGTCGGACATACTACCCGCCTCCACGCCGGCAACGCGCTTTGCTGAAAATCAGTCGCTGACTTTGCTCCCGCCAGATCAAGTAGAAGAGGTTCTGCCTACTCCAGCTCATACACGTCGCTTGGTTGGCGCAACCACCATTACCCCCTTGACCACCATCGTTTGTTCTCCCAAGCTTCTGCGCGAGGCCGGCTATCTTGCATCCGTGTTACAGCCGCTGCTGGGTGCGCGCTTGCGAATTAACACCAGAGATACCGCCATCGCACTAGGCCGGATAATGCTTTCTATGCCCGCTAACGGCAGTCCGGACTCATTCGGAGGAGATGAGGGTTACAAACTTGAGGTGGCGCCACGAGGCGCAATTACTATCACCGCTAACACGGCAACGGGCGTCTTCTATGGGATTCAGAGCCTACGCGCGCTCATTTCTCCCGCCCTATATCGCAGCCCTCATGCCACCATTCCCATCTCTGCCACCATCATCGAAGATGCGCCACGCTTTCACTATCGCGGCCTGACACTTGATGTAGCTAGAAATTTTCAGTCAAGGCAGGCCGTATTGAAGCTGCTGGACGCAATGGCATTCTATAAATTGAATAGACTTCAATTGCATCTGACCGACGATGAGGGCTGGCGTCTGGAAATCGATGGTCTTCCAGAGTTAACTCAGGTAGGAGGAAGACGTGGGCACACGTTGCTGGAAGCCGATCGCCTTGTGCCATCTTTTGGTTCCGGCCCGAGTTCCAACTCTGCGCTCTCGCATGGCAGCGGCTATTACAGCCGCGCTGATTTTATCTCCATATTGCAATATGCCACTCTACGCCACATCGAGGTTATTCCTGAAATCGAATCCCCGGGACACGCCCGGGCCGCAATCAAGTCGATGCAAGCCAGGTATCAGCGATTGATTGCTGAAGGCAAAACCGAGGATGCACAAGTTTATCTGTTAAGCGACCCGGGAGACAGCTCAAGTTACCATTCTGTGCAAGGTTGGAACGACAATGTAATTAACATATGCTTGCCTTCAAGTTATCACTTTATGCATAAAGTGTTTGAAGAACTGGTCAAAATGTATGCTGAGGCCCGAAGCCCTCTTCATCTAGTCCATATTGGAGGCGACGAAGTACCGCAAGGAGCATGGGTGCGGTCTTCGTTGTGTGGATTCAGGGGTGAAACGACGATAGCCAACTATTCCGACGCCCAGTTGCGGAGCAACTATATGGAAAAGATCAACGCAATATTGAGCCATTCAGGGCTAACTACCGCGACATGGGAAGAGGGACTGATCCGGCAAGATTCTACACGGCGGTCTGTCCCCGACCTTTCATTAATGAATAGCCACCCGCTTGCATACGCGTGGAACAACGTTTGGGGTGAAGATAATACGGGAATGGCGTATATGCTGGCTAATTCCGGGTACGATGTGGTCATGGCTCAGGCGTCGAATCTATATTTTGATATGCCGTATAGCAAGGAACCAGATGAACCAGGAAATTACTGGGCCGGGTATGTGGATACCAAACAAGTATACGAGTTATCGCCTTTAAACATTTACACTTCAGAGAGAGCCGATTCGATGGGGAACCCGGTAAATCCATGCGCCGCATTGCAGAGGAGAGAACAACTGACGGAATCCGGAAAGAACCACATTATTGGATTGCAGGCAAGCCTGTGGAGCGAACACATACTTGTCCAATCCGCGATGGAGTATTCGATATTTCCAAAACTCCTGGCCCTGGCCGAGCGCGCATGGGCACGGCAACCGGCATGGGAATCCGACTGCAACGGTCTGAACTCTGCCGCCTTCGCGCGCGATTGGAATGAATTTTCCAATCAGTTAGGGCAACGAGAGCTTCGCCGGCTCGCGTATATGAATGGGGGGTTTCAGTACCGTATTCCCCCTCCGGGTGCAGTGATCGAAGAAGGCATTCTCAAAGCCAATGTCGCCTTCCCTGGATTATCTATCCGGTATACAACGGATGGCAGCGAACCAAATGCAAAGTCCACGAGGTATGTTATGCCTGCCGCGGTTGCAGGAACAGCCAGGCTCCGGAGTTTCGATCCGAAGGACCGTGGAAGCCGCACATCTGCCGTCCAAACAAAAGATGAGTGACTTCTGTTGTATTTCCTTATCTTGCACCAGCAGATGTCTGTACGGTGTTCTGTGGTCTAATATTTCTCCGGCGCTTATAAATGATCACCGCGTCCGTAGCAAACGTCAGCGACTTAAGGGGCTCTTTCTGCAGTCCTCAGTTTCTCAAGGCGGTTGTTCTCGCAGCCTCCAGGATCAATGTCCGTGCTTTTGCGAACAGTTTCTCCGTAGGAGGCTATTGCTGAACGTGAAAGTCATTGACGTACAGATCGTTCGGCTGTCGCGGCTGCGTGTCTGCGCACGAGTGAATCGAGCAGCATACTGCGGCGATGTGCGATCCTGTGTGCGTGCGGGAAGCCTGGGAGCGTCTGCGCGCTGCCGCGTTCGGCCAGGGACGCAGCGGTCGGGTGAGCACGCGAAACGATAGGGCTGACATTCTCAGTAACGTAGGAAGGCGGTTCCGGCTCAGGTAAAGAATTGAGATCGATCACAGCGATGCCGTTGCCAGTGGCTCCGGTGATGGCGACGAGGCGGCTATCCAGGTTGTTTGAGACCAGAGCGCGGAAGTTAGGCGAGAGCTGAACCGGCAGCGAGATGCGGGCACTGAATGAGCCGGTGCGACCATCGAATACATCGATGAACTGGGTTCCAGGCTGGAAGAGCAGACTACCGTCAGTCGAAAGGGCCGCGCCATAGATGTAGTTCGCATCGACGGATTCGGCCGTATCCAGCGCCTGCAGGCCAATGCTGTTCAGGTTGCTGTCGGCAAGCAAGCCGTCGATGAACAGACGGGTCTGGTTCGTGCATAGCACCAGCTCGTAGTTTCCTGCTCCGATATAGGAGTCGGTAATCTCCGGCAACAGAAATGTGCCGGAAGCTATATCCACATAACCGAGGATGCCATCGTCATTCAGGTAGATGCGCGTGCCATCGGCAGTGATGGCTAGCCGGCCGTCAGGATCCGAACCTTCCGTGGGCAGATAGATGAGTTGAGTGGTTGGGCCTGTCACCTCGCTGACAAGCCTTGTGGTGGGATTCAACACGTAGAGATAGCCTCTTCCACCGTCACCATTCAAATCGAAGGTTGCAAAGTAGACTGTGCCGCTATTGGTTACGGCAACGCCCGCAGGCTCCTCAGTATTGGCGTAGTAACCAATCTGTGCGGCGTAAGGGAAGCTCTGTACAAGTGACGGCTGATCGGGATTGACGATATAGATCGCGATCGCGCCTGGGTCGCCGATGGCCAGCTTAGAGCCATCCGGAGAGAGGGCAATGCCGAACAAGCGCTGAGGGCCGTAAGCGCCTGTCGGGGCGGGAATCGGAATCGAAGCCAGCCATGATCCCTGGGCAAGAGAAAAGACGCGCACCTGGTTCGTATCGGTGAAATAGTACACGTTGCGTTTGGGATCGTAGACGCCGTCGGCCAGCGTGCCCTCTACGGGATATAGCTTGAGTGCCGGCAGGTAGGTGATCTTGGTGGCGGCGGTGGTTGAGCCGCTGGAGTTGCTGACGATGATGGAGGCGGTTGTACCGGCGGTACCTGGGGGAACGGTATAGAGCAGGGTGTTGGTGGGCAATGGCGGGGCAGTAAAGTATGTGCTGCCGTAAGGGTTGGGATTGTAACCGTCAACGGTGGCAGAGACGCCACCAACTGTTACCTGAAGATCTGCAGGCGGTGCAATATACTTGCTTTGCGTCCCGTTATACGCTTGCGGCCCGAAGCCGAATCCGTACAGGCTGCCGGGGCCTCCTCCTTCGGCGGTCGCGTAGCTGGTAGCGGCCTCAAGAACCCAAGGCCCATAAGAAAAGCCGAAGGGCAGGAACTGCGACCCGCCATCGGTCGCGAATGTGCGCACATCCACCGGCCCCGGAGAGCCAACCGGGGATGTAGCTTCCAGCATACTGTCGTAGCCGTCATTATTCAGATTAGTGGCGGCATTGACGCCGAAGTAGACGGTGCCCAACGGTGGAGCGGGGACGCCGAATTCGTCGGGCAGCCAGCCGACGGCCGTGCCGCCGCTGACAGGACCATATGGAACATCCAACTGGGTCTGGCTGAACCGGGAGCCGATGGGCAGCGCGTGAACAGCCGTTGTATCGAGCAGTCCGATGCCGCCTCCTTCGATTATGCCCGCAGCCAATCCGCTGGAGCTCATCGCCTGATAAAACGGCGGAATGGGTGAATAGCTCTCTGGTGAGGCCAAGTTCAGTTCCGGAATCCAGCCGGTCTGTTTGCCGCTGGCCAGGTTGTAGACGTCCAGTACGTCGGCTCCATTCGCATCGGTGATAAATACCTGGCTCAAGTCCTGACTCAAAAACATGACGGGGTAGTTAAACAGAGTCTGTGATGTGGAAGTAGCAAAAGAATTCTTCACAATGAGCGTAGCAGGATCGAGGTTGTAGATATCGTAGCCGTCAAAGGCCACCAGAATATTTCCGTCGGGGCTGACAGCGAACGTTGTAAGTGAGCTATTTGTGCCGCCCGTGATCTGTGTTGACCAGTTCCAGGTGTCGGCCACCGGATCGAGCGAACAAAGGGTCGAACTGCCCTCCGAGGTGAGAACGGGCACGAGCAGCACGCGGGTGCGGTTGTTGGTAAGAATCACATTCTCGAACGACTGCAGGCAGGTTGACGCCAGAGGAATTGAGCCGTTTGAGAATTGCGAGCCCTCAAAAACTTTGATGGCATTGGTGGCCGGATCCCACAACGCAAGCGGGCCGTTACCGTCGACCCATGAATAGCCAGGGACGAGAAAGTACTTCTCCAGGAGCAGTTTGCCATTAGCCAGGGCATAAACGGCGTTGGCCTCAAAACCGTATGGGCTGATGGTACTCGATGGATACCGCTTCAAGATTGTAAGGCCGACCGGATCGACGACATAAATATCACCCAATAGGGTGCCAACATAGAGGACACTGCCGTCAGGCGCTTGGTCCAAACCGAAGGCGCCAGGAATCTCCAGCGTGGTTTTCAGGGTATGGGCCGTAGCGTCTACCACATTCAACTGGTTCAGATAAGCGTCCGTGGAGAAGAAGCGGTTGGTGGCCGCGTGATAGATGAGGTAGTTGGGCTCCGGAAAACTTGTGTAGGGCGTGAGTGCATCCGTCCGCACCATCTGATCGGCAGTGCTGAGCGCGACCGGCGTTATATTTTCTGCCGCGCCGATGGTGAGCGACAATGAAGCACTCTGGGCATAGGGTCCGAAGGTGGCCGTTGCCGTCAGCGTGCCGCCAGAAGCGGTGCTGGTGGTCTCCACAAAAACATACTCCATACCTCCGTTACCGGGTACAGTAAAGCTGGCCGGCGAGAGCTTTACTCCCGATGGTGGTGTCCCTAGCTGAACGCTGATCGTTCCGGTTCCGTTGGGTGTGCCATCCACTTGCACTTCAAACGAGCCTGTCGATCCCGCGGGAACCTTCAATGGGTTGGGCTGAACGCCTACGTATAGTTCAGAGGCTAAAACATCAAGAGAGAACGTAGTCTGATGGGTCAATCCTCCGCCTGTTCCGGTCATCGTAATGGTCGGGAATGAATTTGCAGCCGCCGAAAATGTGGCACTCATCTTAACGGTTTGCGAAGCACCAGGTTGGAGCGTGAAGGTCGATGGCGAAAAAGTCACTCCGACCGGAATCCCGGCGAAGGAGACTGCGATTGGCTGATTAAATCCGTTAATATCCGTCACCTAAGCGGAAAACGTCGCGGTCGAACTTTGGTAAACGCCGAGGCCCGTATAAATGCCTGATGAGAGCGTGAAGTCCGGGGCGTAGTAGACCGTGATGGGAATGTTGGCCGTTGCGGTAAGTGTTCCGTTTGTCACCGTGACGGTGGCTGAGCCGGAGGTGGTTGCCGTAGATGCAGCGGAAAAATCAAGAATCACGTCACTGTTGACAGTGCTTGTAAAAGTGGGTTGCGCCACTGTCACACCGGAAGGCAGCCCGGTGACGGTTCCACTGACCGAACCGGTGACACCGCCCATGCCGTTGATGCCCAATTCAACGATCTGCATATTGCCCGGATAGATGGTAATGCTGGCGGGCAGTGATGTCAGGCCGAGCGCGGGGGTGACTGGAACTTGAACTGTGAGTGTAAACTGCACCTGCGCGGAAAGGCTGCCGCTCACACACGATACCGTCACGGTCGATGTGCCGGCGGAAGCAACGTTATTCTCACTCAATTGAAGCTGCTGCGGGTTTCCGCTGCTCACGGAGAAGCTGGCCGGACTTACATTGACGCCGCTTGGAATGCCGCTCAGACCGCAGGTGGCTGTTGAGCTAAAGCCGTTGAGGGGATTCAGAGTGACGGTCAAGTTCTGACCGCTGGTGGTAAGTGTAAGAGTGCTGGCGGAGAGGCTCAAATTAAAGTTGGCTGGAGGAGGATTTCCGCTGCCTGTGCTGCCGCCGCCGCCGCAGCCAGCCAATTCCATGCATAGAACCGCGCCGAGCAGAGCAGTAAGAGCCGGCAGCAAGAGAAATGCACAACGCCCAGTCACACGACTTCTGTAAATAAATGAATAGCCTTTGGGATGCATCGGTATAGTATTGCACTGAAGATTTTAATTATTCAATCAAATTATTCTGGAGGCGCCGAATGCTACCGGGCGTATCGACAAGTGAGCTGTATCACAGTGGGTTGGATTCGATGTGGCCAAGAGTGAGTCATCGTCTGCTATCAGAAGTGTGGAAGCGATTTGCAGTGGCCTGCGCGTGGATTGCGATCCTGGCTCCGCATTCGGCTCATGCGCAGCAATTTCAGAACCCACCCCTGCTTACCACTGCGTCCGACCCGATAGGCGTGGTAGCCGGCGACTGGAACGGCGATGGTCATCAGGATATAGCCTATGTGACAACCGGAAAATCTGCGGTGTTACACGTTTTGCTGGGCAACGGAAAAGGCGGATTTACAGAGGGAACGGATGTTCAACTTCCGACCGGCGCCTGCACCTACGAGTTAACCACATGCAGGCTAACCGTGGCAGACTTCAACAAAGACGGCCATCCGGACATTTTGATGTCTGGCAACTTTCCGTCCGGGTGGGGCTTTCTGGTGCTTCCCGGAAATGGAGACGGTACATTCGGTTCTCCCATTGTTTCCGTTGTTCCCGCCTCATACAATGCGGGGCTGGCAACGTACGTGCCTTACCAGATCGCAGTTGCTGATTTCAACGGAGACAGAAACTTGGATATTGTCGCTCCGGATTATTACGACGGGCAAATCCACATCTACCTTGGCGATGGCAAGGGAGGCTTTACCGCGGGAAACACGTACTACGATTCCTATCAACCCTATGCGATCTACACCTCCGATGTGAACCATGATGGCAACGCCGATCTTATTGTCTTCAATGAGTATGGCAATGGCGCTTACGGCAATGGCGGAGCCGCAATCTGGCTAGGAAACGGAACAGGCAATTTTACCCTCATGCAGACCTACCCCACCTCCGGCGGCACCACCTTTGCGGTTCGAACCGTGGCCGACATGAATGGCGATGGCAATGTCGATGTGGTAGGTGGAGATGCGTTGGGAGATGTGCTGGTGATGACCGGCAAATCCGACGGCAGTTTTAAGGAACCTCTGATCAACCCATCATTTTCTCGCACACAAGAAAAAATCTGACCAAGTCGGCGATTTCGTGCGCTGTGTCCTCGATTTTTCCGGCTATACGCCG
>Ga0302319_10006806_pt1 | contig 22624 bp, 19 predicted proteins | sample Bog_T0_2_FD_203319 | JGI IMG/M metagenome (GOLD analysis project Ga0302319, IMG submission 203319) | Peat permafrost microbial communities from Stordalen Mire near Abisko, Sweden - Bog_T0_2 | ecosystem: Environmental > Terrestrial > Soil > Wetlands > Peat | place: Sweden: Abisko, Stordalen Mire... | reverse complement strand
CCATGACATGCTCGCCCAGGGTTTTGATGGCCGGACCTGCCGCTACTTGCGGGTTCGATACGAGGATGTTAAAGCCCAAGTGCTCGCCGGGAACAACGATACTGAGGTAATGGATTGGTGTTTCGCCAATGGCCGCACCCTCACGGCCGAAGAAGTGCTGATTTATAACAGTTTCATGAGCAAGCGTGGCTGGCGTGATGATGAGACCGACGGTTTCATTCCCGAAATGATCAAGCACTATGGGGTAAGGGATGACGGCAGCGTGCTGACCGACTTCGACCTGATTGAAATGGATGAGGGCCGCTGGTATTCCAACATGTGGCGGGATGCGTGGAAATAAATGATTTACCGCGGTCGGGAGACCGCCATGGGATGCAACGTCACGTTGCTATTCTTCGACGGGGACGACGAGGCGGTCCATGATGTAATCTTTTCGTTCCGGGGTATTTTTGCCCATGTAGAAATTGAAGATCGGGGTTGATTCCGCCTTGGGCGCATATTCCACCTTGCTTAAACGCATTTGTTTGCCGATGAATTGCGCGAACTCCTTCGGGCTGATTTCGCCCAAACCTTTGAATCGAGTAATCTCCGGGCGACCGCCTAATTTCTTGGTCGCCGCATCCCGTTCCTCCTCGCTGTAGCAATAGATCGTCTCCTCCTTGTTCCGCACCCGAAACAGCGGCGTTTCGAGCACATAAACATGGCTGTCCTTTACGAGTTGCTCAAAGAACCGGAAGAAATACGTGATCATCAAATTGCGAATGTGCATGCCGTCGACATCCGCATCGGTGGCCAGGATGATTTTATCGTAGCGCAACCCTTCGGTATTGTCCTCGACGTTCAAGGACTGCATGAGATTGTACATTTCGTCGTTCTTGTACATCACATCCCTCTTTAGATCCCAAACATTGAGCGGCTTGCCTTTGAGCACAAAGACGGCTTGATTATTTACATCGCGGCAGCTGGTGATGGAACCGGCAGCCGATTGACCCTCGCAAATAAAGACCATCGTTCCGGCCCCTTTTTCCTTCTTCAAGTCCAGATGATTTTTACAATCCTTGAGCTGCGGAATGCGAAGGGAAATGGCCTTGGCGCGCTCGCGGGCGAGTTTTTTGACGTCCTGCAATTCCTTGCGCAATTGCTGGGTGTCCTTGACCTTGTCCATGATTTTCCCGGCAATCTCCTTGTTGCGCTGGAAAAAATGCAACAGCTCTTCGCGGACGTTGTTCACCAATTCCGTCCGGATCTCCGTGTTGCCGAGCTTGTTCTTGGTTTGCGATTCAAAAACCGGATCCTTGAGCCGGATGGATACGGCCCCCACCATGGCCTCGCGGACGTCGTCGCCTTCGAATTTCCCATTGGAGTATTCGTTGACGGCTTTGAGCAACCCTTCCCGAAATGCGCTCAAATGCGTGCCACCATCGCTGGTGTACTGGCCGTTCACGAAGGAATAAAAAGTTTCGCCGTATCGGGAATTGCTATGCGTAAAGCAAAACTCCAGCGTCTTGCCCGAGTAATGCAGCGGCGAATACATCGGCTCGCTGCCATCGGCCGCCAGATCTTCCATCACCAGATCCATCAGACCGTGGCGCGATTGAAAAACTTTGGGTTCAGCACCCGGCATGGTGAGAATCAGCTTGAGCCCCGTGTTCAAATAGCTGTAATGCCGCAACCGCCGTTCAATGAATTCGACGCGGTATTCGCTATTCTTAAAAATATCCGGGTCCGGCTCAAATTCCACGTAGGTGCCATCGGGTTCCTTGGTTTCCCCGGAAGCCTCCTTCTTCAGCTTGCCAATCTTAAAGCTGGCCTCGGCGAATTCCCCGCCGCGATGGCTGCGCACCAGAAAGTAGTTGGAGAGCGCGTTCACCGCCTTGGTGCCAACGCCGTTAAGTCCGACGCTGAATTGAAAGACGTCGTCATTGTACTTGGCGCCGGTATTGATTTTAGAAACACAGTCCACGACCTTGCCCAGCGGAATGCCCCGGCCAAAGTCGCGGACGGTCACGCGGGTGCCGTTCACGGAAATCTGGACTTCCTTGCCATGGCCCATGATGAATTCATCGATGGCATTATCGACGACCTCCTTGATCAGAATGTAGCAGCCATCGTCCGGATGACTGCCGTTCCCCGTGCGGCCGATGTACATGCCTGTGCGCAGCCGGATGTGTTCCAGAGAGGACAAAGTCTTGATCTTGCTCTCGTCGTAATTATTTTTGTTATTCTCAGCCATAGAAAATCGAGGCACAGAAATTAGTCAATGTAGGGAAAATGAAAATGCGAAAATGAAATATCGCGCGTAATAGTGTTTCATTTCGCGAAAACTGCGAACCAACCCGCCTGAATAACAGCAGCTTTACGAAGTTTAATTCGTGCCATCCGGAAATGAGAGTGCGTTTTCAGTGTAAAAATCTGATTTTCAGTGAGTTTTGGCATATTGCAGGATTAGGTCAGCTGGAATCAGGCCATAAAAGTTATTCACAGCTTGACGTTTATCGGTACAGGCGATTAACTGTGGCCGTTATTAGGCATTTTTCATGCTCGAGCAATTCAAAAGCCTGTTTTCCAACGATATTGGAATAGACTTGGGCACAGCCAACTCCCTCGTCTATGTGCGGGATCGCGGAATCGTCCTGCGGGAACCTTCGGTCGTGGCAATCCAGGCCGGCACAACCAATGTGCTGGCGGTCGGAGAGGAAGCCAAACGCATGCTGGGGCGCACCCCCGGGAATATTGTGGCCATCCGGCCGATGAAAGACGGCGTCATTGCCGACTTTGAAATCACGGAGGCCATGCTGCGTCACTTCATCCAAAAGGTTCACCATCGTAAATTGATTGCCCCCCGCGTGGTGGTGGCAGTGCCTTCGGGCATCACGGAAGTGGAAAAACGGGCGGTGAAGGATTCCGCCACCCATGCCGGAGCTCGGGAAGTGTATTTAATTGAGCAACCGATGGCTTCGGCCATTGGCGTTGGCCTCCCGGTACATGAACCGGCCGGCAACATGATCGTGGACATCGGCGGCGGGACTTGCGAAATCGCAATCATTTCCCTCGCCGGTATCGTCTTCAGCCGCAGCCTGAGGGTGGGCGGAGACGAATTTGATGATACGATCGTGGCTCACATGAAACGTGCCTATAACATGATGATAGGTGAACGTACTGCGGAAGAAATCAAGATTCGCATCGGCTCCGCCTTTCCTTTGGAAGAAGAATTGACCATGGACGTCAAAGGCCGCGACTTAAGCAGCGGCCTGCCCAAGACGCTCACGATTCGCTCCGAGGAAGTCCGGGAAGCCTTGCAAGAACCGTTTTCGAGTATTCTCGAATCCATTCGTATCACTCTGGAACGCTGCCCTCCGGAACTGGCCGCCGATCTCGTGGATCGCGGGCTGGTGATGGCCGGTGGCGGTTCATTGATACGGGGTATTGACCGTTTGGTGGCCGGTGAGACCGGTCTGCCCGTCCATCTCGCTGACGACCCGATGAGTGCCGTTGCCGAGGGTACGGGCCGCGTTTTGCAGGAAATTGAATTCCTCAAACGAGTGGCGACCAACGCCAAATATTGATTTAGTCTTCCGTGCGTTCATCTGCGCGTCGGCTGCTGCGGCAGCCCGGGACGTAGCTGGATGTTCAAACAACAACATTATTTCGCGCTTGGCGCGGTGACCTTGGTGGCAATGCTAATTCTCAGCCTGCCGGCAAACGCCACCTCCCGCCTCCGACTGGCAGTCAGCAGTTGGTTTTTACCTCTCTTTGGCCTCGCCAGCTCGGCCCAAAAACTGCCCGCCGACCTGGCTGACAATGCCCTGCCCCGCCGCGAACTGCTCAACGAGATCAACACCCTGCGCCGGGAAAACGAACAGTTGCAAGCCGGACAATCACAGGCCGTCGCCATTGCCCGGGAAAACGATCAATTGCGCACCCTCCTCGGGTGGCAAAAGCAGTTGCCCTGGAAATTGAAGCCCGCCAAAGTCGTCGCCCGCGACCCGGCCAACTGGTGGCATACGGTGCAAATCGAATTTGGCAGCCGCGACGGTGCCCGCGTGAATCTCCCCATTCTGACGCCGGAGGGATATCTGGTCGGACGGATCTCCGCCGTAAACTACTACACTTCACAAGTCGTTTTAGTAGGCGATCCCAATTGCCGCGTTTCGGTGATCATTGATGATCCGGTCCACGACATGGGGGTGCTTACCGCCAGCGGTCCCTTGGACGATTCTGTCGTCGAACTAGGCTATCTCTCCGGCAGCGCCAACATGAAGTCCGGCCAGAATGTTTCCACCAGCGGATTGGGCGGGATTTTTCCGAAGGGAATTCCGGTAGGCAAAATCGTTGATTTCCGCACGCTGGAATTTGGTCTGGATACGGAAGCACGGGTTCAATTGTACGCCAACTTGGGAGCGCTGGAGCATGTTTGGGTGGTGTTTCCCTGACTATGAACCTTTTTAACATCCTATTGGTGCTGGCCGTCGCGTTCGTCAGCATATTTGCTGAGACGATCTTTGATGGACCGCGGCTTTGGCTGGGCGCCCAAATTGACCTTTTGCCGGTTCTCATGGTATTTGCCGCCCTCAATACCAATATTGCCGGGGTCTGTTTGCTGGCGTTCTTGGGTGGCCTTTGGTTTGATTCGCTGTCAGCCAATCCCATGGGCATCACTATTCTCCCGCTGCTGGCCGTGGGTTTCCCCATTTGTCTGCGCCGCGATTTGATCCTGCGGGACGTCCAATTTGCGCAGGTCGTTTTGGGAGCGATCGCTAGTGCATTGGTGCCGGCCCTGACCCTATTGCTCCTCCTGAGCGGCCGGCGGGACCCGCTGGTAGGCTGGGGAACGCTTTGGCAATGGGTGGTCATGATCGTCGGGGGCGCCGTCGCCGCTCCCTTGATTTTTATAGTATTTGGCTGGTGCAACCATGCTTTGGGTTATCAACCCCGGACAGAAACCAGTTTTCGACCCGACCGGCAAATCCGGCGCGGGCGGAACACAATGAATTGAGATAATGTTAGTCGTAGACGAATTAAAGAAGAACGACCCGCAACTGCGCCTGGTGGCAATTTTGTTGCTGGCCGGGCTTCTTCTACTGCTCGCCGGCCTTTGGTGGGTGCAGGTTGTCTCCGCCCGCGAGTTCCAGAGTCATCTCGAAACGCAGGCTTATCGCACCATCCGCATTCCGGCAATCCGCGGAAAAATCCTCGACCGGGAAGGCCGCGTTCTGGCGGACAATCGTCCGCGCTACAACTTGAGCATCGACATGGATGACCTCAACCCGGCGTTCAACAGCGCGTATACGAATCTGCTCGCCGCCGCCCGGCGGGTTGTCAAACACAACATAGCGCTCGCCGAACAAAAAAAGGGTGGAAAATTGAGTCGGACGGAACTGAAAGAATTCCAGTTGCACGCGGAATACATTCAGCAATTGCGCACGGAAGCCCGTATCGAGGCCGGAAATCAACTGTACGCCCAGCTTTCGGAACGGATGGGTGAGCCTTTGCAATTCAACGCCGACGATTTTAACAAACACTATCTGAAGAAAAGGGCCCTCCCCTATCCAGCCTTGAAAGACTTGAGCGAGGTGAGCGTCGCGCGCTTTGAGGAAAGCTATACCAACGGACTGGCTGCCGATCTGGATTTGCAATCGGTCCGGCATTATCCTAATGGCACCCTCGCCGCGCATTTGCTGGGCTATCTGCAGCATGATGATCGATCGGCTGAGGGTGAAGATTCCTCCTTCAATTACCGCCTGCCCGACTATCGCGGCGTGAACGGCGTGGAAGAATTTTACAATGATACCCTGCAGGGCCGTGCCGGCACGGAATCCGTCTTGGTCAACAATCTCGGATTCCGTCAGTCCGAAAGTGTCGACACCCAACCTGCGCCCGGCACGAATGTGGTCCTCACCATTGACTTGGATATCCAGCGCGCGGCCGAAGAGGCTATTCGCACGAACCGCTCCGCCGACGCCACTGCCGCGGCCGTAGTTATGGATGTGCGGACAGGAGACATTCTTGCAATGGTGTCCTCCCCCACCTTTGACCCCAATGCCTTCGCCCAGGGACTCACTTCCGACCAGTGGGCGCAAATCCAGAGTTCGACCGCGGAAAAAAACCGGGCCACCTTTGAAAATTATGCGCCCGGATCCATTTTCAAAACCGTCGTGGCCCTGGCTGCGCTCGAAAACGGCCTGAATCCGGATGAAATCTTTCGGGTGGAACCCGATCCCGAGCGCCCGGATAAGGGCGCCTATTATCTTGGCCGCCGAAAGATCAAGGACACCGCTCCCCCCGGGCTTTACAATTTTCGGAAGGCTTTCATGCACTCCAGCAATTCCTACTTTGTGAATTACGGACTGCACGTGGCGGGAGTTGAAAACATCGTGCGCATCGGCGAGGAATTCCATCTCGGAGAGCGGGCGGGATTTTTTCCCGGCCAGGAAACCACCGGCAACTTCCCATCCAAGGACCGCATTAACTCGGGTTGGCATGATGGTGACACCGCGAACCTCTGTATTGGCCAGGGAGAAATCGCGGTAACACCGCTGCAAATGGCCGTGTTAACCTCCGCCATTGCTAATAACGGTTATGTGCTCTGGCCGCGCATCGTGATGCGCATCGAATCCCAATCCACGACTGATTCCGGTGAAATTACCGTAAATGATTATACGGCCGGACGCGTACGGAACCGCTTGGATGTGCATCCCCGTAGCATGCAAATTCTCCGCGAAGCCATGCTGGCCGACGTCAAGGACCCTGAGGGCACGGGGCGGGCTGCCGCCGTTCCCGGCTTCCAAATATGCGGAAAAACCGGCACCGCTCAAGTTCAGGACAGTGCGAATCGGCTAATCGGTTATAATTTTTGGTTTGCCTCATTTGCCCCGTATGAAAATCCGGAGTATGCCGTCGTAGTCATGGTTCAGTTTCACGGAGCGGGCTCCGGAGGCACAACGTGCGCTCCGATCGCCCACGATATTTACGCGGCAATCGCAAAAAAACTGTCCATCCCCGCTCACAACAATATGGTGATGAACTAATATGTTGATAACGTCGTCACTCCATGAAAATCATACCAAGCTCGATCGGCTCCTGCTGATCGCGTTATTCGGCCTGATGATTATTGGGACGGCCTTCGTATATAGCGCGACGCATGCTAACCCGGCGGTCATGAATCTGCCGTGGTACGACCAGAGTTGGGTGCGCCAGATTGTCTGGTATGGACTGGGCGCGGGAGCCGCTGCGGCGCTATGCCTCGTCGATTATCATGTGCTGGCGCGCTGGTCCTTTGTGGCCTATTGGGCCATGATCATCTGCCTGGTTCTGGTGTTGGTGCCGCACATCGGTTCCATGCGGTTTGGCGCCCGGCGCTGGATTGACCTCGGGTTCTTCCAGTTTCAGCCCAGTGAATTCGCCAAGCTCGCTTTCATTCTGGCAAGCGCCAACTTCTTAAGCCGGCCGGCGGATGAACTCCGCCAGGCCGCCGTCTTTTGGAAAGGCATTGGCCTGATTCTGCTGCCGTTCGCCCTGATCTTGAAAGAACCCGACCTCGGTTCGGCCCTGGTGCTGATGCCGACCGGGGGAGCGATGATGCTCGTGGCGGGAACCCCCACGCGCCGGCTGTTGCGGCTGGCCGCCATCATCGGATTATTCGCCACCTTATTTATCGTGGATACCGTGTTTTTGCCGCCGGGTTGGTGGCAGATACCAATGCAAACCTATCAACGCGATCGATTGCTGGTTTATTTCGGCCGCGATTACACCCATTTTGCTCTGCCGAACGCCACTCCGGCGGAGCTTCAACGCATGAGACAACAACAGCAGGACGATGAGTACAACGTCCGGCAGGCGTTGATCTCCGTCGGCTCCGGTGGGCTGACGGGCAAAGGCTGGCGCCAGGGGACGCAAGATTCCCTTGGCTATCTGCCGCGGGCAGTGGCACACAACGACTTCATTTTCTCTGTCATTGCCGAGGAGAAAGGTTTCGTTGGCAGCGTGGTTGTACTCACGCTGTATGGGATGGTCCTCTTCACCGGATTGAGGATCGCCGGCCAGGCGCGCGACCGCCTGGGTAAACTCATGGCGGTGGGCGTGGTGACGCTCATCTTCAGCCATGTGTTCGTTAATATCGGCATGAACATTCGCATCATGCCCGTGACGGGTGTGCCACTGCCGCTGCTTTCATACGGCGGATCCTCAGTGCTGTGCTCGTTGATCGCCGTGGGCTTGATGCAAAACGTATACATCCATCGAAGAGGATACTAAACTATGAGCAATAACAACTTTTCGCGGCGTCGCCGCGGAATGCGTTTCCGCCCCAAGGGCGGTCTCGGCCACGCTCAACAAAAACCCGACCGCGAAGCCATTGAGGCCCGCGCCGACGTGGTTAGCGAGCAAGGCGGCTCTGAACGCGTGTTCGAGAAACGGCACTTCGGGGAAATTGAGCGGGCGGAAAATATCGCCGCCGGACTCCCCGCGGAGGTCAGTACCGAATCCAGCGCGGCCAGCCCCGGCCAGCTCCAGGAACAGGAACATGATCATCCGCAGGAGAAGGGCGATTTCCGTGAACCGAGTCCGGAAGTCACCGCTGAAGCCGAAGACGAAACGCCCTATCGGCCCGTGCCCGTGCCCGAGCAACCCAAGGGGTTGATCGACACCATCCGCACCGCCGCCAGCAACCTGGTTAAAAAGGTGCAACGCCTCATTAAGCCCGTCAAACGGGAAAACAAAGAGGTCGTCATCAACGCCGAAACCCTCGAAACCCGCGTCGCCGTCCTTGAAGACGGCAAACTGGAGGAGTTTAACATCGAACGCACCACTGAGGAACGCCTGGTGGGCAGCATATTCAAAGGCAAAGTCCGCAACCTCGAAGACGGCCTCAAAGCCGCGTTCGTGGATATCGGTTTCGAAAAGAATGCGTTTCTCCACTATTGGGACATCGTTCCGAATCAGTTCGACAGCGGGGTCGAAATTGTCGAGCGGGAAGGCCGCCGCCCTTCAAAGCCCAAAATCACGCAAAAGGACATCCCGCGCGTTTATCCGCCCGGCAGCGAAATCATCGTGCAGGTCACCAAAGGCCCCATCAGCACAAAAGGTCCCCGCGTCACTACCAACCTGGTGTTACCGGGCCGTTATCTCGTCCTCCTGCCCAATTCCGATCAATCCGGCATTTCCCGGAAAATTGAGAATCCGGAGGAACGCAAGCGCCTCAAGAAAATCCTCCGCGAATTGAACATTCCGGACGGCATGGGCGTCATCATGCGCACCGCCGGCGAAAGCCAGCAGAGACGCTACTTCGTTCGCGATCTCGCCCTGCTGTTGGAAGAATGGCGCGGCGTCCAGGATCGCATGAAGAAACAGCCCCCAGCCACGTGCGTCTTTCAGGAACCCGACCTCATTGAGCGCACCGTCCGCGACTTCCTAACCGAGGACGTCGAGCGGATCGTGGTCGACAGTAATCGCGCCTATGAGCGCATGCGGGAAATGATCTCCAAGATCTCCCGCCGTTCCGCCGACAAGGTAAAGCTGTATACGGATGCGCAGGCGGTATTTGACCGTTTCAACATCACCAAGCAGCTCGAAAACACCTTTTCGCGCCAGGTCCACCTCCGCAGCGGCGGATATATCGTCATTGATGAAACCGAGGCCCTCGTCGCCATCGATGTGAATACCGGACGCCACAAGGGCAGCAAGGACCAGGAATCGACCATCTTGAAGGTCAACGTCGAAGCCGCAGAAGAAATTTGCCGGCAACTGCGCCTACGAAACATGGGCGGTCTGATCGTGCTCGATTTCATCGATATGAAATCCCGCCGCGATCAGCAGAACGTTTATCAAAAGGTCAAGGAAGGTCTCCGCCGCGACAAGGCCAAGACCCACATCCTGCCCATTTCCCAACTCGGCCTGATGGAAATGACCCGCCAGCGTCACAGCGAAAGCGTGCGCTCGGCCGTGTACGACGATTGCCCCTATTGCAAAGGCCGCGGCAAGGTCAAGAGCGTGGTCACCATGAGCGTGGAAATCCAGCGCAAGCTCCAGGAAATCCTCAAAAAACGCACCCGGGACGAATCCGACTTCGAATTGCGCATCGTGGTCAATCCCACCGTGCTGGAACGCCTTCGCACCGAGGATGAAAAGCATCTCATCGCCATGGAAAAACGCTACTTCGGAAAGCTCTCGTTCCGCGCGGATACCGGCATGCACGCCGAACAGTTTAAGATCGTTAACGTGGAAAATAACGAGGAACTGGCCAGCGTCGGCTCCTGAATCGCCGGTCAAGATAAATTAGCCCACCAACGCCCGGCCTAACCGCCGGGCGTTTTTTTGCTCTTAACCCCTTGCGCCGAAGACTGGGTCCGGATGTGTCCCTCAGTAAACGTGTCCGGAAATTGCGCCAAAGGGATCATTCCGCCTCTCTTTGGATCAGTAATTACCAGAAAAATTCCCGCTTTTTTAAACTGCCAATCCGTATAAGCTGCTGCACATGTTGACGCGACTGAGAATCAAAAATTTCAAGCGATTCCCCGATGCTGACATTGAGTTGGGGCAGGCGGTGGTCTTCATCGGCCAAAATAACTCAGGAAAGACGACGGCATTACAAGCACTGGCACTTTGGGATGTCGGCTTACGCAAATGGAACGAGGAGCATAAAGGTAAATCAGTTCCGGCGCAACGCCCGGGCGTCACCATCAACCGGCGTGATCTCGTCGCTATTCCGGTGCCCGGTGCGAATTTACTCTGGCGAAATCTCCATGTGCGTGACGTTAAAAAGCAAAATGGGAAAACCCAGACACAAAATGTTCGCATCGACATCATAGTCGATGGGGTCAAAGACGGGAAGGCTTGGAGCTGCGGCCTGGAGTTCGATTATGCCAACGATGAATCTTTCTATTGTCGTCCGCTACGGTTGAGACAGGAAAAAGATTTGCAACGCACGATCGTTCCGCCTAAAGCGGCGGAAACACTGATCGCCTTCCTGCCGCCAATGTCCGGTTTGACGGACCGGGAGTTTCTTAAGCAGCCTGGCGAAATTGGCTTTCTCATTGGCCAGGGAGAGACAGCCCAGGTACTCCGTAATCTCTGCTATCGGCTGTTTAACCAACCTGGAGAACCCGGCGCCTGGCAGGAAGTATGTGCCCACATCCAGTCGCTTTTTGGGGTGCGACTCCAGCCTCCAAAACTGCTGGGACGTTCTGAAATCACAATGGCCTACCAAGATTCGGACGAATGCGAACTGGACATTTCGTCCGCTGGTCGCGGCTTACAGCAAACCCTCCTTTTGCTCGCTCGGCTTTATGCAAATCCCAAAACGGTGCTTTTGCTTGATGAACCGGATGCCCACCTTGAAGTTTTACGGCAACGCCAGATTTACCAGCTTTTGACAGCGGTCGCGGCGAAACAAGGATCTCAAATCATCGCCGCCAGCCATTCCGAGGTCGTCCTCAACGAAGCCGCCAACCGGGATGTGGTCATCGCCTTCGTCGGTCAGCCACACCGGATGGATGACCGAGGTCAACAGGTTCTCAAGGCGCTCACGGATATTGGATTCGACCAGTACTATCAGGCTGAACTCAAAGGCCGGGCGTTGTACCTCGAGGGATCTACTGACCTCGCCATACTCCAAGCCTTTGCCGAAACCTTGCAACACCCCGCTGCGCGCGTTTTGGATCGTCCTTTCGTCCACTACCTCACCACCAACCTTCCAGCGCGAGCGCGCGAGCATTTTTTTGGGATTCAAGAGGCAAAACCTGATTTAGTTGGCTTCGCACTTTTCGACCGCATTGACAGACCATTGGTCAGTGGCACCCCGCTCACCGAAACCATGTGGGAAAAACGCGAAATTGAAAATTATCTTTGTCAGGAATCCGTTCTCCTCGCTTATGCTCGCCATGACCAGCCAGATGACCTGTTCGGTCGTGCCGAAGTCGGCCGTCGCGAACAAACCATGCACGAATGTATTCAAGAAATCAGCGGTGCTCTCCGCACCTTGCGCCGTCTTGAACCATGGTCAGCAGATATCAAAGCCTCCGACGATTTCCTTGATCCTCTCTTTCAACTGTTTTTTGACAGACTGGCGTTGCCAAATCTTCTCCGCCAGACCGACTATCATGTTCTGGCTCGGCTCGTGCCTAAAGAAGAAATCGACCCGGAGATTACTACGAAGCTGGACGGCATTGTCTCTGTCGCAAAAAAAGCCCGTCCAAAAGAAAAATAAGGACCTCAAGACTTACAATCATCCGTGCAGGTCCGTCGTATTCTTCTCATTCTCCATTTTCCGTTGGATTGCCAAGCATTTTCCTGCTTTAATAATCATCCTGTTTTGGCCGGTCTCATCAATGAGTAAAACCGGCATCCAGCAACCACCCGTTCACACGTAGTACAAGAATTTTATAATTATGGCCGAGAAAAAGCAGCCCAAGTCCAAGTCCAAAGCCAAGTCCAAACTCGACGAGCAGATGCATCTGTTGAACCTGTTGCGGACGATTTTACCAAAAGTCGCGCCCGACCCTGCCTTGGCCGACAGAATTTATTCCGCGTGTGAGGCCGAACTGCGCGCCACCAACCGCGTTGACTCGTTCGAAAAGTTTTGCGAGCGCATTGAATTGCCGAACTTGGAGCCTAAAACCCTCGAAGAGGTCAAAGAACAACTGGTGGCGGGATTCGGCGATGCAGACCTGGAAATTGAGCCGGAGGAGAGCGGCAAAGCCTTGAGCGTTGATGTCTCGCTGCCGGACGGGACGCAGTTCCACAGCCGGATCCCGGTCCGGGCGGTGGCGCAAGAGGGAAGCGAAGAGCAGGAAATAACATGGAAATTTGTCCCCTTCCCGGTGGCTTTGCCGGGCGACCCCGAATTAATCTGGGCCCTCGGAAAAAAAGAAAACATGACCAACGAAGAGGGGGCGATTGCCCTCACCAAAACGGAGGAAGAATTTTGGGCCTCCAAGACCGGACAAAAGTTGATCCGCGACCGCGTGGAAAAAACTTTCGCCGAATTCGTCGCGCGCGTTCCCGCCGGGATGCTTGGCGATCTCGGGTTGAAACGCCATTATAAAACGCCGGAACCGGTAAAAATCCTGCGCGCTTCTCCGGCAAAATAGAGCTCAACGATCGCAAACAAATTGATCCCGGGCAAACTCCGTAAAAGGGTTAGCCCCGCTTCAGTTCCATCTGTTGCAGCGCCTCATCGTGGCCCCGCGCCAGGGCGGCGGCGATCCGCGCCGGTTCTACACTGAAGGAGCCCAGCGGCAAGGGCTGGAGCGGATGAAGTACTTGGATGCGAATGCCGACCGGCGGTTTCCTCATCAAGTCGAGCGCATCATTATAGTACACATTTTGTAGCGCGGTCCAGACTTGGGCCACTTTGGGGAATTCGGGAAATGCCAGCCGTCCCAGCCAACGGGGCATTGGCTTGAGACCACGCGCCGGATTGTGGGTTAGCACCACCGTGATCTCGGTCGCGCTATCTTGGATCGCGCGGCGAACGGGAATCGGGTCGGCCACTCCACCATCCGCATACGGTCGGCCATCAACAAAATCATATCCCCGGGTGCCCAAAGGCATGGAGGAGGTCGCACGCAAGGCGGCGAAGACCCGCTCATCGCGAACATGGAAATAAACCGGTTCGCCGGTATCACAGTCCGTTAGTAAGATAAAAAATTTGATGGGCGCTTTTTGCAGCGCGGCAATCGAAAGCGGAACCCGAATTCGAATGAGGTTGTCCACCAAGTAAGCGAGATCAATGATCGGCTTGTGGTGAAGCAGATTTGCACTTGCGCACCACATTACAGGCCAATTCGCGCCAGATTACCAACCCGGGCTCCCACATATCCGCCACGAAATAGGCCGCCGAACAGGCGCCGGAAGAGGCCGCGTAAACCAGATCTTGTTGATGCCCACACTCCTGAAGATACGCCAGCACCCCGCCGCCCACGCCCCTCGCATTGCGCCGCCTTCGACAATTAAAGCGGTTTTTCGCTGGGCTCCCGTGTTTCCATCCACCTGCGACGACAATTTAATCCTTTCACCGGCTTTCCGGTCGTGTCATCAGAATCCCATTACAGGACCCCACTGAACTATCATAGCACGCTTTTCTGGGGATTAAAGCAGAGGGTCAGCCTTGGGCAATTTAGGGTGCGTTTAAAAAAAACCTTTTCCGATTCCAAGCGGTTCATTTTTCCTCGTTGCTGCTTGGGGGCGCCGCAGACTAACATGCGTGAATCTATTATGTCTGATTCATTCACACGTGCCGACGGCCGGGCCCCCCACCAGATCCGCCCCCTCCGCTTTCAAAATCACATTGCTCCGCATGCCGCCGGCTCCACGCTCATCGAATGGGGCAACACACGGGTCATCTGCGGCGTGACCATTGAAGAAATCGTGCCGCGCTGGATGAAGGAGCAGAACGTTGCCGGCGGCTGGATCACCGCCGAATATTCCATGCTCCCCTACTCCACCCTGCAACGGAAACCGCGCGACATCTCCAAGGGAAAACTCGACGGCCGCTCCTCCGAAATCCAGCGCCTGATCGGCCGCTCCATGCGGGCCGCGCTCGACTTGGAGAAACTGGGACAAAGGACCGTGTGCGTCGACTGCGACGTGCTGCAAGCCGATGGAGGCACCCGCACTGCGGCCATCACCGGCTCATTCGTCGCGCTTTCGCTCGCCGTCAAAAAACTGCAAGCGGAAGGCAAACTCGCCGACAGTCCGATTTTGCATGCCATCGCGGCGGTAAGCGTCGGCATCGTCGATGGCCGGGCCTTGCTGGATCTTTGCTATACGGAGGATGTGGCCGCCGCCGTGGATATGAATCTCGTTTTAACTTCCGCCGGCGAATTCGTGGAACTCCAGGGCACGGGCGAGGAAGCGACGTTCACTGAAAAACAACTGGCCGAACTGCTCGCCTTGGGGCGCAGCGGCATCCGCGACCTGCGCGGCGCCCAGCAACAAGCAATTCTTCAAGGTTGACTGTGGCTGCGAAAATCAAAATTCCGGTGATGCTGGTGGCCACCCGGCTGCTCCTCCTGCGTCATGGCGAAGTCGAACAGGCCTACCAAAAAAAATTCGGCGGCCGCATTGACATGAATTTGTCGCCGGAAGGCCGGCGCCAAGCCGCGGTGCTCGCGCGCTATTTGAAGGGAAAGACCATCGACGCCATTTACACCAGTCCGATGAAGCGGGTCCAGCAGACGCTCGCGCCCATGCTCAACAACGGTGTGCCCAAGCCCGTCATCCTACCTGCCTTGCGCGAGATTGATTTCGGCGATTGGAGCGGCCTGGGCTGGCAAGCAGTGGAAAAGCAATTTGGCTTTTGCGCCCACGAATGGCTTCAGCAAATTCACCGGCCGGGCGCGCCCAACGGCGAAAACGGAACCTCGTTTCGTCGGCGCGTCGCTCCTTGCCTGGCGGAAATCATTCTCTCCCACCCCGGTCAAAACGTGGCGGTATTCTGCCATGGCGGGGTCATTCGCATGATCCTCTCGATCCTGCTCAAAATTGCCCTGCCCAAGACGACCCAGTTCGATATTGAATATGCGAGCGTCACGCAGGTGGCGCTCCATGAACACATGAACGAAGTGGAGCTGATGAACTTTACTCCGTGGCGGGATCTCGTGGCATGAAAAGAAAAAATATCTGGCGCGTGTCGGTAGGCACCACTCCCGAAGCAGAAGATGCCGTGACCGAAATGCTGGGCTCACTTTTGGGCACAACCGCCTCAGCGTATTTTGACGTGGAGGCGTCGACCACTTTGGTATCGGCATTTTTGACGGCGGCTCCAGTAAAAAGGATCCGCCCGCAGATCGCCGCTTATCTCGAGACAATCAGAGAATGTGGGATTGATATCGGTCCCGCCGACATTCACGTGAAGCGCGTCCCGCGAGAGGATTGGGCCGAATCCTGGAAAAGGCATTTCAAGCCGATGGAAATCGGTTCAGCCCTGCTTATCCGGCCCAGCTGGAGCAAGAAACATGCGCGCCCGCCTCAGGCGGTCGTCATTTTGGATCCCGGCCTCAGTTTTGGCACCGGGCACCATGCCACAACCTCTTTTTGTCTCCAAGAACTCGTCCGCTGTCGATTTTTTTCCACAGCGCAGTCATTTCTAGACATCGGAACCGGCTCCGGAATTCTCGCCATTTCCGCCGCCAAACTCGGATTTGGTCCGGTCAACGCCTTTGATTTTGATCCCGAATCCGTGCGCGTCGCCTGCGCCAACGCGCGGATAAATCGCGTTTTGCCACGCCTGAACATTTTTCGGGCTGACATTACCCGGCTGCCCCAGCGATCGGCAAAAAAATACGATTTGATCTGCGCGAATTTAATTTCGACTCTCCTCATTTCTCAGCAACAGCCAATAATATCAAGGTTAAAACGCGATGGCACCCTCGTGTTGGCGGGAATTTTGGCGGCGGAATTTGAGCAGGTTGAAACGGCATACTCCAGTGCGGGACTAGAAATGGTGGCCAACAAAACCGAAAAGGAATGGCGCTCCGGCTCATTTCGATTCAGACGGGCCAGCAAAAAAGTTTGAACGACAACGGAGGATCCCGAGTCTCATTATTTGTAGTCAGCGTAAATTTGTGGTAACATTCAGGTGACGGTTGGCACTGTTTACGCTTTCATGAACGTGAAAGGAAATTAGTTCTTATGATGAAAACATTCGAGGTCATCAACGAAGCTGTCCGCAATACGAAGCATCCCTTCCGCAAAACCCAACATCATCCCAAGAAATCGCTCAAAAATCGTTATGAGCGCCGCAAGATAAAGGAGTATCTCCATCTTGGAGACTGGATCGCTGAGGAAGCAGTCTAGAGGTTCAAAACAGTCAGTCTGTCCAAAATGAGCCAACTGCCACCCAACCGGCAGCGGGTTCAGGAGGAGGATTCACCGCTGGCAGTCCGGACAAATCCCAAAAAACTCCAGCTTGTGTGTTATGGCGGTAAAGCCATTTTTTAGAGCAATTCTTTCTTCAACTTCCACCGGAAAACATTCATCAATTTCCACCACTTCGGCGCAGCGCGTGCACACCAGGTGATGGTGGTGGCCATCATCCCCTTCGGGCACCAGTTCAAATCGCGCCGCTCCGTCGCCAAAATCAAAACGCTTGACCATTCCCATGGTCCGCAGCAAATGCATGGCGCGATAGATCGTGGCCAAATCACAATCGCCCGTGGCAATTTGGACGAAAATTTCCTTGATGGTGAGGGGATGGGGATGCCGCCGGAGTATTTCCAAGATGAGCGCGCGCGGGCCGGTTATTTTACGGGCGCCTTGGCGGAGCCGGTCCTTCAGCGCCGACAATTCCTGCCGGCTCTCTGCATGCGGATGTTTATTGGAACACGTTTTTTTCACGCCTCAAAAATCACGCTGGCGATGCCCAGCGCCAGTCCGGTCAGCACCGCCGCCAATTTAACCATCGAGAAACGGTGATGATCTTCGCTTTCAAACAATATCATTGTTGAGATATGCATGAAAATCCCGATGACGATTGCCATCAGTTCCCGGGAATATATCGCCAACCCCGTATGAGTGCTGACGAACATTCCGAACGGCGCCATGGCCGCGAACAGGGCCAGCCCGCCAATGGCGCGGCTGCGGCGCATTCCGCTTTGTAAAAGCATTCCCAGCAACGCAATTGAAACCGGATAATTGTGCACCACGACGCTTACCAGGAGAAAGTGGCGCGTCGCCTGGTCGTGAGCGCTGGCCACCGTGTTCGTCTGCCCGAGCGCCAGAGCCTCCACGAACGCGTGCATACAAAGACCGATTAGAATTCCCAGCGGGACCCGGCCATGAATGGCGTGCGAATGACCATGCTCAACCCCTTGCGAAATATTATCGAGAGCGATCTGCAGAAAGAAACCGAACAGGATAAATCCGCCGATCAGCAACGGACGGGTGACATAGCCCCCCTCCGAGGAATACAGGTCCGGCAATAGATGCAGCATTACCAGCGTCAGCAGGAATGCGCCGGTAAACGCATTGAGCACTTTGACGTGTTTTGCATCATAAAGGCGCAGGCCGAAAACCGTGACCGCACCCAAAGCGATACTGGAGAGCAAAATCAGATAATCCATAAGCGGGGACAACCAGATGCTGGTCTAATTGCAAATTGTTTGCAACTAATTTCCGCAAAAAAACCGCCTGACGGTTTCCCGGTTCAGGCGGCTAAAATCACTTCATCAAGAGCATCTGGCGGGCGCGCTTAATCGCGGTCGTCAGACGGCGCTGGTAGTGCGCCGGAAGGCCTGTATATTTACGGGGCAAGATGCGACCCTGATCGGTCACAAACTGGCGCAACAGGTTGGTATTCTTAAAATCGAGCGCGTCAGCGGTGAAGTCAATCTTCGGCTTCGGACGGGGCGTGCGGTTTTCGGACGTGCGGCGCGAACCGCGTTTGTCTGACTTGTTGGTATTGGTCTTGCGTGGCATGGCTACTTAATTTCGCGGTGAACGGTGTGACGGCGCAAAGCGGGATTATATTTTTTGACCTCGAGCTTTTCCGTCTGCAATTTTTTGTTACGGGTGGTTGTATAGCGCGAGGGCGACTTTCCTTCTTTGCGCGCTTCCGTACATTCAATGGTTATGACTTCGCGTGACATAAATTATTCTTTATCTTTGGGCTTTGCTTCTTCCGTGGGCTCATCGCCATCTTCATTTTCCGTTTCCGCAGCCGAGGCGCTGTCAATCGAGCCCAAGGCTCCCAGACGACGCGACTTCAAAACACCTTCGCGCTCCAGCTGCGCTTGGGCTTCCACCGTAAAACGGGTCCAGGGAATGACTTCCAACCGGGCCTTCGGAATGACTTTTCCCGTCAATTCACAAACACCATAGGTCTTCCGCTCAATCCGTTTCAGCGCTTCTTCGATCTCATAAAGCGCATCTTGGTCGGAAGATAACAGGCTCAACGCAAAATCACGATCAAAATTATCCGTGCCCGAATCCGCCATATGCAGACTGTAACCGGGAAGCTCCTGGGCGGATTCTTTGGCCAAACCGTTCATTTGCAACAATAGTTGCTCTCGCAAATCCAGCAAATGCTGGTAATAGCTCTGCCATTCCAGCTTAATTTTCTTTTGTTCCACGACGGTCGTGGTCTTGGCCGCCATCGACCGGCCCAATATATCGGCAACCGTCGCCATGCTCGACGTTTTGCCACTGCCAGCCGCAGCGTCTTTTTTTATTTCTTTTTTCTTAGTGGTCACAAAATTTATAATTACAATGCATTCCCGGCGAATTTCTCCGCCGTTGTCTTAAGAGCGCGGGAATGTATCAAAGTGCAACAAATTTACCACAAAAATCTTTCAAAAAATCGAATTGACCTTTTTTCCTGTTCCTTTTGACACGTTCCCACAATGATTTGACATATTTTTCTAATATTCCCTCAAATTGTGCGTGAGGGCGCCGATATCATTGAATATAGTTTATTATTGCCGTTTGTCAGAAATCCGGGTCCGATTCTGCCGGCGACCGGCAATCATTGAGCTTTGGCATTTTTTATGCATAACTTTTTCCGACGGCCAGCCTCAGCCCCGCTCCTGCAACGTTTCCTGCCCGGGCCACCCTTTTGCCATTTGAAACGAGATTTCGTCGATGCCCCGTAAACCCACATTTTCGCCACTGCGCCCCTTCGTTTTGTCCGTTCTAGCCGGCACCATCTGGTTTTTGGTCTCCGATTATTGGATACCCGGCCTCGCTTGGGCAGAGTTCCTAAGGCCAGCCATCGATATTCTTTTTGTACTGGGGGTGATCTCCTGGCTTTGCCTACTCTTGCGCCAAATCGCATCCCTGCGTGCCGATTCCGCCGCCCGGGAAGCGTCGCTCCGCCTCGCCGAGGAGAAGTACGAGAATTTCACCCGCCATCTGCCCGTGGGCTGCCTCCGTTGCCAAATCGTGCGGCAATTCGGCCATCCGGTTGATTACCTTTGCCTCGAAGCAAACGCGTTTCTGGAAAACCTGATCAGCTCGAATTCCGTTGCCGGGCGGAAGGCCAGTGAGCTGCCTTTTTTTAAACCGGAACCTTTTCAAGAATTGCTCGACACTCTGGAACGCGTGGCACACACCGGGCTGCCGGAACAACGCGAATATTTGGACCCGACCACGAATCGCTGGTTTGCATGGAAAATCAGCAACCTCAAACCGGACAACGTGATGGTCATCTTCGTTGACATATCCGAACGCAAGTCATTGGAACAAACAGCGCGCGAGGAAGCCGCCTGCTTTAAAGCCATCTTCGATGCCAGCCCCGCCGGGATGGTCATCACCCGGCAGCTCGACGGGGTCATTCTAAATGCCAATTCGACGTTCGCCCGCTTGCATGGTCATAAACCCGAGGAGTTGGTCGGGCATGTTTCCACCGAATTGAACCTTTGGGGCGACGTGAGCGCACGCGAGACGATGTTAAATGTTCTCAAAACGGAAGGCCGTTGCGTTGAAATGGAGATCAAGTCGCGCCGGCAGAATGGAGAACCGTTCGACGCTGCCGTATCCGTGGAACAACTGAAAATCAAGGGGCAGCCTTGCTTCCTGGGCGTGTTGCGCCATATTAGTCACAGCAAGCTCGCGGAACACGTTCTGGAGGACGAACGGCGGCTGCGCCTGATTCTGGGCCAAACCCGCTGTATCATCAATTCGGGCACCGTCACGGCCGAACCCGGCTGGCGGGAGCGGGCGTTGCGAGAGGATTGGCCATTTGTCTGGGACTATCCGGTTTTGAACCTGGATATCGCCCAGCAGGTCATGCCCCTGGCCATTTCCGAAAACACGAGTTATTACGAAGTTTGGACGGCCAGTCGCAACCGGGAGGATGAAATTCAGATGCACCGGAATTCCGGTCGGGCTTTCCTGGTGGAATCGCCGTTCTATCGAAATGAATTCCGTTGCCGGGATAAACACGGTGTTGACCACTGGATGCAACAGTTAGTGACCATCCACAAGGAGGCCGAGGGCCGCTGGCAGCTTTTTGGCGTGACTGTGGATATCTCGGAATTGAAACATGCCTATCAAGCGCTCGGCGAAAGCGAACAACAGTTCCGCAGTTGCATTGAATTCCTGCCGATGCCCATCTGCATCGCGGACAAACAGGGGGTCGTCCTTTATTACAACGAAATGTTCACGGAATGTTTCGGCTATACCCGCGCCGACACGCCGACCATTGATCACTGGGCCCGGCAGGCCTATAAAGATACAGCCGTGCGCGAAAAACATATGCGCGACTGGCACCGGGAGGTGAATCAAGCCATGCGGGAAGAGGTGCCTACCCGGCCACGCGTCTACCAACTGACCTGCAAGAACGGCAGCCCGCGACAGGTGGAAATTACCACCCGCCCCACTGGCCGGTATTTGATTTCCGTTTTCAATGACCTTACGGACCGGCTTCAGTCCGAAGACCAGTTACGAAAGCTTTCCCGCGCCGTGGAACAATGTCCCGTGTCCATTTTCATCACCGATGCGCAGGGGCGAATCGAGTACGTCAACCCGCGCTTTACCGAACTGACCGGCTATCAACCCGGAGAAGCCCTCGGCAAAAATCCCCGGTTCCTCAAGTCGAGTGAAGCGCCGCCCGAACTATTTCGGCAACTCTGGAAAACGATCACGGCTGGCCATGACTGGCATGGCGAAATGCACAATCGGAAAAAGAACGGCGAGCTTTACTGGGAACGCACCTTAATTTCCCCCATCTTTGACAAAGACGCTCAAACGATCACTCATTTTCTCGCCCTCAAAGAGGACATCAGTGTCCAAAAACAACTGGAACAACAGTTGCGCCAATCCCAGAAGATGGAAGCAATGGGATTGCTGGCCAGCGGCGTCGCCCACGATTTTAACAACGTGCTGACGGTCATCCAAGGCAACGCGGAAATGATGCTCCAAGCAAAGCTGACCACGCAGGAATTCGTCGAGCACGCCGCCCAAATTGCAACAGCTTCGGAACGCGGGGCAAATCTCACCCGGCAGTTGCTCATGTTCAGCCGCAAACAAGTCCTCCAGCCGGTCAATCTGGATTTGAACCGGGTCGCCGCCCAAATGACAAAAATGTTGCAACGTATCCTCGGCGAAGATATCACATTATTTTCGCATTATGCTGCCAACCTGCCAGCCATCAAAGGTGATGCGGGCATGATTGAACAGATTATTTTGAACTTGGCGGTTAACGCCCGCGATGCCATGCCGAACGGTGGCCATTTGACCATCACCACCACCGGCGACTGCCTCGACAATAATTCGCCGGCCGTCTGCCTTACCATCGCCGACAACGGGTGTGGTATTCCCCAGGATATCATCTCCCACATTTTCGAACCGTTTTTCACCACGAAAGAAATCGGTAAAGGCACAGGCCTGGGCCTCGCCACAGTTTTTAGCATCGTACAGCAACATCAGGGAAAACTTGAGGCTGTCAGCGAAACCGGCCGCGGCACCACCTTCCGCATAAAATTTCCGAGGGCGCCGGGTCCCGGCGTTGGCGAGGCCAAGCCGGGCCCGCTTCCTCTACCGCGAGGGTCAGAAACGATCCTGGTGGTTGAAGATGAATTGCCAGTGCGCATGTTTGTCGGCCGTTTGCTCGAAAGGTGCGGTTATAAAATATTGGCCGCGGAATCGGGCATCGATGCCCTCGTCACGTGGGAAGAAAACAAGCAAAAGA
>Ga0302319_10006804_pt1 | contig 22630 bp, 20 predicted proteins | sample Bog_T0_2_FD_203319 | JGI IMG/M metagenome (GOLD analysis project Ga0302319, IMG submission 203319) | Peat permafrost microbial communities from Stordalen Mire near Abisko, Sweden - Bog_T0_2 | ecosystem: Environmental > Terrestrial > Soil > Wetlands > Peat | place: Sweden: Abisko, Stordalen Mire... | reverse complement strand
TGTGTTTGCCGGCGGGGGACTCGTAGAACCGCACCATTGCTTTTACATCTTCGGCCGATAAGTATTTGTCGTAGGCCGCCACCTGAATCTCGAAAACCTTGTTGAGATCGAATTCTTTGCGGAATTCAGCGAAGTATTTGTCGAAATCCGGTCCGGCCGAAGGGCGCATGCTGTCGGCCATCTGGTCAAGCATCTGGTTGGCCATCTTGTCGCTGCCGGTTAACGTCATCAACTTGCGGATGTCTGCCAATTTCTGCTGGTGGATGGCAGCGGGCGTACTTGTATTCTGAGCGGTGGCGCTAAATACCGCCAGGCACACTGCAATTAAAAATGCTTTCTTCATACATCCTCTACTCGCTGAATTCGATGCGATACTCTTCGATAACCGGATTGGCCAGAATATCCTGGGCGACCTGTTCGATTTCCTTTTTCACCTGTTCACGATCGGCGGCCGGATCGATCGCGATTTCAAAAAACTTGCCTTGCTTCACCGCGGTAATGGAGGTGTGGCCCAACCCGTTCAGTGCGGACCGAATGGTCTGTCCCTGCGGATCGAGAACGGTGGGCTTCATCGAGACGTACACGCGGGCTTGCATTGGCAAGTTCTATTGTACGATTACGGGCCTGAAACATAAGCCTGGACTTGCGTACTTGTTTAGCCTAACCTACGATTAGGGGTTCCTGGAGGATTTCATCGTTAAAGTCTGCATTCTCGCCAGCAGCAGTTCCGGCAATTGCACCTTCGTCTCCACCGGAACCACGCGAATTCTCGTCGATGTGGGATTGAGCCGCAAGGAGATTCAATCGCGGCTCGCAGCGATCGGTGAGGACATCGAGAAGTTGGATGCGGTGCTGATCACGCACGAGCATTCCGACCACGTATGCGGGCTGGTGAGCGTGGCCAGAAAGCAGAACACTCCGGTGTTCATTACCCGTCTGACGGCGGGCAGCATTCCGTGGAACGACTTTACACCGGCGCTCGATTGTTTTCAGGCGGGCGCGTGCTTCGTAGTGGGCGACATCGATGTGCGCAGCTTCACCACACCGCACGACGCCATCGATCCAGTGGGATTCACGTTTCAAGCGCAGGGCGTGCGGGTCGGATTGGTCACGGATCTGGGCTATATACCCGAATCGATCAAGATCCACTTGCGCGGTATGCATCTGCTGCTCATGGAATCGAATCACGATCTTGATATGTTGAAAGACGGGCCGTATCCGTGGTCTGTGCGGCAGCGCATCATGGGTAAGATGGGGCATCTGTCCAATGAAGCGGCCTGCCGTTTTATCCGCAACGATCTGGATACGAGTATCGACACGCTGATTCTGGGACACCTCAGCGAGCACACCAATCATCCGGCGCGAGTGGCGCTGGAAGCCGATCGGGCTTTACACGGACGCCGGCTCTTTACCCGTTTGGTGATAGCGGAACCGGGACAGCAGTCCGAAGTCTTTTGTTATTAGGAAATGATTGATCGTTATACGCGGCCGGAAATGGGCCGTATCTGGAGCGAAGAGAACAAGTACCGCCAGTGGCTGGAAGTGGAGTTGGCGGCCACTGAAGCGCTGGCGGAAATGGGCGAGGTGCCGGCGGAAGCGGCGCGGCTGTTGCGTGCCCACGCGGGCTTTTCGGTTGAACGCATTCACGAAATTGAGCGCACCGTTAAGCACGATGTGATAGCCTTCACCACGGCGGTGGCCGAGACGATGGCTGCGGCGGGCCATGCCGAGGTTTCGCGCTGGCTGCATTATGGACTGACGTCCAACGACGTTGTCGACACCGCCCAGGCGTTACTAGTCCGGCAAGCCTCCGATCTGATTCTGGAATCCACGGCAACCCTGGCAAGCACGCTAAAACGGCGCGCCTACGAGTTCCAGCACACGGTCCAAATCGGCCGCACGCACGGCGTTCACGCGGAGCCCATTACATTCGGGTTGAAACTGGCGCTGTGGTACGACGAAATCCGCAGGGACATAAAACGATTCAAAGCGGCGGCCGAGGAAATGCGGGTTGGCAAGATCTCGGGGGCGGTGGGCACGTTCGGGCATATCGGCCCCCGCGCAGAAGAGTTGATTTGCGCGCGGCTCGGATTGCAAGCGGCGCCCATCGCATCGCAGGTGATTTCCCGCGACCGGCACGCCAATTATGTTTCGAATCTGGCGCTGATCGCGGCCTCGATTGAGAAGATCGCGCTGGAAATCCGGCACTTGCAGCGAACCGAAGTGCGGGAAGCGGAGGAGCCCTTCGCGGCCGGACAGAAGGGTTCGTCCGCGATGCCACACAAACGCAATCCGGTTACTTGTGAACAGTTGTGCGGGCTGGCGCGAGTGGTGCGCTCGAACGCGCAGGCCGCCTTCGAAAACATCGCTTTATGGCATGAGCGCGACATTTCCCACTCCTCGGTCGAACGAATCATTCTGCCGGATTCGACGATTCTTATCGATTACATGCTGGCGAAAGCGGACTGGTTAGTTTCAGGCATGCTAATAAATCCGCAACGGATGCTGAAAAATCTGGAACTAACGAGAGGTCTGGTATTCTCAGGCCAACTGCTTCTTGACCTTGCCAGTGCGGGAATGTCAAGGGAGCAAGCGTATGAACTTGTGCAGAATTGTGCAATGGAAGCCTGGACGGAGGATGGCGATTTTCGGGCTCTGATCGCGGCGAATCCTCAAATCCGGGCGCTCCTTACGGAGTCGCAACTGGCGGAAAGCTTCTCTGTTGTCAGACAGTTGAGGAATGTCGACGAGATTTTTCGGCGGGTGTTCGCGGTAACGGAATAGTTCTAATGGTCACGTTTTTGAAATCTCCCTAATTTAAGAGGTCGAAATTCGACGTTCTCGATTAAACTGAATTCTGGAGATAAGATACGAGTGGCGAGCTTACGAACGGATGGCTGTACAACCCGCGGTTCAGGTTTTGAACTGGCTCGCGTGCTTCTGGTTGACGATAACCTGACGTCGCGTTTAACCCTGAAAACCGTTCTGGAAGCGGGCGGCTATCGTGTCGATTCCGCTGCATCGGCCGCCGAAGCCGTCGGCAAATTGGATGCGCAGGAATATGAACTGGTCCTCAGCGATCTTCAGATGGAATCTCCCGAAGCTGGTTTGAAGGTCCTAGCGCACGCTCGTATGATGGATTACAAACCTGCGACGGCGCTAATTACCTCATCAACCAATCAGGAAGCTCCCTCGCCAGCTCCCAATCGGTCCCGTATGTTGATAAAGCCGGAGGACTTACCCGGGCTGTTGGGGAAAGTGGCGAGTCTGATTGGCGTGCGGGCTGCCCGAAAAATAGCACGGGAAATGCGCCACAACTAAACCTCTGATTCGGTTGTCCACCTTAGCGCAACGCACTCACAATTTCTTATAAGCAACGCAGTTTCCTTTCCGCGCATCCCATTGAGTGAGAGAGGTTACTAAAATGCATTCGTTAAGGAGCCTGATTCCAACCGGAGTTCTCCTCGGTTTCGTATGTGTGATACCCGGCGCTCCTGTCTGGGCCGCCAATCCAGGCCGGCCTGGCTCGATCAACTATGTAGAAGGTCAAGTCCGATTGGACGGGCAAGCGCTCGGACCGGATGCCATTGGGGGTATGGCGGCAGTAAACGCCGGACAAGTGCTGGAAACACAGCAAGGCAAGGCTGAGGTTTTGCTGACCCCGGGGGTGTTTCTGAGGCTCGGCGACAATACCGCGATTCGGATCGATTCACCCGCCCTGACCAACACTCACGTGACAGTAATGCGCGGCGAAGCGATGGTGGAAGTCGACCAGCTGTATAGGGAGAACAATCTTCAAGTGCAGACCAACGGGGCAACCGCAGTCTTGGTTAAGAGAGGCGTTTATGGCTTCACGGCCGATCCCGCTAAAATCGAAGTTTTCGATGGCGAAGCGCAGGTCAATACCGGAGATCGACACAAAACAGTGAAGCAGGGTCATGACGCTCTCCTGAACGGGGGAATATTGCAGGAAGCGAAATTCAATCGTGAAATGCACGACGGCCTGTACCTGTGGAGCAATCTACGCTCCGAGTATTTGTCGGAGGCGTCGGTTGGCTCTGCCCAGACCTACGTGGCGAACTCGGGCGGCTGGTATGGAGGCGGATGGTACTGGAATCCGTGGTTCGATGCCTACTCCTTCATTCCTGGCGACGGCTTTCTTTATGGTCCCTTCGGATGGGGATTCTTCTCGCCGGGATTTGTTGGCTATGCCCCGTTCTATGGCGGATATTATGGGCATGGGTACCGCGGTTATCCTGGACGGGGCATCGCGGCAGTCCGCACGGCTCCTGCTTTTCATAGCAGCTTCCGATCTGAGGGGGCGATGGGCTTCCACGGGGGCGGCGGTGGCTTCGGCGGACGCCGCTAAAACGTTAATTGTCTGGAATGACGCCCGGATCCGAAAAAGATCCGGGCGTTTTTCTATTTGCGGATTACCACCCGAGCTTGCACTGGGCTGACTTCGATGCGATCAACACGGTCGTTTAGATCGAAGCGCTCGTTGATCTTCGCATCGGGAAAGAAGGGCAGAAAGAACGTCTTGATCAAGAAGTCGAGAGTAGGTCCGCTCACCGCCAACCCCGAAATTTCGACTCGCTGCACATAGACCACGGCTTTCCCCCTGCCAGATTCAATGCGCGCATCCACTCGGAAAGGCCGCTCGCCCTCGATCAATTTTGAGATGAACCACGGAGTTTCGGACCCCTGGCCATGCCGCAGCCGCAGGAGATCGATGAAAGCGAAACCGGAGGCAGTTCCGTTGCCAAGTTCCAGCCGGGGCTGACGAACGCCTTCCGGTACTACCTTCGGAAGCTCACTGCGGGCGTAGGCATTTAGATCGGCGGAAGAGAAGGTGAAAATCGTGCCCGGACGGTTTTTTCCGCTTTTTATTTGCTGGATCTTGGCTCGAACCAGCGCGGCTGGATCGATGGATGACGGCGCCGTGGCCGCGAGCATCGTAAACAAGAGAACAGCCCTCTTCTTCACGCTTTCATTTTAAGCGCATGGTCATGCGTTAGAATCGCCATGAAAGGACGTGACGATGTATTCGACAAAACTGGCCGTGGTGCTGAGTTGTGCAACGGGAATGATTTTCGCGGCGACCGAGGCGGATAAGCGCCTGGCCGCCGCTAATAGTACGCTATCGGAGGTGATGGCGATCTCGGATAAAGCGATACCGCAGGATTTATTGAACAAAGCGGAATGCGTGGTAATAGTACCGGGTTTAAAGAAGGGCGCGTTCATTGTGGGCGGCAAATTCGGTCGGGGCTTCGTGCTGTGCCGCAAGAGCAGCGGTTTGGGGTGGTCCGCGCCGGCCTCCATTAAGGTTGAAGGCGGCAGCGTGGGATTCCAGATCGGTGGTTCGGAAACCGACGTAATCATGCTGATTTTGAACAAGAGTGGCATCGATAAATTGCTGCAGAGCAAATTCACACTGGGCGGAGATGCCAGTGTTGCCGCCGGTCCGGTGGGACGCACTTCTTCGGCCGATACGGACGCCACGTTCCGCGCCGAGATCCTAACCTATTCGCGGTCTCGCGGCGTGTTCGCCGGCATCTCGCTACAGGGCGCCACGCTGCGGCCTGACGTAGACGCCAACGACGAAATCTACGGCCCGGGCAAAACCAATAGGGATATCGTGATGGGCGACGTTGCTCCGCCACCCGCGGCGGAACCGCTAATTCAGACCCTGAACAAATACTCCAGCCGTAAGTAGGAGGAACGAATCACGCCGAAATGGCGTATCCTCGGCAGACGCGCTCGAAGGCGTCTGCCGGTCTTAATAGAAAGGTGTAGATCTATGGCTACCATATACGAAGAATTCAAAGTTCATTCGAAGGATTTAGTTGACAAAGTTCAGGATTTCATCCACGAAGGGAATGTGCGCCGGATCATCATCAAAGATGAGCGAGGCCACACGTTTTTGGAGATTCCGCTGACGATCGCGGCCATTGGCGTGGTGGCCGCTCCCGTGTTGGCGGCCATTGGCGGGATCGCCGCGTTGGTGGCCAATTTCACTTTGGTGGTGGAGCGGAACGACCCGTCCACCCCCGAAACTCCGCACTCGACGGGTGAGAAGCCCTTGGGCGATCACCCCTCCGGGTTATAGAGTCGGAGGTATAAATGTTGGGCAGCGGCGTGCTGTACGGAAGGCTAGCATGCCGCTGCTGGCGACAAAATACTTCGGGATACTCTCCTGCGAACCTGCCGATTGTTATCATTTTCCCTCTGGAATTCCAGGTTTTGAAGGTGAAGACACTTTCGCCCTTCTGAATCTGCCTGGAAAAGAACCCCTCGTATTTCTGCAGAGCGCCAAGACTTCGTCGCTCTGTTTTCTGGCTCTCCCTATACTCGTAGCCGATCCTCGTTATAGACTTTCCGTTTCATTTGAGGATCTGGAAATTCTCAAATTGGGAAAAACACGCCAACCTCGCATTGGCGCTGAAGTGCTGGTTCTAGCCTTGCTCGCATTGGAAGGAGAGGCGGACGCGACGGCAAATCTGCTGTCGCCGATCGTCATGAACGTCCAGAATCACCGGGCGGTTCAGGCCATTCGCTGCGACTTCAAGTATTCCCACTGTCAGCCGCTACCGGGACTGGCGCGGAGCGAGAAATGTTAGTGCTACGGCGGCGGGCGGGCGAATCGCTGATGATCGGGGACGACGTGGAGATCGAATTCCTGGAAGTGAATTCCCAAGGGGTGAAGATCGGCATCCACGCTCCCAGGGAAATCACGATCCTTCGTAAGGAACTGCAGTTGACCGAAATGCAGAACCGGGCAGCGATCTTGACTATAGACCCCGCAAAACTAAACTGGGCCGGAGAAATATTGGAGGCTGGCAAGTAGATGGCCAAGTCAATTCAAGAAATATAGCAGTCGCACGATAAGCATTATTGTAAGCGTTACAACACGCTACCGGGCCGTAAGGAACACGGTTCGATTTAAATCAAGGAACGAAAAAATGTCTTTTAGCATCAACACCAACGTCGCTTCCCTTCAGGCGCAAAGCTACTTGAACCAGAGCGAAGCCTTCCAGAACCAGACGATCCAAGAGGTTACCTCGGGTCTTCGCATTGTCAATAGCGGAAACGATGCCGCCGGCCTCGCGGTCGCCAACGGCTATCGCTCTGACGAAGCAGTGCTTACGCAGGGCATTCTAAATGCGAACAACGGTCTGAACCAACTGCAGATCGCCGATGGCGGCGAGAGCAATATTTCACAATTGCTGGATCGCGCCACCACCTTGGCCACGGAATCGGCTTCCGGGACCTTTACAGGCGATCGTAGCGTTCTGAACGCGGAATTTCAAAGCGTGATCGGTGAAGTGAACCGCCAGGCCCAGGCCATTGGACTGAACACGGGGGGCCAGTTCGCGCAGGACCTGCAGGTCTTCATTGGAGGCGGCGAGGCCTCCAACGGCATCTCGGCCATCTCCAACGGCTCCGAAAACCTCAACCTCAGCAACGCCACCGTAGACGCGAAGAGTCTCGGGTTGCAGGGGGTCCAGGCGAGTGGACTCGCCGGGACCGATATCGGCACCAGCAGCGCGACTTCGGTTCAGAACATTCTATCGAACACTACCAACACCGGAAGCGAAGCACAGGCGGGCTATACCACGTTCTACGTGAACGGACCAGGCTTCAGTGGCGCAAATAAAGTGGCCCTCTCGGTCAATCTATCGGGCGTTACCGATGCCAACACTTTGGTCACTGCTGTGAACAATGCGATTACAGCCTTGGGAGCGGGCACGTCACAGTACGATACGGCCTTCAAAAACGCGAACATCACGGCTTCCTTGAATCTTGATTCGACGAACAAGACGCAGTTGACGTTCGGTTCCAGCAACGCCGCCTTCCAAATACAAGCGGGCGATCAGGTTGCGAATGCTCTCTTGGGTAATTTTTCGACCGGCTCAACAGGCAATTCGTTAGCAGAAACGGTAACCGGAGCCACCGCGGCGGCGACCGGCGTGACGGCAGTCACAAACAACATCGTGGTTCAGATTCAGGGATCGGGTTTGGCGGCGCCGGTCAGCATCACTCTTAAGGCGGCTAATGACGCCACCGTTGGGGCTGCTCTTGCCGACCTCAGTTCGCAAGTATCCAACAATTCCGCTTTGCAGGCAGCGGGGATCACCTATACCGGCAACACGACTGGCGGCTCGGCCCTTACTTTCTCGAGCAAACGAGGCGAGTCGTTTGGCGTCGCGACGGTCGGCGACACGGCCAATCAATTGGGTCTAGGGACGTACCTTGCGGCCAACACCGCCAATCCGTCCTTCAACTACACCTCAATCACGGCTACGACGGCTGCGGTGCTCACCGGCACCCCTGGCAATTTAGACACACTCGAGTTCTCCGTCGCGGGAGGCAACGGGATTTCAATCAGTGTCAACCCCACGGGCGCCGATACGGCCCAGACGCTGGCGGACCAGCTGAATAGCGCGATTGCGGCTAACACCACGTTGCAGGCGGCCGGTATTTCGGCTACTGCAAACGCGGTCAGCGGAATCATCTCGCTCTCCTCTGGTAACGGAACCGACTTCCGTGTCGTTGATACTTCCTTGGCGGCGAACCAAGTCCTCGGGTTCACTGGCGACGGCAGTGGCACGTTCAGTAACGGCGTGAATTCGACTAACACGGCAGTGGCCACAGCAGTTAGCGACAACGCGTTCTTCGACGCCAGCGGCTCGACGGCCACCGGAGCGCTGACGTTCAACACCATCGCCAACGGAAGCGATACGCAAACGCTGAACTTCAACGCCGTAGATTCGGGCGGATCCGCCCACCAAGTCGCGGTCTCGCTGAATGCCGGCAACGCCGGATCGCTGGATCAAGCCATCTCAACCATCAACACACAGTTGCAACAAACCAACGATCCGACATTGCAGCAGATTACCGCGATCAAAGAATACAACACGACGACCGACAAATACGGCATCAACTTCGTCAGTACGCTGAACAATTTCAGCGTCGGCGTGGGCGAGGTCGGAACTGGAACCACCGAAGGCGTGGGAAGTGCGGCATCGCTTGGCGTGCAGGGAACAGTTGTCACAGGGGCCGTATCTGGAACCGGCAGCACGGTGGATATTTCAAACGAAGCGTCGGCGCAAGCCGCAGTGACGGCTCTCAGTAATGCTGTCACGGTACTCGGTGCGGCGCAAGCAGTCGTAGGCCGCGGCGAAAATCAGTTCACTTACGCCGTGAATCTGGCCCAGTCCCAGCTCACCAACGAGCAGACTGCCGAGTCTAGCATTCGCGACGCCGATCTCGCGGCGGAAGCGGCCAACCTCACCAAGGCTCAGATCCTTGTCCAGGCCGGCGTGGCGGCGCTGGCGCAAGCAAACTCCGCTCCGCAGCAAGTACTGTCGCTGCTTAAAGGGTAGCTCTTAAACTAGTCCTCCTTAAGTCTCCGCGCCGGGTCAATCCAACCGGCTTGACTCGGCGCGGTTTTTTTTATCCCCAAAACGACGGTTTTGGAAATTCCAAAACAACCAGGTTTAGGTTTTTCAAAACGACAGTTCTTTAGGTTTAAAGAGTGGAGCTATGCCATTACAATCCGTCTACCCTCAACAAGCTGCTGCCCAGTTCTTCGAACTCGGCAACACCCTATCTTCCAAACAGGAGTTCGAGCGCGCCGCGGCAGCGTATACGTCAGCCATCGAATGTGGCGCGGAGGATCCTCGGTGCTACTTCAATCTCGGCGTGGTGCGAACCATTCAGAAGCGTGTTCAAGAAGCCGAGCGCTGCTATGGGGCGGCGTTGCGCCTGCGTCCGGACTACCCCGAAGCGCACAACAATCTAGGCATTCTGCGGCAGTTCGCCGGAGATCACAGCGAGGCGCGCAGGCACTATGTCAAGTCCTTCGAAAGCCCGCACGGATTTCCGGAGGCTCGTTACAATTATGCGTCGCTGCTGCAGCAGTGCGGTTTCCTGGCGGAGGCTTGTGAAGAGTACCGCGCCTTTTTGAAGCAGAAGCCCCGTCATGCCTCCGCTCATAATAATTTCGGTAATACTCTGCTCGGCCTGGGACGGCCGGTAGAGGCGCTTACGCATTTCCAGCAGGCGCTGGCGCTCGACCCAACTGCGCCGGAAGTTCCCTTCAACCGAGGAGTGGCGCATCTGACGTTAGGGCACTTTAAGGAAGGATGGCGCGATTATGAATCGCGTTTTCACCAACCCGGACGGCCAGGACGCCGCACGCCTGGGAAGGAATGGAGATCGCAGCCGGTCAAGGGCAAACGGGTGCTGATCTACGCGGAGCAGGGTTTGGGCGACACGTTGCAATTCATTCGATTCGCGCAACAAATTCGGCAGCGCGGAGCTCAGGTTATCGTCGAATGTCAAGCGCCGCTGGTCAAACTGCTGAGCCGTATTCCGGCCATCGAAGCGGTTGCAAAGAACAGCCAGACACCGCCTGTCGATCTTCAACTGGCCCTCTTGAGCGCTCCGCAGCGGCTGGGTACTAACCTGGCCAATCTGCCTTCCACTCCCTATTTAACCGCCGAGCCAAGTCTGTCGGAAGAATGGCGGGGACATCTAGCTCGCATCGCCGGGGCTGCCTCGCCGCGAGTGGGACTGTGTTGGACTGGCAATCCTCGACACATGAACGATCGAAATCGCTCGATGGCATCGTCGCACTTTAACAGCTTGCGCGAAATTCCCGGTTTAGCATCTTTTAATCTCTGCCCCGACGCCCCAGGCTGGCCCGATCTGAATTTGCGCCCACTGCTGCGTCCGTTGGTGGACTTCGAAGAAACGGCCGCGTTGATCGCGAACTTGGACGTGGTGATTACCGTCGACACAGCGGTGGCGCATTTGGCAGGGGCCATGGGGAAGCCAGTGTGGATTCTGCTGCCCTATGCATCCGATTGGCGCTGGCTTACCGGCCGCAACGATTCGCCCTGGTATCCGTCGGCGAAGCTGTTCCGTCAACGTGCCCCGGGCGATTGGCATGAAGTTATGGATCGGGTCCGCCAGCAGCTAAGCTCTCAAGGTTTAAGCCCCGCGATGGTAAACTAAGGCGCAGCGACGCTTCGAGAAATGGCTTCATCTTGGTACCTTAGGCTGGCGCTTTGGGCTCTATTGGCTGCTGGGATTATTCGGGCGCAGCCCTACAAGGCGGAAGCAATCGCGGAAGCTAACCGCGGCCTGAGCCAGGCCAAGCAGCAGCACTACCTGTCGGCGATCGATGCTTACCGCCGGGCTCTGGCGATCGAACCCGCTCTGCCCGGGCTGCAACTGAACCTTGGGTTGGCTTACTTTAAGTCTGGTCAGTTCCGGGAGGCGATTGGCGCGCTCAGCCGAGCGGATCCCAGCACTCAGGTGTCTACTCTGCTGGCCATGAGCTATGTCGGCCTAGGAGAAAACAAGGAAGCGGCCGGACGTTTGAAGCCTCTCGCCGCAGGGCAACCTGGCAATACCGAACTCTCATATCTACTGGCCCAATGCTACTTGCGTTCGGGCCAGTACAAAGAAGCCATGGATGTTTTCCAAGGCCTGCTGCGACACGAGCCGAATTCACCCGCCGTCCACATGTTGCTGGGAGAAGCTATGGACGCAGAGGCTCGAACCAATGAAGCCATCTTAGAATTTGAAGCCGCCGCAAAACTGGCTTCGTCTTTGCCCGATGTCCATTTCGGCCTGGGTTATTTGTATTGGAAGAAACAGCGCTATGAGGATGCCGGGCGAGAATTTCTTCAGGAATTGAAGAACGATCCGAAATACCCCAAAGCGCTAGCTTATCTTGGCGACGTGCAAATGAAGACGAACCACGCCGCCGACGCCCAGAGGTCACTAATGAAGGCGCTCGAAATCGACAAAAATTTACGGATTGCGCACTTCGATTTGGGTCTGCTCTATGCGCAGGCCGGCCATCCTGAGTCGGCGTTGAACGAGTTTCGCGAAGCGATTCGCATCGACCCGAGTGCTTACTCTGCGCATTACCGCCTAGCCAGGCTGTATCAATCGATGGGAAGAACCGAAGATGCCAAAGCAGAGTTCGAAACCGTTCAAAGACTGCACGAAAAAAAGGAAGAAGAGCCGCTGATCAAGATCGGCGGCTCTTCCGACTCATCAAAACAATAGCTTCATTCCAAGCTGAAATACACGCGGATCCCACACCGACGTCACCGCCCCGAAATTGCTGGCGGAGTAACTAGTGCTGATGCCGTTGAACTGCGTGTGGTTGAAGGTATTGAAAGTCTCCACGCGGAACTCCAGGCGGCTGTTCCGCTGCTCGCTCAACAGGAAATTCTTAAACAGCGAGACGTTCCAGTTGTCGCGCCCCGGTCCCCGGATGAGACCTTTGCCCAGTGTGCCCCACTGGCCAGGGGCAGGTTCCGAAAAGACAGAGGTGTTGAAGTACTGCGAAACCGTCTGGGGGTAGGAGATGCCACCGCCGTAGTTCGGACGGTTGGTGGCATTGGCCAACCCATTGCTTCCTTCCGATCCGCCCAGGGTGATATTGAGAGGCAAACCGCTTTCCATGGTCGCGATACCCGATACTTCCCAACCGCCCAATGTGGTTTTTAGGAGGTGGTTCTGTGTATCGCGGAAAATTGGCAAGTCGTAGATGAAGTTGACCAACCCGATATTGGTGCGGTCGACGGCCGCCGGACCGTTGTCGTACGCCCGATTATAAGGGTTTGAGACAGTATACAGGTCGCCGCCGAACGAAGTGGCCGGGTCTATGGACCGTGACAGCGTATAAGCGACTTGTAGCTGCAGGTCTTTCCGCAGGCGCGAATGCAAGTTCACTTGCAGCGAGTCGTAATGCGAGTTTTCGGCGTTTTCAGCCAAGGTGATGGAGTGGAAGCCCGCGTAAGGAACCACGGTATTGTAATTGACCGTTCCAGCAATTAGAGCGGGAAGCACGCTGGGATTCGGGAGATTGATATCCCGCTGGTCGTTCTGGTGGCGATTCTCGTTGCCAACATAAGATACCGAAACAACCGAGTCGCGGTACAGTTCGCGCTGGACGCCGAAGCTGTATTGATAGCTTACCGGCTGCTTGTAGTCGGTGTAGGCCAAGCCAGTGATACTTCCAACGGTAATGGGCGCCGTTAGAGTCTGGCCGGTTAACAAGCTGGTGTTGGGGTTTGAGAGCGACACGTTGTTGAAAGTGACGCTGGCGCTAAACGGTTGGTTGGGGCCGGCATTGTACATGTCGTTGCCCTGAATGCGTTCGTACATAATCCCGAAACCGCCTCGCAGCACAGTCTTTCCGCTGCCGCTCAGGTCGTACGCAAAACCCAACCGCGGGCCGAAGTTGGCCCAGTGATTCTGCACCAAACCGTTTGAGATGCCATTCTTGCCGGCAATGCCGATACCATTCAGATAGAATTCGACGCCATTCAGAATCGGGTTTGGACTGGTCCCCAAACCGGGACTGCTCGGGCTGATGTTGCCGCTCGGCAAAATAACGGCGGCATTGGCAGGATTGTATAGGCCCGGATAGAAGTTCGACTCACGGTCGTTGGCTTCATAGGTGTGCGGAATGCCATCCCATCGAATGCCCAGGTTTAGCGTGAGACGCTGGTTCACTTTCCAATTGTCCTGGAAGTAGGCGGCCGTGGAAACATTGTTCCAGTCGCCATGATCCTGCACCGCCAATTCGGTGTAGGAGTTGGCATAGCCTAACAAGAAATCGGCGAAGTCGTTTCCGGTGTAGTTGCCATTGAAACTGAACTGCCCTTGGGTGTCGCCGAAAAGATCCTGAACCTTCTTATAAAGAGCCCAGCTTGCGCCGATCTTCATCTGGTGCGACCCTTTGGTCCACGAAACATCGTCCCGAATCTGATAATCGTCGGCTTTGTTGTGCCACGGCCAGCTTGAAACGTCATAGTTCGACCCAGTGGACCCTCCCAGCGATATCCCAGGGATGCGGTCCAAATTGTTTCCGGTGAAGAGTTCCGGAATATTCAATCCGCTGGGACGCGCAAAAATTCCGTCGGGGACGATATTGATGCGGTTGCCGTTGTAATTGAACGCGGTTTCATTGAGGAGCGTCGGACTTATGGAGTAGGTGGCATGAATCACTCCACTGTAAGCAGGATTCCCAAATACCGATCCAACGGTTGGGACATTATCGCCGCTCCACAAAGACGTGCCATAGGTCTGGCTGATCTGTTCCGATACGAAGTGGCCGAAGATCCAGAACTTATCGGAGAACTGATGATCGATCCGAACCAACTCCTCGCGTACATCGGTCGGCTGCTTATTACCGCCGACAAACTGTACCCCGCTGGTCGGGGCCGGGAAGATGCCGGTCTTCAACAGCAGTTGGGCGTTGGGGTTGAGAAGCGAGCTGGGAATGGTGTTGTTGGGGAACTCCTGCCCTGGGCTGAGACCCAGATTGCCTAACTGCGCGATCTCGTTCGGGGAGAGCTGGTTTGCTTTTGGAACGTAAATGGGAGTATTGAACGCGCCGCCATATTCGCCGGCGAGGGGAACGGTCTGGTTATACGCCCCGCCCTGCACGAGTTTGCGCCACTCCATGTTGTAAAAGAAGAAGGTCTTGTCTTTGTTCTTGTTGTACACCTTGGGAATGAACACCGGGCCGCCGGCATTAAAACCGTAAGTGTTAAAGCGCAACTCGGGCGCCTGTTGCCCGGCGGCGTTGGTGAAGAAGTTCCCGGCGTCCAGAGCGTCGTTACGAACGAATTCCCATGCGCCGGCATGAAAATCCTTCGTGCCGGACTTGAAGACGATGGTTAGGGTTCCGGCGGAGGACAGGCCAAAGTCGGCGCTATAGTTGGAGGTCAGCGCCCGGAATTCGGCGATGGCGTCCACTGAAGGCATCACGTCGATACCACCCGCGCCGCCGCGATCGGAGTCTTCGCCGCCGTCGATCATCCAAAGATTGTGATTCTGGCGCAAGCCGTTGAAACTTACCGAAGAGTCGCCACCAACCGGTGTGGGACTCTGGAAATCCACCATATTGCTCGAAGCGCCGGCCGTTAAAGCGGCCAGCGAGTATACACTGCGGCCGTTGGTCGCTAATTGTGAGACTTGTTGTCCATTGATGACGTCGCTGACCTCGCCCGACTCCGATTGGACCTGGACGGCGGTGGCCTCCACCGTTACGCTCTCTTGCGTGCTCCCGACTTCCAGCTTGAAGTCTACGCGAGCTCTATCGCCTACCTGTAGCGCGAGCTCTTGCTGCTCCGCTTTGAATCCGGGCGCTTCGGCCCGTACCCTGAATTGCCCGATCTGAAGATCGGGAACAGCGTATTGTCCGGCCTCGTTTGTTTTCAAGTGCCGGACTTGTCCCGTTAATGTATTAGTGACCGTGATCGCCACATTGGGAACTGCCGCTCCGGACGGGTCGGTTACACTTCCGACAACCGTGGCCTCCTGTGCTACTGCTGAAACGGCAAACGTTACTGGGAGGAGGAGAACCAGCAGAGACTGACGTAGTCTGATATGCATCGTGGTGCTTTCCTTTTCAATCGAAACTACACGAGAGTTGGTGGTCTTGGCCGCAAACCGATTGTTCACAGACCCTGACAGGCAGGGCATAAGGGGTCACCCGTGGTCCACGTGGCCACTGACCAAACTCATGAAAAGACCCTGTCGTTGTTCCCCAAAACGATATATGAACGGCTACCCCATGTCAATGGGGTGTAGGGTTGGCTAAAGTAGCCGGGTTACGAGATTTGACATGCCTGGCCAATCTCGATATCGTTCTCAGGATGCTTATACGAATCCTGCCACTCTGGTTTGCGGGTGTCCTCTCCCTTGCTGGGGGCGAACTAAAGTCCGGTCCTCCCCTGGACTACAAAGTCGTCCAAGGCTGGGCCCAGTTGCCAGCGGGCTGGAACTTTGGCGAGTGCTCGGGAGTAGACGTTGACCAGGACGATAATGTTTGGGTGTTCAATCGCGGCGCCCACCCGGTAATCCAGTTCGACCGCGACGGCAAGGTTAAGCAGGCCTGGAGCGAAGTTCCCGTCAAAGCCTCACACGGGCTCCGTGTCGATTCGGCCGGTAATATTTGGACCGTCGATGTAGAGGCACATCGCGTGATCAAGTTCGATCCGGCCGGTCGCGTATTGATGATGATCGGTGGCGTCGGCGGCGCGGCAGGCAAGGAGGATACCCACGATGGATTCAATCGCCCCACCAATCTAATCTTTGCGCCGAATGGGGATTTCTTCGTCTCCGATGGCTACGTGAACTCCCGCGTGATCAAGTTCACCAAGGATGGCGACTATCTCGCGCAATGGGGCAAGAAGGGGACCGGCGACGGCGAGTTCAATCTGGTTCACGATGTAGCGCTCGACTCGCACGGGCGCCTGTATGTCGCCGACCGGAACAACCAGCGCATACAGATTTTCGATCAGAACGGTGGATTTATCGGCAAATGGACCGATCTCGGCTCGCCGTGGGGCCTGTATTCCGTGCCTCGCGAGAACGCGTTATATATGTGCGACGGCGTGAACGACCGCATTCTTAAACTGAATCTCGATGGCCAGATCCTCGGGGTCTTGGGCTCGCACGGAAAGATTCCCGGAAAGCTCGATTTTCCCCATAGTCTGGCGGTGGATAGCACCGGAGCCATCTATGTGGCTGAGATTAAGAACTGGCGCGTGCAGAAGTTCGTTCTGACCACCCGCAAGTAGGTCGAAAGACGTGTGCCAAACTCAAGATAGATGGTGGTTCGCGTTTTTCTGCTTCTGGCCTTCGGTCTGGTTCCGGTTTTTTGTCAATCTACATGCGAAGGGGTAGCGGCTTATTTGCCCTGCGAGTTCACCTTCGATCTCGCCGCTTCCGACGCCGCCGCACACCCCAATCTTTACCAGGATGTCGACATCCATCTCGAATTCCGGTCGCCCCATTTTCGAACCTTTCTGATGCCTGCCTTCTGGGCCGGCGGCCGCAAATTCATCGTTCGTTTCGTTCCCACCGAAGGCGGCAACTGGACTTATCGCATAACGAGTAACATTTCCAGTCTGGAGGGCCAGCAGGGTTCCTTCAATGCCGCCGATTCCGATGCGCCCGGTTATGTTCGCGTGGCTAACGTGCATCACTGGGCCACGGAGAACAAGAAACCGCATTTATGGATGGGCTGCGTGATCGACGATTTCGGCTTCCTGGCCTCTGCCGAGTTCGATCGGTCGCTGGCCGCGGCTGAAGCCGCTAAGTTCAATCACGTGCAGGGCTCGATTCTTGGTAGCCTCGCCCAGCAAAACCAGGCTTACTCCGCAGCGGATAACCCGAACCTTACTTACTTCCATGAATTGGACCGGCGAGTGATGGAGGCTCACAAGAAGCGCATCACCACAGACTTGGTTCTGGCGGCGGATCCCGGTGCGTTGGCGAAGCTCTTCCCGGACTGGCGGTCGCGCAAGTATTTCGTTCGCTACGTCGTTGGGCGCTACGGCGCACTCAATGTAACGTGGCAGTTAGTGGAGCAGTTTGAGGGTCATCCCGAGGCCCGGGCGTTGCTAAAGGAAATAGGTCTGGCACTTAAGGAGGCGGATGCTTATCAGCACCCTCGTTCCAGCAATGCGAAGCTGACTTCGTCTCCCCTGCTCGGCGACGGTTGGATGGATTTCGTGATCGACCATTCCCAGAACGACCAGATCGGTGCCGTGGAACACCAGTTCTACCAAGTTCCATTCATCGGTATCACCAGCGTGCAGCACATCTGGAACGCCACTATGAACGGGCAATACCCGGAGATCGAAGGCAAGTACGGGCAGGAGCCAAAGAACTGGTTCGACCTTATGTCGGACCGCCGGCATTGGGAACTGGAACCTTACTTCGACGTCGATTCCGCCCGTTGCGTGGCGCTCGATGGCGTCGACTATGTGGTGTTGGTAGAGAAGTCCGGCCCCATTGAAGTGGAGGTCGAGAAGCATAGCTACGATGTGTCGTGGCTGAATCCTGTAAGTGGCGAGTTGTTGGAAGCAAAGAAATACCATGGCGAGCATTACACCGGCCAGGAACCCGACTCCGCTCACCCGTGGGTTCTGCTGATCGCGCGGGAAGGCCGGGAGGAGTCGATGCTGAAGTCCTGGAAGTTCGAATCTCGTCCGGTCCCGGTTCAAGACATCGAACTATCGGTGGCGAAAGTGCCCTATCAGATCTCCGAACCCACCCAGGATTCGATTCCGCAAAGCGTGCCGGTCAGGTTTGCCGCAAAGCTAACGCGTGAGACACGCGCCACCAGGACCATGATGTATGTGTGGACCGGCGAGGTACCGGCTGACGGACTGGGGTTCCGAGTGCTCGGCACCGGTGCGCAAGGCACATTCGCTATTCCCTCCGACATCGCGACGCGGTACCCGGCGGTGATCAGCATCCGCTTGAATGCGTTAAATGCGAACGGCAAGGCTTACTCGGCCGACAAAGTCTACCAACTTTACAAGTGATCCTTTCCATCGATACGACATCGGAGTTCGGTAGTCTTGCGTTGACCGACGGTTCAGGAACCGTAGACGAAATTCCACTGCACTCCCCCGGCGGCTTCGGACAGATTCTGTTCGAACACGTGGAGCGCTTGCTGTTCCGGCATGGTTTGAACGTAAACGATATAGAATGTTTTGCTGCAACCTCCGGTCCGGGATCGTTCACCGGAGTGCGAGTTGGGTTGACCGCTGTGAAAGGTCTCGCGGAAGCAACGGGAAGGCCCGTAGTGGCCGTTTCGAATCTGCAGGCCCTGGCTTTGTTCGGCAGCGCGCCGTTCCGCGCTACCGTGCTCGACGCTCGCCGCGGTGAGATCTACGGCGCGGTTTACGATGCCTCATTGACCGCCGTGTCGCCTGAGATAGTCATGAAATTCCCAGCATGGCTGGAGACCTTGCCTAAGTCCGGCGTCGAATTCGTTGCGACCGGCTTTGAGCCGTTCCAGCCATTTGTCGATTCCGCGATTCCCGTCGTTATTGCCCCAAGAGCTTTAGCGTGCGCGGTTGGACGGATCGCGTGGAACCGTCTTCAAATGGGCCGAGTCAGCGACCCGGCACAGATCGATGCCAATTACGTTCGCAGGTCGGATGCGGAATTGTTCTGGAAAGAGTGATGCGGAAACCCCGCTTCCGACTTGATCTCTTCGATCTGCGCCATGTGCCGCTCGCAATGTACAGGCAGCAGCATCAGCCACTGGTAACAATCCAAATCCCCGAAAGCAATGTGCTGAAAGAAATGGCTGCGCAGATCACCCTCGCTCGACAAGATGAACTCGATGGTGCGCACCCGAGTGCTCTCGAACTCACTCAGCAACGCCGACGGCTCCTTCCAGGTCTTCTTCGGCTCCAACGCTGCCGGCGTATTGAATCGCCGCGAGCGATCCAGCGCCGTACCGTCCTTCAGGAAGGCATCCTTCCCGGCAGCGTCGGCTTTCTTCTCTGGCTGCGGCTCTCGATCCAACACTTTGCCGATCGATTTCAGGATTCTGCTCTCCACTAGAACGATATGCTCCACGCAATCGGCGATGGACCAGCGTCCACCGGCGGGCCGGAACTCCCACTGTTCCACAGTCAAACCATTAACTGAGTCCAGCAGTTTGCCGCGGTTCTCCGTCAGGCGGTCGAGCACGTAGGCGCGCTCACTGGCTTCCATAAGATGACTCCTTCACACGGACGCCCGGCGCATTGCCGGCGGCAAAGCGAAGCTCCAAAGTGCCGGCCGCGTCGGTTTCCAACTCCGTCAACTCTTCGTCGTCCACTTCGACATCATACTTGGTCCTCGGCTTCGCGCCAATAATGAACATGGCAGATCCCTGGGCGGTACACCGAAATCCGGGACGGAATGCCACGATGCTGGACGTTCCAATCGGTATGGGTTCGGGCTTGGCCGCCAAGGGACCCTTTTGAGACAAGACGACGATTTGGCCGTCGCGAAACAACTGCGCTTCACCATCGGCGAGCGCGAACCACACCGCATCTTCGTCCCACGAGGAGCGAATGAATAGCGCGCCCGACCGCTCGTCATGCAGAATCAGCGGGAGATGCGCATAGCTCAACCCCGGCTGATAGGGATTCGCCCACAGAAACTCATAGGGCGCTCCAAATACACCCTTTAAAATGAACCGATCCTGGATCAGCCAGCCCTGCAGAAACTGGCTTTCCAACGCGTTATTGTCGTAGGCGACAATGCTCAGGCCAGCCGCTCGCGAAAGCGCCGCCCGGCGTAAATCTGGTTCTCCATTGCCCGAAAAGATAGGAATCCGAAACTCGTTTTCGGGTGTGGGATAAGGGGCCGGATAATTGCAGATCACCTGATACGACGGGAGAGCTTTGAAGTAGGCGGGCGAATCGGACCGCAGATCGATCGTCAAATTGTCGCGAATTGCATGAAGCAGCTCAAATAGACTCTGAACCTCGCCTCCAGGGTCCAAATTGGCGCCGGCGTTCAACTTTGGTGACAACGATCGCCTCCACCAACTTTCGGTGAGGGTTCGCAACACCGTTTCGGCCAAGTCCTGGTTCTGTTCCGCTATAACGATCGCCGCGAACGCGCGATCCCGTTGCTGAGCCAAGCTACGCTTGCTCTCCTCGGGCGCCTTCAAAGCTTTCATTAGCTTCGCCGTGAGCGCTTTGTTTTGCTCCTCGCTCAAAACGTCCAGGCACCAGTCGTAAACCAGCGCGATCTGCCGGATATCGGCGCCCGGTCCCAGCGCCCACGAGACGGCCTTCTTACCGATCGCGGCGTTCCCGCTGACGGCGTAATATAGGGCCAACGCGAATCCCGGTTCAGGCATGGCAGCGTCGCCGGAGATCAGTGCATCGAACTGCCGCCAGCGCATCGACTGCCGTTCCCGCTCGCGCTTTAGCAATCGCAGGCGTTGCGGACGCAGTAGAAGCCGTGGATGCTCCGTGTACACCCGGTACTCTGCGGCCTCGCTTTGGTCAACCTCGGTCTGGCCCGCAAGCGGGAGGGCGAAAACGGCCGGCAGTGCGAAAAAGAGAATCAAACGCAGGCACTGGAGCATTGGGGCTTGGTCACTGCCATTGTGTCACAGCGCCACAGTCGTTCCCGAGTAAAAGAGTGCGATCCTCGGTCAAGTTGTTTTAGTATCAACTCCTTACGCCGGGGGATCGCTTTGGTTGGCCACGTGCTCCATGACCGGTGAATTGATGAAGTGACTCTTGAAACCTGCCCTCTGATTGCAACAGGCAGGACGGGGAGCGAGTGGGCTGAATGAACGGCGTGCTTGCGGGAGCCGGTGTTTCGAGTTTCAAAACCGCTCTTTTCCTGTTGGCAAGTTGCAACAGAGGGTCTTTTTTTGGGTTCTTCAAAGGCTTAGAACGATCTTGCCGCGGGTCTAGAGTATCAGTGCTTTTGCATTCATGGCGCAGGATGATAGGACGCGGGCCTGGCCAGGAAATTGGAACCGCAAACGGGTGCCCACGCCGAAGACACTGACGCCGGATCCTAGCCCGTCTAGGGCGGACCGCACCGGACCGGCTTCCTTTAAACACTCCCCAGCCCGGTCCGGGTGCGGTTTCTCTTGCGAGTCCTGTAGTATAGCCGATTCTTAGACTTGCCGCACTTTATCCCCGTTGTAACCATCTGCCTCCGCCCCAAATTTCTTCGTTCTTCACTTAAGCTACAATCGAGTTTCGGATGTCAAGAACGCTACAGGAACTTCGACAGGACATCGTCGACGTCGGGCGGCTGGTGTTCCAAAAAGGCTGGGTTGCCGCCAACGATGGAAATATCAGCGTCCGGATCAACGGCGAGCGCATTCTTTGCACCCCAACGTCGATCTGCAAGGGGATGATGTCCGTCGAAGATTTGATTATCTGCGATTTGGACGGCAACAAAGTAGAAGGCCGCCGGGAGCGCACCACCGAGATCGCCATGCATGCCACGATCTACAGGATGCGTCCCGACATGCAATCCGTTCTGCACGCCCATCCTCCTGTCGCCACCGGGTTCGCCGTGGCGGGACGGCCTCTGGATCTCGCGCTGCTTCCCGAAATCATAATCTCTTTAGGGTGCGTCCCGCTGGCCGAGTATGGGCTTCCCGGCACTCCGGCGCTCACGGAAGGCATGTTGCCGCTGATCCCCAAATATGACGCCATCCTGATGGCCAATCACGGCGCAGTCGCCTACGGTGAAGATGTGTTTCAAGCCTTCCACAGGATGGAAATGGTGGAACACTTTGCGCGCATCACCCTGGTGGCGGAATTGTTGGGCGGCGCCAAAGCTCTGCCGAGAGTGGAAGTGAGAAAGCTGTTCGACGCGCGGGAGCGCTATGGCGTCAAGTCCCGCGCGCACATGGAACCTGGATCGCCGGTCGTGGCCGAGGATCAGATCACAGGCTCCGAAAAGGTCGCCGTTACACGCGATGAATTGATCGCGCTCCTAGACGACGCCTTGCGGGCTAAAGGCGTTCTGGCCTAAGGCCAAGCGTTTGGAGTGCATAATCCTTCGGCAACTGCTACAATTTCGCCAATGGCCGATTCCGTTTGGGCCCCCATCTCTGTTTCGGCGGCGGACGTTGTGGCAGTTCGCCAGCGCCATACCGTGGCCGTTCGCGTCACCCACTGGATCACAACTTTAGCATTCCTGGCTCTGCTGGTCACCGGAGTGGAGATACTAATTTCTCACCCGCGTTTCTATTGGGGGGAGGCGGGCAACGTACTGACTCCGCCGCTGTTCAAGTTGCCGATCCCATCTT
>Ga0302319_10006801_pt1 | contig 22632 bp, 21 predicted proteins | sample Bog_T0_2_FD_203319 | JGI IMG/M metagenome (GOLD analysis project Ga0302319, IMG submission 203319) | Peat permafrost microbial communities from Stordalen Mire near Abisko, Sweden - Bog_T0_2 | ecosystem: Environmental > Terrestrial > Soil > Wetlands > Peat | place: Sweden: Abisko, Stordalen Mire... | reverse complement strand
GGCTCAGGGACCGTGCTGCCGGCCAAGCGGCATGCCGCGGGGCTCAAACCCTATGCCGGTCAGACGCGGCGCTGATCGCCAGGGGAGCAGGGGCGATGAGACGCAGCCACACCTCAGAACGCGAGCAGCTCGATCTGTTTCGTGCACTTCCCGGCGATCTCGCGGCGCGCGACGCCCAGGACCTGATGGCCTATCCCTTCTTTTCGCTCGCCAAATCGAAGCGCGTCGTCCCGATCGATTTTCGCGCCGGCAAGATTATTATTCGCGTCGAAGCCGTGCCCGAGCACGGCATGGCGACCATCTGGGACGCCGACGTCCTGATCTGGGCCGCCAGCCAGATCGTCGAGGCCCGCGACGCCGGTTTGAAGACCTCGCGGCTGATGGCGGCGACACCTTTCGAAATCCTGACCTTCGTCGGTCGCGGCACCAGTGCGCGAGATTACGACCGGCTCAAGGCCGCGCTGGATCGGCTGCAATCGACGACCGTCATGACCTCGATCCGCCAGCCGACCGATCGCCGGCGGCATCGTTTCTCCTGGATCAACGAGTGGAAGGAGAGGGCCGATCCGCACGGTCGGCCGCTCGGTTTGGAGATGATCCTGCCGGACTGGTTCTATGCCGGCGTTCTCGATGAAGCACTCGTACTGACTATCGATCGGGCGTATTTTGACCTCACCGGCGGTCTCGAGCGTTGGCTCTACCGGCTCGTGCGCAAGCATGGCGGCCACCAGGATGGCGGCTGGAGTTTTGATCTCAAATACCTCCACGCCAAATCCGGCAGTCTCGCGCCACTCAAACACTTCGCTTACGACCTGCGCGAGATCGTTCGCCGTGAACGATTGCCCGGCTATCGCCTGGTCATGGAGCGCAGCCTGCGCGGCGCCGAGCGCCTCACCTTCACGCCCATTCCTGTCGATCCGGTTGCGGTCGCTTTGCGCCGTCGGGCCCTCGCAACGGCATCGGGGGAAAAGCTGTGAATCATCTCGTGCTATCGGGGACCGCCACCCTCGTGCCATCGGGGACCCGATCCTCGTGCTATCGGGGACCGGAAACGGGCGAAAAGTTTTCGTGCTCAACGACTTGCCGCGGCCGTAACTTCCCTAACCCTGAATCCTTCGGATTCTTTCTAACGGACCGTCCGTTTTCTACGACGAAGGAAAAGCAGCGATCAGCTGCATCGAACGCCATCCGCGGCGCGCTCCTAAGTGCTGGCAGTGAAACGGCCCTCGCATCACAGCGTCCAGGATTCTTGGCCCAGCAGACCTTCAGCGAAAGGGCAACTGCATGAGCGATCTCACCCATGTCGAGCTCCTGTGGCTCGAAAAACGCATCGAGAACTGGATTCGCTTCGGCCACGCCGCCGAAGAACAGATTCTCGACAAGCGGCGGCGGATCTTTTCGTTTGCGCCAGGCAGCATTTTTGCGTTCGTGCGCTGGACCTCGAACGATTTCGGCACGATCATCTCGCGCATTGACATCATCAAGGCGGTCGCTCCCGGTCAGCGCTGCGTGACCGTGCCCTACGTGAGGCCCGGCGGTGACATCCTGCTGCGGCTCTCCGGTTGGCCCAAGGTCGAACGCGTGCTGCAGATTGCCGACGCCGTTGAGGGGCTTGGCATCGATCCCGCCGAAGCCGCCCCCGACTATTGGCATCACGTCCACAACCGTCTTTCCGTTAATGAAACGCCGCGCGCTTACACGCGTTCGCGCCATCAGGCCTGGCTTCACAGGCGGAGGATAGCGCTGTGACCGGCCGCGTGGTGACGCTGTTGACGACGCTGGCGGCCGCGACTGTCGGGCTGTCAACGATCGGCGAGAGATCGGTGCCCCGGTATCTCTGGAACGTTTCCAATAGCGTGCCGATCGGTCTCTACCGTTTGAGCCCGATAGGCAGATTGGCTGTCACCGAGCTTGTCGCGGTCGCGCCACCCGAACCAACAGCGACCTTCCTCGCGGACGGGGATTATCTGCCGCGCAACGTGCCCATGCTCAAGCGCGTGCTGGCGCTTCCTGGGCAGACGGTCTGCCGGGAGCATCTCACCATCACGGTCGACGCGATTGCGATGGGTATTGCCCGCGAGCGCGACGGTCGGGGCCGGCCGCTGCCGGTCTGGCAGGGCTGTCGCGTCATCGCCAGCGGTCAAGTCTTCCTCATGAACTGGCAGTCGGCGGACTCGCTCGACGGACGATATTTCGGGGTGCTCTCGATGAGCGCGATCATCGGAAAGGCAGTGCCGTTTTGGACCAATGGGGAGGAATGATCTTGCCACAAGACGTCAGGCCTTCGGCTATTCCTTTGTTCGGTCAGAACACAGACCATTCCTCCGTCCCGGCCAAGGTTCGCACCGCCTTCGCGCGCAGCGACGGTCCAAGGCGGCCGTCAGGCCGGCGCGCCAGCGCCTCACCCTTGTCGGCCGCGCGCACGATGGCAGTCTTGCGATCCTTCGGGACAATAGTGTGCTTTGTAACGCTCCTGGCGGCATCGATGCTGTCGAGCATTGCAGCCAACGCCTCGCCGGCGACGCATCGAGCGAGCGGTCGATCCGTCAATCCCCTGGCCGCGTTTGTCACTGAAGCATCGAGGCGTTTCGCGGTCCCGGAACATTGGATACGCGCTGTCATGCGCGTGGAGAGTGGTGAAAAATCACGGGCACGATCGCGAAAAGGCGCCATCGGTCTGATGCAGATCATGCCAAAGACCTGGGCCGAATTGCGCGCCCGCCACCGCCTCGGCGCCGATCCCTATGATATCAGGGACAACATTCTGGCTGGTACCGCGTACATCCGTGAACTCTATGATCGATACGGCGCACCGGGGTTCCTTGCCGCCTACAACGCCGGACCAGGACGTTACGAACGCCATCTCGTGACAGGTCGACAGCTGCCGGCTGAGACACAATCCTATGTGGCGACGCTCACGCCGATGGTCAAAGTCGAGCAAGCCAACGAGCAGAAATCTGCTGTGGCAAGGACGTTTGCTTCGGCTAATTCGTCACTGTTTGCGGCTCACGCGAGCATCGTCCCCGACGTTCGATCATCAGCCGGCATCCGTCAAAACCGTTCATCGCGCACCCACAGAACTCTCGACTTGTCGGCCCTCGTGCCGCAGTCGGGCAACCTGTTCGTGCGTCTCGCCAGAGGAATCAGATCGCAATGATCGAGATCGCACTTCATCGCACTCCGTCGCGGCGTGTCGCATGTTTTGATGTGAGGCAGTTGGGGCAGGGAGATCGCAGCCACGGATTGCGAGATAAAAGCGCCGACTGCCGTCGTGCTGATATGGTTGGGGGAGTGGGAGAAGTAAGGCCTTGCATGAAATCACCTGCAGGCGCGTTTTCTGAAACGCGAACGAAATCAATATTTCGAGCGCCATCGCTTATTTTGATCGTCCGGAGATCTCAATGAAATCGCGCGAAGATGATCTGAGAATCCGTCCGGGCCGCATCCGCGACAAAGGACGCGGAGCGGCGAAACCGAAGAGCTTCGTTGGTCAGGTCATGCGGGCTGCCAGGAAAGCTGGGCATACCGGTAAGGGCTTTGGCCGGGAGGGACGAAACTCAGGCTCCCGATTCGGAAGAGGCCGTTCCGCTGCTTTGGCCTTGTCGCTCCGCTCCCCCTCGCGCCGGGTGGTAGTCAAGGCGCGCATCGTCCGGCATCGTGGGATTCGATTCCGTTCGGCACCACTATCCAAACACGTCAACTATCTTAAGCGGGATGGCGTCACCCGAGATGGCGCGCATGCCCGTATGTTCGATGCGCGGTCAGACGTAGCCGATGAACGCGCCTTCGCTGAACGATGCGAGGAGGATCGCCATCACTTCCGCTTCATCGTCTCGCCTGAGGATGCGGGAGAGATGACCGACCTGCGAGCCTTCACACGCGAGTTGTTGGCAGATGCCGAACGCGATCTCGGAACCAACCTCGACTGGATCGCGGTGGATCACTGGAACACCGATAATCCACACATCCATGTCCTGGTCCGCGGCCGCGCCGATGACGGTCAGGACCTCGTGATCAGTCGCGACTACATCAGCCGAGGGTTTCGTGCCCGCGCGGAAGAGCGCGTCACCCTGGAACTCGGACCCCGCAGCGAGCAGGCGATCCAGTCCGCCCTGGAGAGGGAGGTCGAAGCCGAGCGCTGGACCGGTCTTGACCGTGCCTTGCGTGATATCGCCGACGAAGGAGCTGGCATCGCCGATCTGCGTCCTGGGGCGCCGGACAGGAATCCCGAGCTCAGTCGCCTTATCCTCGGTCGGGCCGCCAAACTCGAGCGTCTTGGGCTTGCCGAACGGGTAGCCCCGGCCTGCTTCGCGCTAAAACCTGGACTTGAACTGACGCTTCGCGACCTCGAGATACGCGGCGACATCATCAAGACCATGCACCGGGCCATGTCCGCAGCTGGGCGTGAGCCAGATATTGCCAGCTTTGCGCTCCACGGCGACGACCCCGCAGATCCCGTGCTCGGCCGTCTGGTGGAGCGTGGCCTGCATGACGAGTTGAAAGGTTCCGCCTATGCCGTCATCGAAGGGGTCGATGGCAGGACACACCATCTCAGGTTTTCTGACCTTGAACTGACCGGCGATGCCGCGCCCGGCGCAATCGTCCAGGCGCGCGCTTACGAGGACGCCCAGGGCCGCAGGCGGCTCTCGCTTGCGACGCGATCGGACCTCTCGCTGCAGGAACAGATCGCAGCGCCAGGCGCGACATGGCTAGACCGCCAGCTTCTCGCCCGCGATCCCGTCGTTACCGGCGTCGGATTCGGAGCCGAGATAGCGGAGGCCATGGAACGTCGTATGGAGAATCTCGCCGGCGAAGGTCTTGCCCGCCGGCAGGGGCAACGGGTCATCTTCTCGCGCGATCTCCTCAACACCCTGCGCAGGCGAGAACTCGACAACGTGGCTGGGAAGATCGTCACGGAGACCGGGCTCGTATATCGGCCCTCGCCCGAAGGCGAGCATGTCGCCGGGATTTACCGGCAGCGACTCGTCTTGAGTTCCGGCCGGTTTGCGATGATCGACGATGGCCTTGGTTTTCAGCTCGTGCCGTGGCGGCCTGCGTTGGAGCAGCAGCTAGGCCGCCATGTGTCCGGCGTGATGTTGCCGGGTGGGGGAGTCGACTGGAGCTTTGAGCGAAAGCGTGGGCTCGAACTCTGAAAGCTCCAGCGAGATGTGGGCCGCGAGATGTGATGGCTCGCTGAGCCCGGTAATTCTTCGCCATGCTACGCCAGCACCTGATGCCGGGGATCGAGTGATTGCAACCCGCTTCGTTTTTCTGCCTCTCCACCCAGACGCGCAAATTGGCGATGGGGGTGAGAAGCGATGCCATATGTCGATGCCGGCGGGGTGCGGCTTTATGTCGAGGCAAGCGGCCAAGGATATCCGATCATCTTCATCCATGAATTTGCCTCCGACCTCCGGGGATGGGAATCCCAGTTCGAGTATTTCTCGCGCGGCTACCGCTGCATCGCCTATAACGCCCGGGGCTATCCGCCGAGCGACGTCCCCGAGGAAGCGGCTTCCTACGGCTGGGAACTCGCGGTCGACGACATCGCCGCTGTGATGCATGGACTTTCGATCGAGCGCGCCCATCTCGTCGGCCTGAGCATGGGCGGATATGCCGCCCTGCAGTTCGGGTTGCGCTATCCGGAGAAAGTCAGCGCCATCGTCGCGGCCAGCGTGGGATCCGGCTCCCATCCTACGCAGCGGGACGCCTGGTTGCGGGAAACCTCCGTTCTCGCGCGCATCTTCATCGATCACGGGATGGCAGCGATGGCCGAGCGGATGGCGCGGGGCCCGACGCGAATCCGGTTGAAAAACAAGGATCCGAAGAGCTGGCAGGAGTTTGTTGCTCGTCTGCGCGAGCACTCATCTCGGGGCATGTCGCATACGATAGCGCGCTGTCAGGCCTTGCGGCCGTCCTTACACGATCTGCGCGATCAGTTCGCGGACATGGTGGCCCCGGTATTACTCGGCGTAGGCGATGAGGATGCCGCCTGCCTCGAAACCAATTTGATGCTCAAATCCGCGCTGCCCAACGCCGGTCTCTGGATATGTCCAAATACCGGCCACGGCATCAATCTGGAAGAGCCCGCCGCGTTCAACGCCCAGATCGAAAGTTTTCTTAAGGCTGTTGAATGTGGGAGCTGGCGCCGCGGCTATCCAGAAATCGACACCGGGCCCGTCCTGCAATTACAGCGGCGCACATCCGCCGCCGGCGTGCATCTGCACGTCAATCACGAACGAGCCGACGCTGAATTGCTTCACGTGGATCGGAAGTGATCACGATCATCTGCTTTGAAGCGGAATAATCCCATGAAACCTAGAATTGGCGTTTACTTATCCGAGGTGATGGCCGCGCGTTTGGCGGAAGCGGCTACCCGTCCTGGCGCTACCAAATCGGCGCTTGTCGAAGTAGCCCTCGATCGCTTGCTCGGCTCCGACGAAGATTTGAGCGATACCGCGACTTTGGCCCGCCAGCTCGCGGTTATGAGCAGTCAGCTTCAACAGCTCGATCGGAATCTCAGGGTCGTGAATGAGACGGTAGCGCTTCACGCACGATTCCATTTGGCTGTGACGCCGATAATGCCGGCGACTGCGCAGGGAGCGGCTTGCGCGCTCGGAGCTGAACGTTTCGAGGAGTTCGCCGCACAGGTGGAAAGGCGTGTCGATCAGGGCGTTCCCCTTATTCGGGAAACGATCGACAGGGTAGCCGCAGCGAGAGCAGCGGCGCCCCAAGATGATCTCGCGGAGGCTCATGTCACAGAGGCCACGACGTGCCAGAGCAATAACAATGACGGTGAAAATGAGGCAGCAGTCATACCGGATCGATCCGCGCAGGCCTCGCGTATGACGGCGCGACAGGTAGCGAAAGGCCTGGCTGAAAATGCCTCGTTGATGCTTCGCGTATTCCTGCCGTTCGTCACCGGCTATTACCTCTCCTATCTCTTCCGGACCATCAACGCAGTGATGGCAACACCTCTCGCCAATGAGTTGGGATTGGGTGCCGGCGATCTCGGCCTGCTGACGTCCGTCTATTTCCTGGCATTCGCCGCGGCCCAGATACCCATCGGCATGCTGCTGGACCGATACGGGCCAAGGCGCGTGCAAAGCCTATTGATGTTGGTGGCGGCGTTCGGCTCGGCGCTGTTCGCCGCGTCAGAGAATTTCTCGATGCTGTTGCTGGGTCGCGCCCTGATCGGTCTCGGCGTCGCCTCCGCTCTGACCGCGGGCATGCAGGCGCTCGTGCTCTGGTTTCCCAAGGAGAGGGTGCCGCTTCTCAACGGTTGGATGGTCATGCTGGGCGCGCTCGGCGCGGTGACCGCGACCTGGCCGGCCGAGCTTTTGCTCGCCTCGATTGGCTGGCGTGAACTCTTTGGTCTGTTGGCCGCATTGACGGCGGTCTGTGCGATCATGGTCCACTTCGTGGTGCCCGAGGCTGCGCCGTCAAGTAAAGCGGTCTCGACCGGCTTGAAGAAGGTTTATTCCGATCCGCGCTTCTGGCGTCTTGCGCCGCTCTCGGCAAGCTGCATCGGGACGGCCTGGGCCCTGCAGGGTCTGTGGGCGGCGCAGTGGCTTGCCGATGTCGATGGCCTCGACCGGGCAGGGGTGGTGCAACACCTCTTCGTAATGGCGGTCGCGCTCAGTGTGGGCGCCATCGGGCTCGGCATCGCGGCCGATCGGCTGCGCCGGCGCGGTATTGGACCGGAAATCCTGTTAGGGGGAGTTGCGACCATCTTTGTCGCGATTCAATTGGCATTGATCCTGCGGCTGCCCTTGCCCTCCTATGTCCTGTGGAGCGGTGTGGCGGCGACTGGTGCTGCAACCGTGCTGAGTTACGCGATCCTGGCCGAGTATTTCCCGAAGGAATTGACCGGGCGGGCAAACGGGGCGCTGAATCTGTTTCACATCGGAACCGCCTTCGCCGTTCAATATGCAACCGGCGTCGTTGTGCAGCAGTGGGTCCCGGACGCCGGACATTATCCCGAGTTGGCCTACCGTACAGCCTTCGCTCTGAATGTTGTCTTTCAGATCGCGGCTTGGATCTGGTTCATGATGCCGCGCGCTTTCCTGCGGCCACAGGCAGGTTGGCAACCCCGCCCATCCGAAACCTAGCCGATAACCGTCGTTGGCACGCCCGGGACGATGCTGCTCTTGTCGAACGCGTCCGGCGGCACTTGATCCTCGATCGCCATGTCCGCGACACGAATATTGTGGGGCCAGATTCTCGTCGTCTTGGCGATCGTGCTCGCTACGACCTGGGCGGCCACCCAATGGGTCGCCTGGAGGCTTGGCTACCAGCCGCAATTGGGCCAGCCTTGGTTCGAAATTGCCACGGGCGTTCCCGTCTATCTGCCGCCTTCCTTCTTCTGGTGGTGGTACGCCTACGATGCCTACGCGCCACATGTCTTTGTCGAGGGCGCCACCATTGCCGCATCAGGAGGGTTTATCTCGATTGCGGTCGCCATCGCCATGTCGGTATGGCGGGCGCGCGAAGCCAGGACCGCAGCCACCTATGGCTCCGCCCGCTGGGCGATTCCCTCGGAAATGCGTGCCGCCGGTCTGACCGCGCCTGATGGTGTCGTGCTCGGCCAGTTCGAGCGCGACTATCTCAGGCATGATGGACCGGAACATGTACTGTGCTTCGCCCCGACGCGATCGGGCAAGGGCGTTGGCCTCGTGGTACCGACGCTTCTGACCTGGCCGGGCAGTTGCATCGTCCACGACATCAAGGGTGAGAATTGGGATCTGACGTCTGGCTTCCGCGAGCGGCATGGCCGCGTATTGCTGTTCGATCCGACCAACGCGAAGTCGGCGGCTTACAATCCGCTACTGGAAGTTCGCCGCGGCGAATGGGAGGTGCGCGACGTGCAAAATGTCGCCGACGTGCTGGTCGACCCCGAGGGGTCGCTCGAACGGCGCAACCACTGGGAGAAGACTAGCCACGCTTTGCTCGTCGGCGCCATTCTCCATGTCCTTTACGCCGAGCCGGAAAAGACGCTTGCGGGGGTCGCCAGTTTCCTGTCCGACCCAAAACGCCCGATCGAGGTGACGCTGCGGGCTATGATGACGACGGCGCATCTCGGTGAGGCCGGGACACATCCGGTCATCGCCTCGGCGGCGCGGGAATTGCTCAACAAGAGCGAGAACGAACGTTCCGGTGTCCTGTCGACGGCGATGTCGTTCCTCGGGCTCTATCGCGACCCTGTGGTGGCGAAGGTCACGCACCATTGCGACTGGCGGATCCGTGACCTCGTTGAAGGTGACCGGCCGACTAGTCTTTATCTGGTCGTGCCTCCGTCTGACATCAGCCGGACCAAACCGCTGGTGCGCTTGATCCTTAACCAGATCGGCCGGCGGTTGACGGAAGATCTGCACGCAAAGGGACGTCGTCATCGGCTTTTATTAATGCTCGACGAATTTCCCGCGCTGGGAAGGTTGGACTTTTTCGAGTCGGCACTGGCGTTCATGGCAGGCTACGGCCTCAAGAGCTTTTTGATCGCGCAGTCCCTCAATCAAATTGAGAAGGCTTATGGAGCCAACAATTCAATCCTCGACAATTGCCATGTGCGCGTTTCCTTTGCGACGAACGACGAGCGCACCGCCAAGCGAGTTTCGGATGCGCTGGGCACTGCGACCGAAATGCGGGCGATGAAGAACTACGCCGGCCACAGGCTTAGCCCATGGCTCGGTCACCTCATGGTCTCGCGGCAGGAGACAGCGCGGCCGCTGCTGACACCGGGGGAAGTGATGCAGTTGCCGCCAGCGGATGAACTGGTTCTCGTCTCGGGTTGCCCGCCGATTCGCGCCAGGAAGGCGCGTTATTATGAAGACCCAAGGTTGGCGGAGCGGGTGTTGCCGCCGCCCGCCGTCAGTAAAGGATCCGGGTTTGCGGCGTCGGACGATTGGAGCCGTTTGCCGGCTCCCGTTGTCAGCACTTGCGCGGAAACTAGGTCGTCAGGCGGCGCGCACATTGATGATCCCGCGAATGGCGGAATCCGCCGCGAGCCGGAACTGCCCCAACACGAAGAGATCGTGCCAGAGCAAGCAAAGGCGATGCCGGAGTTCACCTTCGCGGAGGAGGATCCAGATGATGATGCCGTGCGCGCCCGCGCCTTGCGTCAGCAAATCGGCGGTTTGGTGCGCCAGGCTGCGATGGATCCCGGCGACGGCCTGAAGCTCTGGGAGTAGGCGATGCGGACCAAGCATACCTTTCGCCTGCCACCGGATCTCGCCGGACAATTGGCCGACTACGCCGGCCGCAAGCGCGTCCCACAGGCGCTTGTCGTCGAAACCGCGCTGTTATCGTACCTGTCGCCTGATAGTTCGGAGCGGATGGAAGCAGCACTTGGGCGCCGGCTCGATCGGTTGACGCGACAGGTCGAGCGGTTGGAGCGTCACGTCACCATCTCGAACGAGGCGCTGGCGCTGTTCGTGCGCTTCTGGCTGACCGTCACCCCGCCGCTGCCCGACACGGCGCAACCCGCCGCCCAAGCCAAAGGGCGCGAACGCTATGAGGGATTTGTCGAGGCGCTCGGCCGGCGGCTGGCGACGGGGCAAAGCCTGGCCCAGGAAATTTCTCAAGACGTGATTTCCAGTAACAAGACGCCGGATCATACGGATGGTTCTTCATGAACGGCTTCGCCGTTGTCAGGTCTTTCTACGCCAGAGCGCTACGCCTGATCTGATCTTGTTGCGCGGTCGCAGGTCCTGCCTCTTCTAATCGTCCCCGACAGCACGGCTGCCATTGGCCGGTGTCGAGCGGGGACTGAAGTGGCAATCCAGCATCTCAATCAGGAGGCGAACTCGCGCGGCGCGCGCATGCTGCGCACCGCGCTGGGCCCGGCCATCGCGCTCTGGCTCGAAGACCCCTCAGTCGTCGAAGTCATGCTCAATCCTGACGGGCGTCTTTGGATCGATCGGCTAGCGGGCGGCCTTGTCGATACCGGCGAGCGCTTATCATCGGGCGATGGCGAACGCATTGTGCGGCTCGTTGCGCATCATGTCGGCGCCGAGGTTCACCCCGGCTCGCCACGGGTATCGGCCGAGCTGCCCGAGACCGGCGAGCGGTTCGAGGGGCTGCTGCCGCCGGTGGTGGCTGCACCGGCGTTCGCGATCCGCAAACCTGCTGTCGCCGTCTTCACCCTCGACGACTATGTCGCCGCCGGCATCATGAATTCCCGTCAGGCCGAGACACTGCGCACGGCCGTTGCCGATCGTCGCAACATCCTTGTCGCCGGCGGCACTTCCACCGGGAAGACGACGCTCACCAATGCGTTGCTGGCTGAAGTGGCAAAAACCACCGATCGCGTCGTGCTAATCGAGGATACCCGCGAGCTCCAGTGCAAGGCGCCGAATCTCGTCGCGCTCCGCACCAAGGATGGCGTTGCTTCGCTCTCCGATCTCGTTCGCTCCTCGCTGCGGCTGCGGCCGGACCGCATCCCGATCGGTGAAGTCAGAGGTGCCGAAGCGCTCGATCTCCTGAAAGCCTGGGGCACTGGCCATCCCGGCGGCGTCGGTACCATTCACGCCGGCTCCGCACTCGGCGCGCTCCGCCGGATGGAGCAGCTGATCCAGGAAGCCGTCGTCACGGTGCCGCGCGCTCTGATCGCCGAGACCATCCAGTTCATCGCTGTCCTCGCCGGCCGGGGCGCCGATCGGCGGCTCGCGGAGCTGGCTTGTGTCGAGGGCCTTGGTTCCGATGGCGATTACCTCCTTCACGCCGTGGGAGATCGGCCATGACACGATCACGTTTTCACATCCATCGCCGCATCGTGTTGGCCGCAATCGCGAGTGTTCAGGCGCTGGTCTCCGTTCCCGCCTGGGCTGCTGGCTCAAACATGCCCTGGGAGCAACCGCTCAATCAGATCCTGCAATCGGTCGAGGGCCCCGTTTCCAAGATCCTCGCGGTCATCATCATTATTGTCACAGGTCTCACGCTCGCATTTGGCGACACGTCCGGTGGCTTCCGCAGACTGATCCAGATCGTGTTCGGTCTGTCGATCGCGTTTGCGGCGAGTTCTTTCTTCCTGTCGTTCTTCTCCTTCGGCGGCGGAGTGCTGGTCTGATGGATGAAGTTGGGTCCATCGCAGGTTTCTCCGTGCCGGTGCATCGCGCCCTGACCGAGCCGATCCTGTTGGGTGGCGCGCCGCGCGCGGTTGCGATCCTCAACGGCACTTTGGCGGCAGCACTCGGTCTCGGCTTGCGGCTATGGCTCGCCGGTCTCTTGCTCGGGATTCTCGGACAGGCAGCCGCGGTGTGGGCCGCCAAACGCGATCCCCAATTCGTCGACGTCGTACGCCGCCATCTCCGTATCCAAGGTTATCTGGGGGTTTAAGCCGATGATGAATCTTGCCGAATATCGGCGTTCGACCACCCAACTTGCGGATTTCCTGCCCTGGGCCGCTTTGGTTGATGAGGGCGTCGTCCTCAACAAGGATGGTTCGTTCCAGCGTACTGCAAAATTTCGGGGGCCGGATCTGGATTCCGCCGTGCCGGCCGAACTCGTCGGCGTCGCCGGCCGGTTGAACAACGCGCTGCGCCGGCTCGGCTCGGGTTGGGCTGTCTTCGTCGAAGCGCAGCGGCATCCCGCGAGCAAATATCCCGAAGGTTATTTCTCCGATGTGGCGTCGGCCCTGGTCGACGTCGAGCGCCGCGCTCAATTCGAGCAGGAGGGCGTGCACTACGAGTCCGGTTATTTCCTGACCCTTCTCTATCTGCCACCACCGGAAGAGACAGGGCGAGCCGAGCGATTCCTGTACGAGGGACGCGATCGCAACGGAGATGCGGATGCGCGCGAAGTCCAGCGCGGATTCGTCGATCGCACCGAGCGTGTACTTGGGCTGGTCGAAGGTTTTATGCCCGAAATCGCTTGGCTCGATGACGAGGAAACGCTGACCTATCTGCATTCGACCATCTCGACCAAGCACCAGCGCGTCCGCGTGCCGGAGATACCGATGTATCTCGACGCGGTGCTGGCGGATGAGCCCCTGATCGGCGGCCTTGAACCAATGTTGGGGAATTCGCATCTGCGGTTATTGACCATCGTCGGCTTTCCGAGCGCGACGACCCCCGGAATCCTGGACGAGCTCAATCGGCTCGCGTTCGCCTACCGCTGGTCGACCCGCGCGATCATGCTCGACAAGACAGATGCCACGAGGCTGCTCACCAAAATCCGGCGGCAATGGTTTGCGAAGCGCAAATCGATAGCCGCTGTTCTGAAGGAGGTGATGACCAACGAAGCTTCGACCCTGCTCGACACCGACGCCAACAACAAGGCCATGGATGCCGACGCGGCATTGCAGGAGCTCGGATCCGACGCGATCGGGCAGGCTTTTATCACCGCAACGGTGACCGTATGGGATGACGACCCCGGTGTCGCCGACGACAAGCTGCGGCTGGTCGAAAAGGTCATCCAGGGTCGCGACTTCACCTGTATGGTCGAGAGCGTCAATGCGGTGGAGGCCTGGCTCGGATCGCTGCCCGGCCATGTCTACGCCAATGTCCGGCAGCCGCCGGTCTCTACCCTCAATATCGCGCATATGATCCCGCTCTCGGCGGTCTGGGCAGGTCCCGCGCGAGATGAGCATTTTGGCGCGCCGGCATTGTTTTTCGCACGAACCGAGGGAGCGACCCCGTTCCGCTTTTCGCTGCATGTCGGCGATGTCGGCCATACCTTGGTGGTGGGGCCGACCGGCGCAGGCAAATCGGTCCTGCTGGCGTTGATGGCGCTGCAGTTCCGGCGTTATCCGGGAAACCAGATTTTTGCCTTCGACTTCGGCGGCTCGATCCGTGCGGCCGCGCTCGCCATGGGTGGCGACTGGCATGATCTCGGCGGCGCGCTGTCGGACGACGCCACGGAGCCCGTCGCGCTACAGCCCCTGGCCTTAATCGACGATGCCGCGGAACGCGCCTGGGCGGCGGAATGGATCGCCAATATCCTCAGCCGCGAAACGATCGTCATCACCCCTGAGGCAAAGGATCACCTCTGGTCGGCTCTGACTTCACTTGCGTCGGCACCCCTAGCGGAGCGGACCCTGACCGGTCTGTCGGTGCTGTTGCAGTCCCAGGCGCTCAAGCGCGCGCTGCAGCCTTATTGCCTTGGAGGTCCCTATGGCCGGCTGCTCGACGCCGAGGCCGAGCGGTTGGGGGCGGCCGAAGTCGGGGCATTTGAGACCGAGGGCCTGATCGGCACCTCTGCCGCGCCTGCGGTGCTGGCCTATCTCTTTCATCGTATCGAAGGCCGGCTCGACGGCCGGCCGACATTGCTGATCATCGATGAAGGCTGGCTCGCGCTCGACGATCAGGGTTTCGCCGGCCAATTACGGGAATGGCTGAAGACGCTGCGCAAGAAGAATGCGTCGGTGATCTTTGCCACCCAGTCGCTGTCGGATATCGATGGCTCCGCGATCGCACCCGCCATCATCGAGAGCTGCCCGACGCGGTTATTCCTGCCGAATGAGCGCGCGATCGAGCCGCAAATCACGGCAATCTACCGTCGCTTCGGCCTCAACGATCGCCAGATCGAGATCCTCGCCCGCGCGACCCCAAAACGCGACTATTACTGCCAGTCCCGGCGCGGCAACCGGCTGTTTGAGCTCGGTCTCGGGGACGTCGCGCTCGCCTTTACGGCCGCATCATCAAAGTCGGAGCAATCAGCGATTGCTGAGATTGTCGGCGAGTACGGCCGCGAGGGATTTGTAGCCGCCTGGCTGAAGCACCGTGGCCTCGCCTGGGCGGCCGACATCATCCCCGATCTTCCCGCCGAGGGAGAAAAACCATGAACGCTGTCCGTCGTCTCGCGGCAGCGTGTGCTGTTGTGCTTTCAATCGGGTTCGCAACACCGCTATCTCTGGCGCAGGTCATCGTGTTCGATCCGAATAACTATACGCAAAACGTCCTGCGAGCCGCCCGCGCGCTGCAGCAGATCAATAACCAGATCACGTCGCTGCAGAATCAGGCGCAGATGCTGATCAATCAGGCGAGGAATCTCGCGAACCTGCCATATTCGTCGCTACAGCAGTTGCAATCCTCGATCCAGCGTACCCAGCAGCTTCTGAACCAGGCCCAGCGCATTGCCTATGATGTGCAGCAGATCGATCGCGCTTTCTCAACCACTTATGCGCCGGTTTCCTCGGGGGCATCCAGTCAGACGCTGATCTCGAATGCGCAGGTCCGCTGGCAGACTTCGGTTGCGGCGCTTCAGGATGCGCTACGGGTACAAGCCGGTGTTGTCGGCAATCTCGACACCAATCGTATCCAGACGTCGGCGCTGTTGACGTCAAGCCAGTCGGCGACCGGTGCACTGCAGGCGGCCCAGGCCGGCAACCAGCTTGTCGCGCTGCAGGCCCAGCAACTTGCCGATTTAACCGCAACAGTCGCCGCTCAGGGCCGAGCTCAGAGTCTGGAAGCAGCCCAACGTGCGTCCGCACAGGACCAGGGCAGGGAGCAGCTTCGGCGTTTCCTGACGCCAGGCAGTGGTTATCAGTCCACATCAGTTCAGATGTTCCACTGATGAGCGTCTCACTCACCTCTCAACAAATCCTTCGGATCGCGGCTGTAGCGTTTGTCGCGCTCGCCGCAGCGGTAGCCCTGATCCAGAGCCGTCGTGGCGAGAAAGTGGCCGTCATCATGCCTTTAGGGCAGAGCGAAGCGGACACCCTTGTCAGTGAACTCGCGCACTGTCGAACGATCACGCCTGACGATACTGCGGTACTCGAATCCTGCCGTCGCATATGGGCCGAGAACCGTCAGCACTTCTTCCTATCGACGAAATCGTCGCCATCACCGGCCGGGTTGACCCCCAGTGCGCCCGCTGTGCCTGCGAAGGGCCAGGACCGAGCCCCGCTGTCCCGAGTTGACCAAGGTAGGGTGCGCTGATGGGCGGCACAGGGGTCATCGACCGCTTCCTCGAGGTTTTTACTCGCTACATCGATTCGGGCTTCGGTCTGCTCAGCGGTGAAGTGGCGTTCCTGGCGACGACATTGGCGGCAATCGATATCACCCTTGCAGCCATATTCTGGAGCTGGGCGGCTGACGAGGACATCATTGCGCGGCTCGCCAGGAAAACGTTGTTCGTTGGTGTGTTCGCTTACCTGATCGGCAACTGGAACAATCTCGCCCGCATCATCTTCGAGAGCTTTTCTGGCCTCGGGCTCAAGGCGTCCGGTTCCAGTTTGTCCTCTGCCGATTTCCTGAGTCCCGGTCGGGTTGCGCAAGTTGGTATTGATGCCGGTCGGCCCATTCTAGATTCGATCTCCGGGCTAATGGGCTACATCAGCTTTTTCGAGAATTTCGTTCAGATCGTCGTGCTGTTGTTCGCCTGGATCTTGGTGCTGCTCGCCTTCTTTATCCTGGCGATCCAACTGTTCGTGACGCTGATCGAGTTCAAGCTGACGACGCTGGCCGGATTCGTTCTGATCCCCTTCGGCCTGTTCGGCAAGACCGCGTTTGCCGCCGAGCGCGTCCTTGGCAACGTTATCTCGTCGGGTGTGAAAGTCTTGGTACTCGCCGTCATCGTCGGTATCGGCTCGACGCTGTTCTCGCAATTCACGGCCGGTTTTGGCGGCAATCAGCCCACCATCGAAGACGCCATGTCCATGGTGCTGGCGGCACTGTCCTTATTGGGGCTCGGCATCTTCGGTCCTGGGATTGCCAACGGCATTGTATCAGGCGGTCCGCAACTCGGCGCCGGCGCTGCCGTCGGGACGGGTCTCGCCGCCGGTGGCATCGTCGCTGCCGGAGTGGCCGGTGCCGGCATGGGGGCAGGGGCAGCTGGCGGTGCGCTTGCGGGCGCGGCGCGTGGCAGTTCTTCGGTCGCGGCGGCTGCATCCGCTGCCTATCGCGGGAGTGGGGGCGCAGCGCAGGCGGGAAGTTCCGCCATCGCAAGTCCGCTGCGTCGCGCGGCGGCATCCAACCCCGCCGAAGCAGGATCTGCAGCTTCCGATGGAGCGAATTCCACTGGAAGTCCGCCGGCGTGGGCGACACGCATGAAGCGTTCGCAAACCCTGGGCCACGGGGTTTCCGCAGCTACCCATGCTGTCCGCTCCGGTGATCCCGGCGGTGGAGGAGCTTCCGTCGATCTCTCCCAGGGGGAACGCTGATGTTCAGGAGATCTTCCGTGCGTTATGGCCGTACGCCGGCACCCGAGACGCCCTATCAAAAGGCGGCGCAAGTCTGGGATGAACGCATCGGGTCCGCCCGTGTTCAGGCCAGTAACTGGCGGTTGATAGCGTTCGGGTGTCTGCTGTTATCCAGCGGTCTTGCTTCCGCGCTCGTTTGGCAATCCATCCGTGGCAACGTGACGCCATGGGTAGTGCAGGTCGATCGCCTCGGCCAGGCCCAGGCTGTGGCGCCAGCGGACTTTGGCTATCAGCCAACCGACCCACAGATCGCCTTTCATCTGGCGCGTTTCATCGAAGACGTCAGGGGATTGCCGGCCGACGGTATCGTGCTGCGCCAAAACTGGCTGCGCGCATACGACTTCACTACCGATCGTGGAGCCGCCGCGCTCAATGACTATGCCCGTACCAACGATCCCTTTGCCAATCTGGGCAAGCTCCAAATCTCCGTTGAAGTCTCCAGCGTCATCCGGGCGTCGCCGACCTCGTTCCGCGTCGCCTGGATCCAGCGCGTCTACGAAAATGGAAGCCTGAGCGCGACCGAACGCTGGACCGCCATTCTAACGGTCGCGATCGACGCCCCCCGCGATGCCGATCGTCTTCGGAAAAATCCTCTTGGGGTCTACGTCAACGCCGTCAACTGGTCGAAGGAGTTGGGACAATGAAGTCATCGCGCAAAGACGCATTGCCAGTTCTGCTCCTTTCGGCCTCAATGCTTGCCGGCTGCACAATTCCGCTAAGATCGCCGCCGCAGATTTCCTATGACGACGAGGCGCAGCCTGCGGTCCAGCTTGCCGATCCACCAAAGCCGGTCGAAGTCGTCGAAATGCCGAAACTGCTGCCCCTTCCGGGCCAGCTCAAGCCGCTGCATGGAGCGCAGTCGAAGCCGGAATCCGGCGATCCCCGCAAGCGTGTTGAGACGGCTAATGCGGCTGCCCGCATGCAGCCGACCCGTAACGGCTACATCAATGCCGTGCAAGTATACCCGTTTGCGCCAGGTGCCCTGTATCAGGTCTATGCCGCGCCGGGGCAGGTGACCGACGTCGCCTTGCAGGAAGGCGAACAACTCGTGGGCTCTGGGCCCGTTGCCGCCGGGGATACCGTACGATGGATTATCGGCGACACCGAAAGCGGTACGGGTCCCTCCAAACGCATCCACATTTTGGTCAAGCCAACCAGGCCTGAGCTCATCTCCAATCTTGTTATCAACACCGACCGACGTACCTATCTTCTTGAACTTCGTTCCGCGGAAAAAACCTACATGGCCTCGGTATCCTGGCAATATCCGGAGGATCAACTGATCGCGCTGCGCCGCCAGAATGCCAGTGCGGAGAGTGCGACGCCCATTGTAACCGGCGTGGATATCTCGCGGTTGCGTTTCCGCTACGCGATCGAGGGTGATAACCCACCCTGGCGGCCGGTCTCGGCGTTCGATGACGGTTCCAAGGTCTATATCGAGATGCCCGGTGGGATTGCGCAAGGAGAAGCGCCGCCGCTTTTTGTGATTGGGCCCGAAGGCGACGGCCAGCTTGTCAATTATCGGGTGCGGCAGAACTACTACATCGTCGACCGTCTGTTCGCCGCGGCTGAGCTGCGCATGGGCGGCGAGCACCAGCAGACCGTCCGTATCAGCCGTACCGACGGGAGAGGGCGGTGAGTATTGACGGGGAAACGGGCATTCGGCCTGAAGGTGACATTGAAACCGACCGATCGGCGTCGATGCGTCTGCGCGCCGAGCGTCCCCGCGTCACAAGGTTGTCCCGGAAGGTGCTGGCCAGCGGAGCGGCAATCGGATCGGTTGCCATCTTTGGCACTATCTTCTGGGCATTACAGAACAACCGGTCACACATATCTGCGCCGTCGGAGCTTTACACGACCGACCATCGCAATGTTGCCGACGGTTTAGCCGGCCTGCCGCGCGACTATGCCGGAGTGCCGCGCCAGGCGCCGCCACTCGGACCGGCTCTGCCCGGCGATCTCGGGCGTCCAATCTTGAACGCGCAAAACGCTCCTTCGGCGGGGGTAACCGCAATCGATTCCGAGCAGCAACGCCTCGGCCAGGAAGGCGAAGCGGCTCGTTTGAGCAAACTATTTGCATCGACGAGTATTCGGGAGTTGGCGTCTTCGATTGCCCAAGTTGCTTCTGCAGGCGTCTCGACCGTGGTACCGAACCTGACAAGCCAGCCAACGCAGCCCGCACCCAACGATACCTTCGCGCAGAACGGCCAGGATCGCAAACTCGCTTTCGTCAGCGCGTCCGTTGATCGCCGAACAACCAGTCCGGACCGCGTTGCCGCGCCGGCGTCATCTTACGTGGTGCAGGCAGGCAATATCATTCCGGCGTCGCTGGTGACCGGCATCCGATCCGATCTCCCCGGCCAAATTACGGCGCAGGTGACGGAGAGCGTCTACGATAGTCCAACCGGGCGTTTCCTGCTTATTCCTCAGGGGACGCGGTTGATCGGTATCTATGACAGCCAGGTGGCGTTCGGGCAGTCGCGTGTCTTGCTGGTCTGGACCCGCTTGATCATGCCGAACGGCCGCTCCGTTGTGCTGGAGCGTCAGCCCGGTGCCGATACCGCTGGTTATGCGGGCCTTGAGGACGAGGTCGACAATCACTGGGGTGCTTTGTTCAAGGCAGCACTTTTGTCCACCTTGCTCGGCGTCGGCAGCGAACTTGGATCTACCACCGGTACTGGCAGCAATAGTGATGTCATCAGCGCGCTCCGTCGGGGATCCAGCGATAGCCTGAATCAGACCGGACAGAAGGTTGTTCAGCGTAATCTCGACATCCAGCCGACACTCACGATCCGGCCTGGGTTTCCGGTGCGCGTGATCGTCAACCGCGACCTGGTGCTCGAACCGTACAAAGGTTAGGGACGCTTATGACAAAGCTGAAGCTGGGTGCCATCATAGACGAAAAGCCTGTGAAGCTGACTCTCGAGCTTCCGGCAAATGTCCATCGCGATTTGCTCGCTTACGCCGAGGTGCTCGGGCGGGAAACCGGGCAGCCGATCTCAGACCCCTCGAAACTTATCGCGCCGATGCTGGTGCGGTTCATGGCGACCGATCGGGCGTTCGGGAAAGTACGTCGCATGAATCAAACTGCGGGCGAGGGATAGCGCTCTCTCAGAAGTGTCAGGAAGCCGGCCAGAGCGGGATTGTCATTTTCAGCCCGCCAATGGGCGGAATAGCCAATCCGGCTCGGCCCGGAACCATCGCGCAGCTCTCGATAGATGAGACCGGACATGCTGGAGCCGATATCAGATTCCGTCACGAAGCCGACGCCAAAACCGAGGCTGACCAGGTTTCGCAGTGTGTCGCGGCTGACGTCATGGTGTTCAATCCTGGGGCGGTCCTCCAAAAAGACGACCTTGGATACCAAAATATCCTCAAACTCGCGTTCTTGGTCACATTGACTGAGCAGGACAATTTCGCCACGGAGGTCGGTCCAATAGATGGTTTCCCGTTCGGCTAGCGGATGCCCTTCCGGTAACGCCAACACGATGCGTTCACTCCACAGCGGCAGGGTTCCATCGCCGCCTTGAGTGACTTCGCCGGTGACGATCGCGGTATCCATCGTGCCGCTCCGCAGCGCAGTCATAAGACGCGTCCGCGATGTCTCAGCCAACGCGATTCGACCTTTGGAAAGCGTTGCCTAAAGTCCAGCAGCGTTGCACGCAAGTTACCCGCTGACGGCGATGTGTAAAAGCCTATCGAAAGCTGGCCGGCTTCACCACGGCTAGTCCGATCCGCCGTCGTGATTAGCGAGTCGATTTGTTCCAGAATTGATCGTGCGTGACGCAGAAAACCGCGTCCAGATGGCGTCGCAGTGACGCCACCACTCGATCGATCGAAGATGCTCATTCCAATCAAATGTTCGAGCTGACGAATGCCCCGGCTCAAGGTCGATTGTTTAACAAGCAGAACTTCCGCAGCCCGACGAAAACTAACTTCCTCTGCCGCGACGACAGCGCATCGCAGCTGAGGGAGGTTAATAGCCAATATTCGGTTCTGAAGTTTCACGTTGCTAAATCGCCTTTCGTCGATAATTCCAAAGTTTCAATAAATGTGGCGGATAATTGCGACCTTAAGGCGAGCACGAAAGGCTCTCATCCGACCCTCGAAGTCTGCAATAGCATTCGACGTCTCCCCTGGGGCCTTCTGGCTAAGCTTCAGCGCTGCTGTGGGCGCGGACGGCCAACGGCGAGTGGTAGCTTTTGCCAAGGGAGCAGCGCATCTGAGCCTCCGATCGACTGATGGGCTTCTTCTCAACGTCGCCGTTGCTCAGTGGTCGCGATCGCGCCGTGACCGGTTCACTAAGCCTCGGCGCCACAAGTGTTTTAGGTTAATGAGAGAATTGTCTATGGCGAGACTTATGCCACGTAAGTGCACTGACACGGTCCGGCTCTCCCGAACCAAGGACCCTCGGCGGCTTTGCGCCTGAGTAGTTTCCGAATCTGCCCTAACGGATTCGCAAGATCTAGTGTGGAGGCGCCAAGCCAGACAGCGGACCGCGCTAGTCGGGACAGCTCTACGTTCATACACGGCGCACGGCTGCGGCGCTTTCCATCCACAAGCTCACGAGCCGCATGGGCACGAGCGCGTAAACTGGACAGTCATAAGCGCGACAAAAAGCAACGCACAGGATACCTGAATGACAGCGTAACACGGTGTGCACTCCACGTTTCGTTTGCCTCCGTCATTCGGACATGACAGCTGCCGACACCCTCGTCCGCAGTCATTCATCGGATGTCAGCGTGGGTTGGCGTCTTAACCGAGAGGATTGGTTTCGGATCCTTCTAGCGCATTCGGCAAAAGGCAGAGCAAAGGGCAACTACATGATAACCCGGGAGCTATTGGCACCACGATCTGTTCTGGTTGGGACGCTAAAAGCGGCAATCTTCGACGTTGATGGGGTCCTGCTTGCCTCACCGCATGAACGTGCCTGGCGTGAGGCACTGCGCGAATTTGCGGATTCCAAGCGTTTCACGACTGCCATGTACCAGGCCGATGTTGCAGGCAAACCGCGCCTCAGCGGCGCCCGCGCGGCGCTTGAGGCGCTTGGCGTGCCGGACGCCGCGGCGCGGGCGGCCGCTTATGCCGAGCGCAAGCAGAAGCGACTGGAGGAGTTGATCGCGGAAGGAACTGTCAAGGCTTTCCCCGACGCGCTTCGCTTCGTTCAAGCGGTTGCCGACTTGGGTTGGCCGATGGCGGTGGCATCGTCTTCAAAGAATGCAAATGGAATGATGCGATCCATCCGTCTGGGCTCCGGGCAAAGCCTGTTCGACATGTTCGACGCCAATGTCTGCGGGCGCGACCTACCACGGGGTAAGCCGGATCCAGCGATTTTTCTGCTGGCGGCTTCGGAACTGCACGTCGATCCCGTCCACTGTTTCGTTGCCGAGGACGCCCCGGCCGGTATCGAGGCAGCCTGCGCCGGTCGCATGGAGGGGCTCGGCGTAGCCCGCAAGGACGACGCTGCTGGGCTGCGAACGGCGGGAGCGAAAATCGTC